>Ga0180436_10000875_pt1 | contig 30070 bp, 23 predicted proteins | sample SS_ome_2_FD_132434 | JGI IMG/M metagenome (GOLD analysis project Ga0180436, IMG submission 132434) | Hypersaline lake sediment archaeal communities from the Salton Sea, California, USA - SS_3_S_2 metaG | ecosystem: Environmental > Aquatic > Non-marine Saline and Alkaline > Hypersaline >... | reverse complement strand
TCGAAGGCATCGTTGGTGGGAGCAAAAACCGTAAAGGTTCCCGCACCATCAAGAGTGGATACCAGATCAGCCTTTAAAAGTGCTTCAACGAGAATGCTGAAATTGGCATCTGCCGATGCGATTTCCGCAATAGAGGATAGTCCAGGCATAGGATCACCCATTGGAGGATCTTCTTCTTTTTCACAGGAAGTAAATACAAACAATCCCGTCAGAAGGGCAAGCGAGAGAAAATGATTTAGCTTTTTCATGATTTTAAATTTTAGTTGTGATTTTGATTTGTAGAGTAAACGCCACAATCATCATAATGTTTAACAAATAATGAAAAAGAATAAACAAAATGCAGAGTTCATATAGCTTATCCTGTATTATTTATTGTTGTTAACAAATAGACTAATAGGTAAATACAGATAGCTGGAGGTTTATCCTTTAGAAATATTGTTTAACAATAAATTAACAAAGAATAAACAAAAACGCTTCCTGAGGCAATGGCCAAATCTGGTTTATGGAAGGCGCATTTTAATAAAGGCATATATGGGGATGCCCGATGCAAGGAGGATGGCACCCCAAAGGATCACCTCCTGTTCCAATCCGGTGATGGCCCAGACTGAGTATAGAAAAGCAGGAATGGAAATAAGGAGGGTGGCTATTAGTTTGCGCTTATTGAACTTCTTCTTCTTCCTCAGATAGAGGGCTAATTCAGAAAGGGAAGAAAAGAGATAGGGAAGAAGGCAGCTCAGGGTTGATAGCATAATGATAAAGGAGAACATCTTGACCAGTCCCCTGGTATAATTGAAGCTTACCAGTAAGGAGGCCAGTATACTGGCAATAAGAAGCCCTATGATTGGGATTCCTTTTTTGTTGACCTGTTTAAATCCCGGAGGAAAGAGTTTGTCTCTGGCGGCAGCCATGGGTAGTTGTCCCTGGAGCAGGATCCATCCGTTCAGAGCCCCGAAGCAAGCAATAGCCGCGCCTGCTGCAACCAGCACATAGGCCCAGTCTCCCCAGGCCGCCTGCGCTGCATCTGCAAATGGGGCCGCTGAGCTTTGCAGCTCTGATGGTGCGATAATCCCCATAACTCCAATGGTGCTGCTTATATATAGCAAAGCGGTAATACTCATACCTGCGATGGTGGCCCGGGGAACTGTTTTAGCTGGATTTCTGATTTTATCCGAAGGGATGGTGGCCGATTCCAGGCCAAGAAATGCCCAAAGCGCCAGAGCTGCTGTTGCAGTAATTGCGTCAAAGTTTGAAACCTCACTCAGGTTGAAGGGTTTGAAATGAGCACTGTTGAAATACAGGAAGCCAAAGCTTCCCAACAATAGCAGGGGTAAAACCTTAATCAGGGTGGTGATCAGTTGAACCACTCCTACTTTTTTGATGTTTTTGGTGTTGATATAAGTAAACAGCCAGATAGCTCCGACAGCCATAAGGGCGGAAAGCAACTGATTCTCTTTCAGTGAAGGGATAAAAACAGAGAGATAACCCACACCTGCCACTGCAATGGCTGCATTGCCGGTCCATATGGAGATCCAGTATCCCCAGGCAACAAGAAATCCGGCAAAGTCTCCAAATCCCTCCCGGGAATAGGTATAGGGTCCGCCTGCCTTGGTGATCAAGCTGCTGAGTCTCGAAAATACAAGGGCCATAAGTATGGTTCCGGCCACAGTAAAGATCCAGCCAAAAATCGAAATTCCGCCATAAAGGGCCAGGGCTGCAGGTAAGAGGAATATCCCGGACCCTGTCATGTTACCCACCACCAGAGAGGTGCTTAACCAGAATCCGATTCCTTCCTTTTTATTCTCACCTTTGGCCAGGCTCATTATCCGTTGTTTGGCTTGCGTTTATGATCCTAAAGTACACTTTTTTCCCTCCAATGAAAATCGCCGGATTTTAAACACTATGTGGACTTGTATGTTATTCATAGAAAGATTTTGTTTATGAAAGTAGCCGTTACTGCTGCCAGCGGAAACATGGGAGCCAGTATTGTGAAACAATTGATTGGTGAGATTGGAAGGGAGAACATTGTGGGGACCGCCCGTACTCCATCCAAAGCCGGACACCTTGGAATCACCATTATGCCAGGTGATTATAACAGCAAATCCGATTTTGATTCAGCGCTCAAAGGGGTCGAGGTGGTAGTGATCATCTCAGGTATGGACGCGCCGGATAAAAGGATTATCCAACACCGGAATATAATCAAGGCAGCAAGGGATAATGGTGTTCGGAAAATTGTTTATACAAGTATAGTGGGAAAGGATGGGGAATCGAGATTTGATGCCATTGTAGGCAGCAACCGGCAGACCGAACAGGATATCCGGGACAGTGGATTGGAATGGGCCATAGGACGAAACGGACTGTATATCGAACCGGATGTGGAGTATATCGAAACCTACAAAAAGGATGGCAAAGTGGCCAACAGTGCCGGAGCCGGATTGTGTTCATATACAACCCGGTCGGAACTGGCCTATGCCTATGTTCAGATGATTCTGAATGACAACAGAAATGGCAAGACTTTTAACCTGGCCGGAGAGCCCATTACTCAAACACAGTTAACAGCCTATCTGAATGAGGCTTTTGGCACCAACCTGGTGTATGAGGCCATGTCTCAGGAAGCCTACCAGTCTGTACAGGAAGAGATGAATGGCGATTTCTTAGGTTCAGTTATAGCCGGGATCTACAACAAGATCAGGAAGGGTGAATTTCATATACAATCCGATTTTGAGGCTGCAGCCGGCAGGAGGCACCTGGAATGGAAGGATTATTTCAATTCAATCAAACAGGCTTAGAAACACACATGGTTTTTCAAACGATATCCACTGCCGATTTACAGAAGCAACTATTGGATCCGCAAATTTCCATAATTGATATCAGGCCGGTTGAGGCCTACAATGGATGGAGACTTAAGAATGAACTCCGAGGAGGACATATAAAAGGGGCAAGAAGTCTGCCTTTTAAGTGGAGCAATTATATCGATTGGATCGAGATTGTGCGCTCAAAGGGCATTCTCCCCGATCAATCATTGGTTATTTATGGCTATGAAATCGAAGAGTCAGAAAAAGTTGCTGATCGCTTTTTCCGTTCGGGTTACGAAAATATCAAGATATACAATCATTTCCTGGACGAATGGTCTGCTAAGAACACACTCCCCATGGATCATCTGGAGCGTTACCGGCAGCTGGTTTATCCGGAATGGCTGAAGACTTTACTTGACGGGGGGACTCCTCCTGAATTTGAAGGGAAGGATTTTGTATTGTGCCATGGACACTATCGCAATCGCGGAGCTTATGAGGAGGGACATATTCCCGGAGCAATCGAGGTAGATACCAATACACTGGAGTCACCCGAGACCTGGAATCGAAGGAGCCCTGAAGAGCTGAAGGAGACACTTGAAAATCTGGGGATTACCGAGGACACGACAGTCATCCTCTATGGCCGTTTTTCTTTTCCTGATAACAATGATCCTTTTCCGGGGAGCAGTGCCGGACACCTGGGATCCATCCGTGCTGCATTTATAATGATGTATGCAGGGGTAAAAGATGTTCGGGTCCTGAACGGGGGACTTCTTTCCTGGGAAGAAGCAGCTTATGAGGTCACAACGAAAGAATATAAGGCTCTTAGCCGTGGCAGGTTTAAGGCGCGTATTCCCGGTCGCCCCGAGCTGGCAGTGGATGTCCCGGAAGCAAAAGAAATCATCGCTTCAGATATGGCCAACCTGGTCAGTGTTCGCAGCTGGCCGGAATACATTGGAGAAGTGAGTGGATATAACTATATCGAAAAGAAAGGTCGGATCCCGGGTTCGGTTTTTGGAAATTGCGGTACAGATGCGTATCATATGGAAAATTACAGAAACCTGGATCATACCACACGTGAATTTCACGAGGTAGAAGAAATTTGGAAGGAAGTGGGTGTTGTGCCGGAAAAACACAATGCCTTTTACTGCGGAACGGGATGGAGAGGAAGTGAAGCCTGGTTTAATGCCTGGTTGATGGGATGGCCCAGGGTTTCGGTTTTTGATGGCGGTTGGTTTGAATGGAGCAATGACCCGGAAAACCATACTGAGACGGGAATTCCGGAGAGGGAATATAATATTAGTGTATGAATTTTGTAAACGAAGAAACTCTTACCTTAAATCGGGTTTCCATCACCAACCTTCTGCAGGAAATTGGTCCTGAAGAAGTAAGAGCTGAAATTGTAGCCGGCCTGCAGGCCGAGCAGAAATTTATTTCCAGCAAATACTTTTATAACAGGGAAGGGTCGATCCTGTTTGAAGAGATTACCAGCCTCAAGGAGTACTATCCCACACGTACCGAGAAGGGAATTCTGAAGCAGATCGCACCGGATTTAATAAAGCGGTATGGAAATTTTGAAATCATTGAACTGGGACCGGGTGATCATTCCAAGATATCGATCCTTTTAAGAGCCGCAGCCGAGCAGGAGCTTACAGCGATTCACTACATACCTCTGGATATAAGTCAGCCCGCTCTGAAAAATTCTGCTGAGGAACTGGTGAGTACATTTTCCAAGCTGCATGTGGAAGGATATGCTGTGGATTTTTTCTCTCAACCTGAGTCCATAAAGAGGGAGCGGCCGGCGCTGATCTGCTTTTTTGGAAGTACCATAGGAAACTTTGAATGGGACGATTCCGTGGAACTTCTGTGTAAGATCAGCGAGCAAATGAAAAAAGGAGATGTCCTTTTGCTGGGAACGGACATGATTAAACCTGAACCCATACTCCATGTAGCATACAACGATGCCAGGGGAGTAACAGAAGCCTTTAATAAGAACATCCTTAACAATGTCAATGACCTGATCGGGGCTGACTTCAATGCCGACGATTTTGCCCACCATGCATATTTTGACAGAGAAAAGGCCAGGATCGAAATGCACCTGGTAGCCAGGAAGGATGTAAGCGTTCATTCCAAATACTTTGATGATAAACTGGTCTTCAGTCAGGGAGATACTATTCACACAGAGAATTCTCATAAATACAATGAAGGGCATATTCAAAAAATGGCAGAGGCAAGTGGACTGAGATTGAATCATACCCGTTGCGATGAGCAAGGGTGGTTTGCACTTACTGAATTTCAGAAAATGTAAATTGGAATTACTTTGTATTTTTATACCAGAACCTATCTAATGGTTAACATATGAAACACAAAGTCAAGGCATGCATAGCCATTCTGTGTATCTTAATGCTTAGTCCCGATGTCAGGGCCCAGAGAGAAGGCTGGAAGCAGGATGAAACAAAGGATGGCAAGGTCCAGGTCTATTATAATTTCCTGGAGAAGACGGACGACAATGGGAAGAAGTACAATGTATTGGAATTTGAAGCGATCACAAGGGCTGCTGTAAGTGTGGAAAGTTGTGTGGCTGTATTAAGGGACGATTCCAGGCATAAAGACTTTATGGAAGATGCCGAGCATACCGAGCGGATCCGGGATATTTCAGAGGATGAGTGGCTATCGTATTATTTGTTGAAGAAACATTGGCCCATGCCGGTATCCGATGTGGTCACCCGTTATAAAATGGAAAAAGATACTGAAAGCAAAACATATACATTAACAGGTCTGCCGGCCCCTGATATGTACCCGGATCAGGGGATTGAAAGAATGCGGCATTCCTATTCAACCTACACCATTAAGGATCTGGGAAATGGACAGACTGAAGTGACGATGTACTCCAGTAGCGTTCCCTTGGCTTCCATTCCGAAAATGCTCCTGAAGACCTGGATCCCCAATGGCCCTGCTGCTATGGTAAATGGAATTATCAGGCTGGCGCTGGAGGAAAACTAAATTCCGAATATGGAGTATAGAAAATTTGGGAATACCGGCTTTAAAGTCTCTGCCTTGGGCCTGGGATGTATGCGCCTTCCTACGGTAAGAATGATCCCTCAACGGGTCGATAATAAAAAGGCGACCGGCATGATTCGCAGTGCGGTTGACCAGGGAGTAAATTATTTGGATACAGCCTGGCCCTATCATTTTGGAGGGAGTGAGAAAGTATTGGGAAACGCCCTGAAGGATGGATACAGGGAAAAAGTGCACCTGGTGACAAAGTTGTTTATGCCTCTGGTGAGGAAGCCGGAAGACTTCGATAGTTTCCTGGAGCGTCAATTGAATAAATTGCAGACCGATTACCTGGATACTTACCTGTTTCATTCTTTAAACAGGAGCTACTTTGATAAAGTCAAACGATTTGATTTGATCGATAGGATGATCCGGGCCCGGGAGGAGGGTAAGATTCGCTATATCGGGTTTTCATTCCATGATGTGTTGCCGGTATACAAGGAGATTGTGGATTATTATAACTGGGATGTAAGTCAAATCCAGTACAATTATATGGATACGGCCATTCAGGCCACCCATGAGGGTCTTGCTTATGCAGCTTCAAAAGGAATGGCAGTGGTTGTCATGGAACCGGTAAAGGGTGGTCAGCTGGCCAATCCGCCACAGGAGGCCAGGGAGGTGATGGCAAAGGCCGAAAACCAGAGAAGTGCGGTTGATTGGGCCCTGCAATATCTATGGAACCTGCCGGAAGTTTCCCTGGTGCTTAGTGGAATGAGCTCTCAGAAACAGCTGAACGAAAATGTAGAAAGTGCCAGACGATCAGGTATAAATTCCTTGAGTCAGGAAGACAATGCCGTCATTCAACAACTGGTGGAAATATACCGGAAGAACATCCTGGTACCCTGTACAGCGTGCCAATACTGTATGAATTGCCCGTCCGGAGTGAACATTCCTGAGAATTTTGCCATTATCAATAACATGGCCATGGAGAATGGATTTGGACGTTTCAGGACCAAACGATCTTACCGGAAACTGGTGGGTGATGAGAGGAAGTTAAACAAAGAAAAGACCAATGGAAATGCGGCCGTATGTACCGATTGTCAGGTCTGTGTGAAGAAATGTCCTCAGGGGATCAATATTCCGGAGGAACTGAAGAAGGTGGACCTGGTCATGAACCGTGGCAGGAGTATTAAGGAAGTTTATCAATTAAGTTAGTTCTCCATGAAACAATTTTTACCTGTCGTTTTTATGCTTCTGTTCTTGTCTATCCTGGTGGGAGCGAATATTTATCTGAGCAGACGTTTTGCATGGTATTTCAGTCTGGAACACACCCGGCCCTTTATATGGGGCTTTGCCTCCTTAACTGTATTTATGATTCTGGGACTGGCTTTGTTTACCAATGCCATGGGACTGGCCGGACAGCTGCTTTATGGAGCCGCCGCTATCCTCATGGGTTTTATGCTCTATTTCCTGTTTTCTGTTTTGCTGGTGGACCTGCTTCATTTAGTCATCAGGGTGAAACCAATTTACTATGGACTGGCGGCCCTGGCCCTGGCCTTCCTGGTCTCAGTTTATGGAATTATCAACGCTTTTACCATCCGGAGCAATGAATTGGAACTTGAAATAGTTGGTTTGCAACAGGAGGTCCGGGTGATGCACTGGACCGATATTCACCTGGGGCATTTCAGAGGGCCTGGTTTTTTACAGAAACTGGTGGATCGAACCAATGAGCAGCAGGTGGATGTGGTGCTGATTACCGGAGATCTGTTTGACGGGAGGATCCGTTTTGGCGATGCAAGCCTGGAGGCTCTCAGGCACCTGGAAGCACCGGTCTATTTTGTAGCGGGGAACCACGATGGCTACAGTGGTGTGGAAGAGGTAAAAAGCGGCTTGAAGGACGTGGGGGTTCATGTACTGTCCAACCAGGTAGCATTGGAGGGCGAGTTGCAGATTATTGGCCTAAATCATATGCTGGCTGATGACAACAGTGTGAATATGCATGCAAGCGGTGAACTCCCTTCCATCAGTAAGATCTTACCAGGCATCAGAACTGAAGCAAACAGGCCCACCATACTGATGCATCATAGCCCCGATGGAATCCGGTATGCACATGAAAAGGGCGTTGATCTTTACCTGTCGGGACATACGCATGCCGGACAGCTCTTCCCGGTGAACCTGATTGGAGAACTCATTTATACCTATAACAAAGGGCTGCATGATTACAATGGAACGAAAATTTTCGTGGGCGAGGGAGCGGGAACTTTCGGACCACCCATGCGCATTGGCACGCACAGCACCATCACTGTTCTGGAGTTGAAGCCTGGCTGAGCACAGGTTGAGCTTAAGGAAACCGGGAAGATCCGGGCCTGATCCCGACAGTATCAGTGAACCTTCATGGTCGATTCTTGTTTTCAATTAAGGAACCAGAAAAACAAGTTATTATGGCAACAATTAATGCGTATATCAATTTCGAAGGTAATTGCGAAGAAGCCTTTAATTACTATAAAGGGGTATTTGGTGTGGAGTTTTCAATGCTGAACAGGTTTTCGGAGATGCCACCCCAGGAAGGTATGGAGCTTTCAGAGGCAGATATGAATAAGATCATGCATGTTTCCATGCCAATCAGTAAAGAGACGATGTTAATGGGAAGTGATGTGGGCGGTGAATGGGCTCAGGGGCTTCAGTTTGGTAATAACATCACCCTGTCCATTACTGCAGAGAGCAAGGAAGAGGCCGATGACTTTTTCAACAAGCTTTCTGAAGGTGGAAAGGTCACCATGCCAATGGACATGACCTTCTGGGGAAGTTATTTCGGCATGTGTAGCGATAAGTTTAACATCAACTGGATGATCAGTTTTGGGGAAGCACCCAAAGAAGCAGGGAATTAGCCCGCTTAATTCCCCTGCTGGATATACCATTCAGGAGTTCCAAACCAATCGTGCATCTCTTTTTCAAAGGGCAGGATGATCTCTTCCGGCTCCAGGCATGCTCCCTGATCACCGGTCTCTGAAACCCAGGTATCCAGGGCAGATCGGAGTCTTAGCAGAGCCTCCCGGTGCTCTGGCAGATCGGATCCGGCCAGATTATGTATTTCATGGGGATCGGTCCAGGTGTCATATAATTGTTCATAGGGCAAGGGTTCCATCAGTTCTGCGGCGGCACCCGTCAATTGGCCTGCTGCATATAATTCTCGCATTAGCGGCTTCACAGCAAAACACTTTTCTTTGTACCGGTTCAAGGAGGCAAATCCCTGACCGGGGATGAAGTTTCTCATGTAGTGATAGCGTTTTTCACGGACCGACCGGATGCGGTTGACCGTTTCATCGATGCGGTCACGAGCACTGAAAGCATAGCTCCGTGGAGGATCGGAATGTTCACCAAGGAAAACCCGGCTCTGCATGCTCAATGGACGGGACACTCCTGCAATCTCCAGGGTGGTGGCGGTAATATCCAGTAAGCTGATAATATCATCATTTACACTTCCTGGTTTATAATCGTGCGGGGCTTCAAGGGCTTCGGGCCAATAAACGATCATGGGAACTCGCAAACCTGTATCCCAGCACCAGTGAATACCGCGTGCATCCAGGCGGCCGTTGTCACCGAAGAATATAAGCACTGTATTATCGGCAAGTCCGTCGTTCTGTAACTGTTCCAGAATCCATCCCACACGAATATCTATTCCGGAAACAGAATTGTAATAGCGTGCCAGCTCCTGCCGGGTGATTTCATGATCAGGGTAATAGGGAGGAACTGTAACATTTTCAGGGGTGGCGATTTGAGGATGGTTCTTCTCGCCTACCCACTCCACCCGTTCTTTTGAAGCGGTCTGTCTGTCGTAGATGTCATATTCAATTTCAGGTGTATTGATCATGGCAAAAAAGGGCTGATTGGATTTAAGTGCTGACCAATCTTCGGAGTCATATAAGGGGCCCTCGTTTACAAAATTCAGATCCAGTTTTCCGGTTCCCACAATGCGGTCCCCGATGTTTGTGATGTTTGCTGTAAAATACCCGGCATCATTCAGGCGATGTGTTACGGGCCGCACTCCTTCCGGAAGCCGGTAATTGTCTTCCCGGTGGGAGCGCATGTTATGTGTATCGGTAGATGTTTGATACATGCCGGTCATAAAGGCGGACCGGCTCGGTGCACAGACCGGACTGGTGGAGAACACATGCGTATATATCATCCCGTTTTTTCCGAGTGAATCCAGGTGAGGAGTAGCCACAAGCTTTTCACCATAAATCCCCAGGTCCAGGTTCAGATTCTCGCCAACGATCCAGATGATATTCGGCTGTATCGTTTCAGATTTTGACGAGTTGCAGGATATGCCGGTGAATACTGCCAATCCCATCAGTATAATGTCTCGAAGAAACCTGTTAATTGAGTTCGGGTTTTTCATGGTTTTTGGTTTTCTCCTGTAAACATACGAAATCATAAATTTTTGTTAATCATTCCTTTCCTCAGGAACAATAAGACTGGAGGACCGTTTTTCTCTTACTAGCGGTCTAAAACAGATAGCATGAAAAAGTATATCATTACCTATAATGCCCCCATCGATGCCGCCTGGAAAACTGCCGAGTCTTCTCCCGAGGAAATGGAAAAAGGGATGCAGGCCTGGATGGCCTGGGCTCAGAAATGCGGAGACAGGCTTCTGGATTTCGGGACCCCCCTGGGCAATGGAATTAAGTTAGGATCGGATGGTGGTAAAGAGGACAGTGATAGCAAGGTTATCGGGTATTCCATACTTCAGGCAACTGATCTGCAGGAAGTCACAGCATTGTTGAAAGACCATCCCCATCTTGACTGGAATGCTGCCTGCGAGATTGAGGTTCATGAATCCCTGCCAGTTCCTGGCAGCTAAGCAAAATTTAAAGCTGATTATACAATGAGAGAAGCCATGTTAATTGTCCATTTCCTGGGTTTGGCCATGGGCCTGGGGACCAGTTTTGCCTTTATGTTCCTGGGTATTGCAGGATCAAAAATGGGAAAGGAGGCAGGAAAGAAATTTGCTCTGAACTCATTTGCCCTCGGTACGATGGGGCATATCGGGCTGGCCATGCTTATTATCTCTGGACTCTACCTGATGACTCCTTATTGGGGAGCTTTGGCTGACATGCCCATGTTGATAGCCAAACTTCTTCTCGTGGCTGTTCTTACAATCTCCATCATTGTGGTCAGTATTTATACCAGAAGGGCCAGAAAAGGGGAGACCGAAGCCAATCTAAAAAAGATAGCTGCGCTGGGAAAGGTAACGCTGTTATCTGGCATACTCATCGTTATCCTGGCCGTTCTGATTTTTCATTAAAACAGGAAGGCAAGTTGACCTGATCCAAAGATTGATGTACATTAGTTCCTGAGAATCTATCTAAGCCAGGAATCTAAGCAGAATGCTGTTGACCTGATCGGAGAGATCATTGACGAACAGGGATATATTTTGGGTAAGCATTGAAATACTTGAATCTTTAAGATAGCTATGAGAATTTCAGGATTGATTATCGCCATTATTTGTATGAGCTGTTTTGCATGCAAGCCGAATTCACAAATACGAAATAAAAGCAGAATGGATGCATTTTCATATGAACTGGGGGTCGTAGGCGGATTCTCCGAACTGATCAATGCCGGGGTTAAGAAGCTGGCTCTTAGCGCCCCATTGAGTCCTGCTGAAATGGACCGCTTTTTACCCGAAGCAAAGAAAGTGGCAGCACGATACAATGTTCAGGTCTATCGCGAATCTGAGCTGGTGGTGACAGATTTGTTTCCTTCGGATGTTGCAAAAGGAAAGGATGTACTTTTGCTCTATCAGGGCACCACATTGGAACAATACCTTTCTCTTAAGTCAGATAAAAAGGAGCTTGAGAAAAGGGGGGATTATGACAGTGAAACCCGACTTGAATTATCCAGAAGATTTGGCAGATTGCTTAGCTATGGTCCTCGCGAGATAAACAGGCTATTGTCTCAGAACACCCCCTACAGAACCATGGACGATTTTGGAATTCAGGCCACCAACCTGTTTCTCTATTATAAGGACCTTGCAAAAGCTGTGGATTTCTATTCCCATACCCTGGGGATGGAAGTGGTGGCTGATTATGGTATGGCCTTCATCCTGAGAATGACAGCCGATTCCTATCTTATACTTGTAGATGAAGCCGAGGGGATGCACTCTTCAGAAGAGCCCAAAACAGTAGCCCTGGCATTGCTTACCGATCAGCTCGACAAATGGTTTACTTATCTGAAGGACCAGGAGGTTGAAATCAAATACGAATACAAACCCAGGGAGGGAAGTGCCCATGATGGATTTGTAATAGTGGATCCGGAGGGTTATCTGCTGGAGTTTGAGCGATTTAACCAGCATTCTGAAAATGAAGATTTTATCCCCCTCCTGAGTCAGAACAAAAGGAATATAATTCAGACAGAGGGGCATAGCAATCTGCTGCAGGGCTTATCTATTCACACAAGCATCACCTGGCTTTATTACAAGGACCTGTTAGGCATGCAGAATTTCTACCAGGACCAGTTAGGTCTGGAGCTGGTAGCGGACCAGGGGTGGACCAAGATTTATAAAGTTTCAGAAACCGGATTTTTGGGTCTTGTGGACGAGAAAAGGGGGATGCATTCCTTTACTCCATCTAAGGCGGTGAATGTTGGATTCATCATTGATGACCTGGAGGGATGGTATGCCTATGCAAAAGGAAAAAAGCTGTTTAAGTTTTATGAAGAGGACCTGGGAGTTGACTCTGAAATGCGCTATAAAGCCTTTGTGGGATTCTGCCCTGAAAATTATTATTTAGAGTTTGATCGATTCTTTCCACATCCTGATAATACACTTTTACTATCATATTTAAACAACTAAACTTATCGCACTGATTCAGTAATTGCATTTTTCACAGAAGTTTAGATATTTGTAGAATGGCCATGAAAATCATTGATGCCCTGAGGGGCCTGTTGGGTTTGAATCCCGGAACAAAAAATTCTGTTGCTGTCCCTTCCGGGGAAGAGCCTGAGAAGCCCGTGGAGATGCTAAGAGACTTGCCCTGGTTATCCCTGGTGAGTGATGAGGTGTTTGAAAAGCTTGTGGCCGGCTTTGAGTGCCGACAATTTCCGGAGGGTGCCACCTTGTTGAAAGAGGAGGATCCTGATAATGGGATGTTTGTAATTGTTGAAGGACGGGTAAGAGTTGATATCCGGGGGAACAGCATGAATGAGCTTGGATCAGGAAGTCTTATTGGCGAAATGTCTGTATTGACCGGTTACCCCAGGACTGCGTCTATTGTGGCGATCACTCCGGTTTCTGTTTTATGGATGGAGAGCACCACATTGAAATCTATTATGAAGAAATCCCCGGTACTCAAGAACGGACTTTGGGAATATGCAAGCAGGCGGTTTGCCATGAATCTCCTTGGACGAAAAGAGCCTTATAATCAGTGGGAACAAAACATCTTCATTCAGTGGCTGGCAGTGGGGGAGATTAAAGTGCCAGATGAGAATGGCATGATCAATCTTAAAAATAAGGTCGGAGTCCTTGTCACCGGGGCTGCCCAATTGCAGGATGGAAGTTCTATTATTGCACCAGCAAGCTTAGTCGGGTCAGATTATGTATTCAGCAAGGAAGCCCGGATATTTCTGAGGGATAAATAATTTTTATATTTGTCTCGCTAAACAAACCTGTTCTTTTATGTGGAAAACTGCACTTGCCCTGTTGGTGACTATTATTGTTATTCCCGTTCTGTCCTTTACTTTAGATGAACCTCTGACCGATCTTCAGCATGGAATGCTGATAAAGCTGCTTATAGTTTACCTGGCAGCTGCACTTCTTTGTTTTGTGGTCAGTACAATAAGCGGGAACTACAGCCAGGTTGATAAGTTATGGAGTACCATTCCCATCGCCTATGTTTGGATGGTTGCAGTTGAAGGTAACATGGAACCCAGGCTTTTACTGATGGCTGTTCTTGTTACCATCTGGGGTCTGAGGCTCACTTACAATTTTTCCCGAAAGGGTGGGTATTCCTGGAAATTCTGGACGGGTGAGGAGGATTATCGATGGAGTGTACTTATGGAAAAGCCCGAGCTTAAGGCAAAATGGCGCTGGACGGCATTTAACCTCTTCTTTATCTCCTTGTATCAGATGGGTCTCATCCTTTTAATGACACTGCCTGCAGTACGAAGCATGAATGGATCCCCTCTTGGATGGGCCGATTACCTGATTGCTGCCATTTTACTTATGGCCATTGTTATTGAAACGATCGCAGATCAACAGCAGTGGGACTACCAAAAGGCAAAAAAGAAGGCACAAGCTGCAGAAGGAGAGATCGAGGAAAAATACAGGAAAGGGTTTGTAGAAAACGGATTGTGGCGTTTTTCGCGTCATCCCAACTTTGCTGCCGAACAGGCCGTCTGGATTGTCTTTTACTTTTTTAGTGTGGCAGCCACCGGGCACTGGCTAAACTGGTCGGTTATGGGAGCCATATTACTGGTACTTTTATTCTGGGGAAGCAGCAGTTTCACCGAATCGATTACGGCAGGTAAATATCCGGACTATTCCGATTACCAGAGACGGGTTCCCCGCTTTATTCCCTTTACCAAGGCAAGAAGAGAATAGCAGTAACTACATAAGATCCAGGTTGAAGGAGAGGAAGAAACACCTGCCCGGTGAATAAATGGGCGTGGAATCAATATCTCGTACGGAGCGGCTCAAATGTTCATAGTAGAGGGTATCAAATAGATTTTGAACTCCCGTACTCATGCTTATGGATTTGCTGAACCGGAACAAAAGACCCAGATCCACCAGGGTGAATGCGGGGCTTACGGTCTCTCCAAACTCATTGGAAATTCTGGACTGCTCAATCACATAGCGAAAGGTAAAATAGGGCATAAACCTGTGGGAAAAATAATCTCCGGACAGGTGGAGCCTTAAATCAAGGGGAGCGATCTCCGGCAATGGATCCGACCTTTCCAAATCTTCTCCATAGGTGTAGGCAATACTCAACTGATGCTGTAAGCCGGCCGGCCAGAGTTGATTCCAGCCGGCTTCGAAACCTGTTTTAAAAGCCCGGTCGATATTGCTATAGCTTCGTACACCCGGACTGCTTGGGATGGTGGGACTCAGATCTGAATCGATATAGGATGAAATATAGTCCTGTAGGTATGAAGCAAAGAGGTCCAGGTGAAGATTGGTGCGTTCGGATTTCCACTGAAGCGTGATATCAAACTCATTATTGATCTCCGGGTCAAGCTGGGGATTTCCAAGCATTTCATAGGGATCGACACCTACGGGGAAATAATTGATATAGCGCTCGGTCAGGCTTCCGCTTCGTTGCACGCGTCCCAGCCAGAGACCCAGCGTAAATTTTTTTGCAAACTGCTTTGTGGCACCCAGGCTGATGGCAGGATTCACCTGACTGATCTCACTTTCGGGATATAGATTGATGAAATCCGGATCGGGATCTGTAATATCGGCATGGTTCACATTAAGGCGGCCTGCGATTACCCATCTAAGACTTTGCCCCCGCAAATGATATTCGGCAAAGATCCCTCCTCTTTGAATCCGCCCTCCCTGCCATACATTATCAATCAGCTCATTTCCTGCATTCGGACCCATCAGAAACTCCCTCGTTCTAAAGCCATCCGCAGCCTCATACCTGAAGTCCAATCCTGTATAAAGCCTTGATTTGCTGAAAGCCCAGGCACCCTCGGTACGCATGCCATAATTGGCTGTATTGGCATGGGTAATAGCATTCACGGGTCTTGGATCAAGCGGTTTTAGCAGGTTGTCCATCAGGTGATCGACCAGGGATCCGTAGATTGTGCTTTGCCAGGACTTCAGACTTCCCGATTTGGTATATAGTTCATGCGAGGCACTGAACATCCAGGTATCGTCATCCCTGAGGTCCATGGGCAGGGATGCAAAATCCGAATCCCTGGCCAGATTCCGGGTGACAGATAGTTTCATTAACTGGGCTTCAGAGATCTTAATTCCCAAGTTGGCGCCAAAACTGGCCCTCATAAAATCGGCCGGGATGATATGATCTTCTCCCGATTGATAATCGTTCCCCTGGGACCAGGAAGCAAATAATCCAAGATTTATCTGTTCGGAGCTGAAACCTGCAAGGCCTTCAGTGCGGATGATCCCCCCATTGCTGTCATAACGTCCCGACAGCCTTCCATACCCTTCCTTTTTCTCTGAGAATGAAGGGGAGGCCGAAATAAAGTTGATGGTACCGCCAAAGGCATTCCCATAGCGCAATGCATAGGGTCCCTTAAATATTTCGATCTTTTGAAGCATATTGGGTGACATCTGGCTTGAAGGGGGATCCATGCGGTTTGGACAGGCAGCAGATGCCGTCTGTGCTCCGTTCAGCACCAGGTTTAACTGCTCATACTTAAATCCCCTGAATACAGGATCGAATCCGTAGGCCCCGCTTTTACGAATGACACCAATGGCTGCAACCCGGTCCAGCAGGGAGCCAGCGTCGTGAGCCATTTTGTCCTGGTAGTCCAGTTCAAGGGTTTCGATCTGTTCGGCCCGGGGATGAATGGCAATCACGGTTACCGGGTAGAGGTCGATGGTATCGGTAAGAGACTGCTGGCCTAAAAGAGCCTGGCAGGAAAGCATGGAAATGCAATAAAACAGAAATAAATTGTCCAGGCGAAAGAGGGTTTTTCTTATCTGGGGCATCATTACATTGTTAGGGTAATACAAGATAAAGATTCCAGATACAGAAACAATGCTAAATTCCCTCCAATGATGAAGTTTTCCCTGATTACTTTTTTGATCCTGTCAGTGTTCGTTTTTCCCAAAGAAAAAATCACATATAAAGAAAGTGTCGCCTGGAAATTCCGGACCTCTGCCCCGGTGGTAGCCAGCCCGACTCTGGCTGATGGTATGATCTATATTGGCAGCCTGGATAGCACCTTTTATGCTATCAATGCCTTAACCGGACAGGAAAAGTGGCATTTTAAAACAACTGACCTTATATCCTCTACCGCTGCCATTTCAAATGGACTCTGTTATTTTGAAAGTGGAAATATACTATATGCGGTAAGTCGGAGAGGTAAGTTAAAATGGAAGCATGTACTTTGTTCCGGGGAAGTGAATAATAAACTGGACCCTTGGGACTTTCAGCACTCCTCCCCGCTTGTTCACGAAGGTGTGGTGTATATCGGAACAGAACAGGGTGTCCTTTTAGGCATGGATGCAAAATCCGGGAAACAGGTGTTGCGATGTCAAACCCTATCCGAGCACGCCATCCGCACCACCCCTGTTGTTTCTGACGGACTGGTGATGTATGGTGACTGGGATGGTGTATTATATGCCAGTCATACAGAGCATGGTGCACTGGCATGGAAGTACGATACCAAAAATGATGGAACCTTTTCCTGGGTGAATGCCATTCATGGCTCTCCGAAAGTCCATGATGGGAAGGTATATTTTGCAGGCAGATCCTGCAGGTTGTATGCACTGGATGTAGCCACAGGAGAAAAGAAATGGCATTACAGCAGTCCCACAGACCAATGGCTGCTTGGAGGACCTGAGGTGATGGACGGAACCGTCTTCCTGGGGAGTTCAGATCAGCGTTTATTCCATGCCTTTGATTCAGAGAATGGCGAATTACTGTGGACCACAGAGATGGATGGCCGGACCTGGGGAAAGGCCTGTGTGAAAGGCGATAAGCTCTATATTGGCAGTAATTCCCTATATGTGCTTCAGAAGTCAGGCGGGGAGATCATCAGGGAATTCAGCTTTCCACAGGTCCATGCCGATAAAAAATACGGGGAGTATGTGGATCGGACCGCTAATTTTCACTCTTCTCCTCTTGTATATGAAAATATGGCTATCCTGGGTTCAGATGACGGACATGTGTATGCGATCAATCTGGCCGATTGAAGTGGCACTGTTATGCAGGAATTCTGAGTATTACTCTGGTTCCGGCACCGGGTAAAGATTCCATATGAATTTGCCCCCTGTGCATTCTGATGATTTGCCTGCAGAGGCTCAGGCCAATTCCCGATCCCTTGTCCCGTGTGGTGAAAAAGGGGACAAAGACTTGTTCCTGCTTTTCCGGTGGAATTCCCTCCCCGTTGTCCCGGATGGAAATGCAGAAGTCCTGATCATTTTCGAGCTGACAGCTTAATTCGATTTCCGGATTCTCTGTTTCCCTGAGAGCTTCTGCTGCATTCTTGACCAGGTTAATTAATACCTGTTCCAGCATTTGGCGGTCGGCCTCAAGTTCAATCTTACAGGATGCCTGCCGGATCAAGCGGATGTTTTTCGCATCAAGTTCTTCTTTGAAGAGTTGTTCCGTCTTTGTAAACAGTTCTTCAGCCGGGAATCGCTCCAGATTTAGAGGGGGGAGGTTTGTTAATTTCTTGTATCTTTCAATAAAGTGTACCAGTCCCTTGGATCTTTCTTCAATGATGGATGCACTTTGAATTGCATCGGTCTCTTGCTTTGATAGCTTTCGCCGGATGGCCCTGGCCAGGGTGATGATGGGGGTCATGGAGTTCATAATTTCATGGTTGATGACCCTGATTAACTTCTTCCATGACAGGATTTCCTGCTCCTCCATCTGGTGAGTAATGTCGTTCAGTGCTACAATGCCCACAGTTTCCTGTTTGAGTTTGATTTGAGAACTGTGAATACTTATTCGTCGATCTGTAGCACCAAGTTTTATATTTATGCTGAGCTGATCGGCGGGTCGCAATCCCTGAATGATGGCCCCGATTCCTGCATGTTTTTTATCCAGATCGTTCAAGTGATTGACCTGGGTTGTTCCAAGATATTCATGAGCTGCCTGATTCATGGTCAGGATTTCACCCGACTGCTTGAAGCTGAGAATACCTGTAGAAACATTGTCCAGAATGGTTTGAAGATATTGGGCCTGCACCTCCAGCTCAATCCGGCTTTCCTTGAATTCCCGGATCAGTTTCTCCAGGGCTTCATTGAGTCCCTGGAAATTCTTTTCCACATAGCGCACTGAGAAATGAAGGGAGGGATCTTTCTCGTGCATGTAGGATAGAAAGTTTCCCAGGATCCGGTTGCTTCGGTTTACAAAATAAATCAATCGTATGGTAAGAAGGATAGCAAAAACGGCTATGCCTGCTGCGGTATTGGGCTGCTGCCTGACCAGTAGAAAATAGAAAAACAAAAATGCTGCTCCAAAGATCAACAGGCAATTAATGAGAATGGAAATATAGAAGCGGTTAGATCCCATATTTTTTTAGTTTGGCATAGAGGGTGGTACGGGAAATATTCAGCATCTGTGCAGCTTTAGTATGGTTCCCCCTGCACTTTTCAAGCACATTAAGAATAGTTCTTCGTTCCACGTCGTCGAGTTTAAAGGAATGATCCATGGCAGATCCCTGTCCTTCGAATAGTCTCAGGTCTTCAGGCCCCAGCTGCATATTTTCACACAGAATTACTGCCCGTTCCATGGTGTGTTTCAGCTCTCTGACATTTCCGGGCCAGGGGTATTCCCTTAATTTTTGCCTGGCCTTATTATTTAATTTCAGTCCGGCTTTATTGTATTTACGGCTATATTCGCTGAGGAAGGTATCTCCTAGCAGGATCGCGTCCTCACCACGTTCCCTCAAAGGAGGCACTTCAATGGCGACAGTGTTCAAACGATAAAAAAGATCTTCACGAAAGCTACCGGCCGACACCATTTGCTTCAGGGCCTGATTGGTGGCTGTAATCAGTCTGATATCGATTTTGATGGGCCGCTGCTCTCCTACCCGGATCAGTTCACGGTTCTGAATGACCTGGAGCAGCTTGGCCTGACTGGAAAGGGGAATGTTCCCGATTTCATCCAGAAATAATGTGCCTTCATCTGCGGTTTCAAAGCGCCCGGGCCGGTCTTCCTGCGCATCTGTAAATGCACCTTTCACATGTCCGAACATTTCGCTTTCAAAGAGGCTTTCATTCAGTGAGCCCATATCCACACCAACAAAAATCTGATCAGCACGCAGGGACTGTCTGTGTATTTCCCTTGCGATGAGCTCCTTACCTGTTCCGTTTTCCCCGAGGATCAATACATTGGCATCAGTTGGAGCCACACGATATACGGTTTGCATTAAGCTGCTCATAGTCTCTGATGACCCTTGCATCATCCTGTACTCCCGATCAAGATCCTCGGATAGTTGTTGTTGTCTGTTCCTTAGTTTCTTAACCTCCTGACCTGATTTACGGAGGCGATAGGCATTATTGAGGGTAACAATCAGTTTCTCGGGGTCCCAGGGTTTGGCGATAAAATCCGTAGCTCCTTCCCGGATGGCCCGGACGGCCAGTTCAATGTCTCCATAGGCAGTAATCAGGATGATTGGAAGGAGAGGGTCCCTTTTTTTGATCTCGTTCAGCCAGAAGATTCCTTCATTTCCAGAGGTCTCACCCATGGCAAAATTCATGTCCAGCATGACCACATCATAGGAATTTCGCCATAGCATTTCACTGATGCGAGTAGGTTTGTTAATCACATCAATGGTTTCAAATTCCTCTTTTAGAAGAATGCGTAGAGACTCCAGGATCTGGATGTTGTCATCGACCACCAGTATTCGGGCAGGTACCATTGTTCAATTTTTCATTGTAATTTAAGGCTATTCGTTCAAAAGGCTGACACCTGCTGTTCAGATTCTGAACACTTATTTTCATTAAAACGCGATGGAATATGTCATAAAACACAGGAAGACAGAAAGATAGATTCACCTGAAATTTTGTGGCACTCATTTGGATGAGGTTTAGAAAACCCACAAGCAAAGACAATGATCTGGAGTTATTTTAAATATGCCTTTCGCAACCTGCTGAAGCAAAGGGGACGGACCTTTATTAATCTTTTCGGGCTCTCCTTCAGCATAGCCATTGTAATCATTATTTTCCTGTATGTAAGCGGGGAATTAAGTTTTAACAATTTCCACAGAAATGCCGATCGTATTTACCGGATGTACATTTCTGTGAAGACGCCGGATTCTGAAATAAATTATTCCTCATACCAGCCGCCTGAATTTGCTGAGGCCCTGCAGGAAAGTGTCCCGGGCGTTGAGGCCACCTGCCGATTAAGATCCACTGCGGTATATATTGGCCTGGAAAAAGAGGTATTTTTCGAGCAGGTGGGATTTGTGGATTCCACTTTTTTCCAGATGTTCACTTATGATTTTCTGGCTGGTGACAGGGAAACACCTCTTCATGAAATAAAAAGTGTGGTTCTTTCCGAAAGCGTAGCAAGGAAGATATTTAAGGATAGCGTGGATTATCTGGATGACCTAATAGGCAGAACGGTTATTTTTCCGGAGCGAAAACCGTTTAATCTATACACGGTCACAGCAATTATAGCTGACCCTCCAAAGAATTCTTCTTTCCGATGGAGTGTTCTGATCCCATATGTGAATGCCAGAACCGGGCAATATGCCAGCAGTAATGATTTTGGTGGAGATACTTACACCTATGTGATGCTGGACGAAAACAACAACCTGCAGCAGCTTGAAAATGCTGGTCCGGATCTGGTGGAACAGGTGAATGGGGAAGGTATCAGGCAGGCCATAGAGGCAGGGTTCCTTAAAGAAGACGAACATAACTTCAGTTACCATTTCATGCCATTCAGGGATTTCTATCTCAGTTCGGATTTTATGTGGGGTTCGTATGAAACAAGAGGGAATAAGAAATCACTTTATATTCTTTCAAGCATCGCTGCACTCATATTGCTGATCGCCTGTTTCAATTATATAATGATAAGCATAGGTACAGCATTGAACCGTGTGCGTGATTTTGGATTGATGAACGTAATGGGAGCTCGTCGCTGGCAGGTGTTTATTCAGTTTGTTGTGGAATCCTTTGTGCTAACCCTGCTTTCCCTGCTTCTGGGCATCATACTGGCAGAACAGATACTCCCCCTTTTCAATCAACTTGCAGATGATGATCTCGCCTTTTCTTTGTATTCCAGAGGATTGAACCTATTGTTCCTTGTGGCCATACTCCTGTTTATAGTTTTAAGCACCAGTTTCTACATTGGAACCTACCTGTTGCACCGGGCTCAGCCCCTGCGTTTTCTGAGAAGAGAAATGCTGTCGGTCAGACGAAATGGTGTGGCCAGGATTTCTGTGGTAATTCAGTTTTTTATTGCCATTACCCTGCTCATTTCCGGTGGAATGATTTTAAAGCAGTTGAATTACCTGCTTAACTATGATGTGGGTATTTCCAAGGAAAACACGGTGGTCATCCATGTGGATTTTGAAATGCAAAAGATCCTGACCCTGAAAGAACGTTTTTTGGATTCCCCGCATGTAAAGTCGGTAAGCATGAGTGATCGGAATTTTGATAGCGGCAGTTCTTCTATAGGAATTCAGAACCCCAAGGGGGAGCGGATTAGCATTCGTCTACTAAGAGCTGATTCTGATTACCTGGAGACCCTGGGGCTGGAATTACTGGCAGGGAGAAGCTGGTTCAGGGATGAACCCGTGGATACGATCCCAAATGTAATTGTTAATGAAACCCTGGTTAAGGAACTGGAACTGGAGGACCCGGTCGGAGAGCGGGTGACCCTGGGGCGGGATGGAGAAGCTGTGGATATCATTGGTGTGGTCCGTGATTTTCATTTCGATTCCATGCATGATGAGGTGCAGCCTCTGATCCTGCACACCTTTAACTATAATCTTATCTGGTATCTGTTTGTGAAAGCCGAAGCGAATCAGGTGCAATCTGTCCTGGAGCATTGTGAAGAGGTCTGGATGGAGGTGGTGCCGGAATATGCCTGGGAATATAACTTTATGAGTGATATCCTGGAAGGCCAGTACAAAGACGAGGACCGCTGGAGCCGGATCGTTGCCTATGCTTCAGGGATTGCCATACTTCTGTCCTGCCTGGGTTTGATGGGTATCAGCGGCATACTGGTGGCCCGTCGTTTCAAAGAGGTGGGAATAAGGAAGGCCAACGGTGCATCCATTGGAAAAATCATACTATTGCTTAACGGTGAACTGTTGAAATGGGTGTTCCTGGCCTATATCATAGCCTGCCCGGCAGCCTGGTTGATTGCCAGGCGCTGGTTGCAGGACTTTGCTTTCCGCACAGAAATTTCCTGGTGGATCTTTGTGCTGGCCGGCCTGGCTGCAGTACTGATCTCTGTACTTACCATCACCCTGCAGATTTACCGGGTAGCCCGACAGAACCCGGTGAAGGCCCTGCGGTATGAGTAAATAGTCTACGACTATTTTAGCTATATTAGTAATACCTTAGTGATTACTAATTTTTTGACCCCGGCATGCTTAACCGTATCATTAATTTAAGCATTAAGAATAAGCTGATTACACTGTTGCTGACCCTGTTTGTAGCCGGCTTTGGTGTGTATTCTCTGTTTCAGATACCTCTTGGTGCAGTTCCCGATATCACCAACAACCAGGTGCAGGTGATCACCACCTCAACCAGCCTTTCCACCCAGGATGTGGAACAATTCATCACCTACCCGGTGGAGCTGGAAATGTCCAATCTTCCCGGTGTAACTGAAATCCGTTCCATTTCAAAATTCGGATTGTCGGTGGTTACCATCGTTTTTGAAGATAAGATGGGGACCTATCTTCCACGGCAGCTCATTGCAGAGAAGATAAAGACAGCTGCCTCCAATATTCCCGAAGGATTCGGAACCCCGGAAATGGGACCCATAAGCACGGGCCTGGGAGAGATCTATCAGTATATCCTGGATACCAAACCCGGCTACGAAGACAAGTACTCCATTATGGAACTGCGAACCATCCAGGACTGGGTTGTGAAGCGTCAGCTTTCAGGCATTCCAGGTGTGGTAGAAGTCAATACCTGGGGCGGTTTTCTGAAGCAATACGAAGTGGCCATCAATCCCGAGCGGATCAAAGGGATGGGGATTTCTCTTCTGGAAGTATTCGATGCCATTGAAAGTAATAACAGCGTGGCGGGAGGTGCTTATATTGAAAAGCAGAACCAGAGTTTCTTTATTCGCGGCGACGGTCTGGTCTCCTCCCTCGAGGATATGGAACAAATCGTGGTATCCAATATAAATGGTATCCCCATCCTGGTAAAAGACATCGCCACCGTAAGGTATGGCAGCGCAAATCGATTTGGAGCCATCACTGCCAACGGGGAGGGTGAGAAGGTCCTGGGTCAGATTATGATGTTAAAGGATGCCAACTCCAACAAGGTCATAGATGCGGTTAAAGTGCGGGTAGCAGAAGTTCAGGAGACTCTACCTGAAGGGGTTTTTATCAATCCGATAGTGGAAAGAAGTGAGTTGATCAAGAAAACCTCATTTACCGTATTTGAAAACCTTCTCTTTGGATGTTTGATCGTCTTCTTTATTGTAGTTCTTCTGTTGGGAAACCTACGCTCAGGCCTGGTTATAGCTTCCATCATCCCGCTGTCATTGCTGTTTACCATCTCCATGATGTACATATTCGGTATTGATGCGAACCTGATGAGCCTGGGGGCACTCGATTTTGGAATAATCATCGACGGAGCGGTTATCATTGTTGAGTTTATTGCCGTGCGCCTGACCCTGAACCGAAATGAACTGAAAGCTAAGAAGCCTGATGAAAAACAATCCCTCATGGACCGGATAACTTATGACGGTGCGTCAAAAATGATCAATTCGGCCATCTTTGGTCAGGTAATCATCCTCATCGTGTTTATTCCTGTCCTCTCTTTAAGCGGTGTGGAAGGGAAGATGTTCCGGCCCATGGCCCTGTCATTCAGTTTTGCACTTATAGGCGCCATGTTTTTTGGTCTTACCTGGTTGCCTGTGGCCTCGGCACTTTTTCTGCGACCTGAAAAAGAAAAGCAGTTTGGCATTACTCGCTTTATTATGAATGTGTTTCACAGATCCTATGCTCCGGTTATTCGCTGGTCTTACGATCATAAGGGAGTTATTTTCGGATTGGCCATCGCTTCGCTGATAATGACCGGTGTCATATTTTCCAGAATGGGTGGTGAATTCGTACCCACCCTGGATGAAGGCGATTTTGTGATTCAACCTGTATTGAAAACCGGAACCTCCCTCTCAAAAACAGTGGAGCTGACTACCCGGATGGAAAATATTCTATTAGAAAATTTTCCTGAAGTGGACCAGATTGTCTGCCGGATCGGTGCAGCTGAAGTTCCTACCGATCCCATGTCCATGGAGGAGATCGATATGATCATTAAGCTGCATCCGAAAGAATCCTGGGAATCTGCCGAGAGCAAAGAAGAATTGGCAAACCGCTTTAAGGAAGCATTAAGCATTATTCCGGGCATCGATTACGAATTCACCCAGCCCATTGAAATGCGCTTTAATGAGTTGATAACCGGGGTGCGGGCCGACCTGGCCATTAAGATTTTCGGAGAGGATCTGGATCTGCTGGCGGAGAAGGCTCAGGAAGTAAAAAGGCTTATTTCGGATGTGCCCGGGGCGGCAGATATCATTATAGAGAAGACGGTAGGTTTGCCACAGATGAGTGTGAAGTACAAGCGAAATAAGGTGGCTTTTTATGGCTTATCTGTGGAGGAGCTGAACCGCTATCTGAGCATGGCCTTTGGAGGGGCAGCAGCCGGAAGTGTATTCGAAGGAGAGAAGCGATTTGACCTGGTGGTGCGACTTCTGCCCGAATTCCGTAGCGATATAGAGAACATCCGGAATCTGCCGGTTGCGATTTTAAACGGACAACAGATACCCCTCAGTGAAGTGGCAGACATTGAATATGCCACGGGCCCGGCAAAAATTTCCAGGGATGATACCCGCCGAAGAGTTGTGGTAAGTGTGAATGTGCGTAACCGGGACCTGGAATCGGTGGTCACTGATATTGAAAGCATCCTTGCGGAAAAGCTGCTTTTGCCTGCCGGTTATTCGGTCGATTATGGAGGTCAGTTTGAGAACCTTAGAAATGCAACCAGGAGACTTAAACTTGCTGTTCCCATTGCGCTCTTGCTGATCTTTATCTTTCTGCACTTTGCTTTTAGCTCCTTTAAAGAGGCGGCCTTGATTTTTACTGCAGTCCCCCTCTCTGTGGTAGGTGGAGTTTTCCTTCTCTGGATCAGGGGGATGCCTTTTAGTATTTCAGCAGGGATCGGATTTATTGCATTATTTGGCGTGGCTGTGCTCAATGGAATTGTTTTAATAGAGCATTTGAAGGAACTCAAAAAACAGGGAATTACCGATATGCGTGAAAGAGTCTTAAAGGGAACCAGCGAACGCTTGCGCCCGGTCCTGTTGACGGCCGGTGCCGCAGCACTGGGATTCTTGCCCATGGCCATATCCACTTCTGCAGGAGCCGAAGTCCAGCGCCCCCTCGCCACCGTTGTGATCGGGGGACTGGTAACCTCCACCTTGCTAACTATGCTGGCCCTTCCCCTGTTGTACGCCATTGTGGACGAAGTTACCGGAATCCAGTTATGGCCCCCGCGCTTCAAAAGAGGAAAGGTCATTCCGGTAGTGCTTCTGTTGCTGCTTCCTTCACTGCTTGCTGCCCAAGCGACTGGTAGTTTGGAGAATCAGGCCAGGGAGCTCTCTTTGAATGAGGTTCTGCAGGTGGCATATAGCAACAACAGCGAACTGGAGGCTTACAGATTACTGGCAGAGGAGAGCAATGCGCTTATCCGTTCCGCCTTTTCAATAGATAAGACCTCTCTTTATTACAGTTATGACGAGAATAATATCGCCGCCAACGATTATCCCATTGGTGTATTTGGAGGCGTTCAGCGTTTTGATTTTCCAACTGTCTATTTTGCTCAGAAAAAAGCCAATACCCTTGCCTACGAAATGTCAGTGAATCAGCTGGAGCGGAAGAAAAGAGAGATTACAAGGGAAGTGTCCTCAGCATATTACAATCTCCTGTACCTGAAAAACAGGCAGAAACTCTATGAAAAGGTGGATAGCATTTATACGCGATATTCGGAGGCTTCGGAGAGCAGTTATAATCAGGGCGCCACCACCTATCTTGAGATGCTTAATGCGAAATCGAAGCACCAGGAAATTCTGCTGATTCAGAACCAGGCCCAGTTTGATACAAAAGTTGCCTATGAGCGCCTGTCCACCCTGATGCAATTTGATTCCAGCTTTACTATATCCAATGGGGAGCTGCAAATATTAGAAGTAGAAGCGGATAGTGTTGGAGCAGCTCCCGGCTTACAGTACCTGCAAAATGCCGGACTTAAACAGCATGCAGAGCTGAAGGTTGAAAAGAACCTCCTGTTGCCAGAGCTTACCCTGGGTTATTTTAATGGTAGCAATCGATATGCGGGGGCCGAGAATTACCAGGGCTTTGAAGTTGGAGTGGGAGTTCCTCTTTTCTTTAGTGAGCAAAGGGCAAAGGTGAAGGCAAAGCAGTTTGCCATGGAAGCAACAGCCAAACTGCGGAACAGCTACATCAGGAAGTATGAAAACAGGGCATCAGAACTGATGAATGGCCTGGCCAAATACCAGGAGGCAATTCGTTACTATAATCATTCAGGTAAGGAGCTTTCGCGGGAATTGGTCCGATCCGCGCAGAAAAGCTTTGAAGCCGGGGAGATCGATTTTTTCCGTTTGGCCCAGAGCCTTGACCGTGCTGTGGAAATTGAACTGGGATACCTTGATCACCTGAACAGTTACAATCAGCTGGTGCTTGAAATCAATTATTTGACACTTGAGAATTAAATGAAACATATGAAATATTCTTTGCTTATTATAACAATCCCGCTGCTATTATGCCTTAGCTCCTGTCATCGGGGAGCCCGGGAAGGGAACAGTCCGGCAGCGGGGTCAGAAAGTTATCTGAGCGATAAGGCAGGAGAAATAGCCATCACCAGGGAACAATTCGAATCCATGAATATGGAGATTGGCGATCCGGCCCCCATGCAGTTTAGCAACTCGGTCAGCGCCAATGGATATGTAATTGCCTCTGCCACCGGGAGCGCAGAGATAAGTACCCTCATATCGGGACGGGTCAGGCATATCTCTTACTCTGCCGGTGATTATGTCCGAAGCGGTGCTATTCTTTTTTCCCTGGAGAGCCGCGAATTTATAGAGTTGCAGCAGACCTATGCCGAATCATTCCAGCGGCTCCTTATGTTAAAGGCTGACTATGAGCGGATGAAAATTCTGAATGAAGAGAAAATTGCAGCGCAAAAGGATTTCCTGAAAGCTGAAAGTGAATATAGAACTGAAAATGTAGTGGTGGAGGGGCTAAGGGCCCGATTACGCATGCTACATGTAGAACCATCCATCATTGAGAAGGGGGACATCGTACCCTTTCTGTCTGTGAAATCTCCTATTTCCGGCACTATTACGAAACAGGACCTGGTTCTGGGTCAGCATTTGGAACCTGATGAAACCAGCATGGAGCTTGTTGACGAAACCAATCTGCGCCTGCGGTTGGAGTTGTTCGAAAAATCCATTGTCGACCTGAAGGTAGGTCAGCAGGTGAAGTTTACTGCGCCGGACAGGCCAGAGAAAGAGTATATAGCCACCTTGAGTCATATTGGAAGGTCAGTTTCCCCTGAAAGCAGGACGGTGGAGTGTTTTGCGGAAATTGCTAAAGAAGACAGGCCGGACTTTATTGATAATATGTTTGTAGAATCTGCCATTCTTACCTGTGAGCGGGAAGTGCTGGCCATTCCTGATGAGGCATTGATCAGAGAGCCAGACAGGGATTTTGTCCTGATTCTGATCCAGGAGGAGAATGAGATGGTCTTCCGGAAGGTTCCGGTTCAAACCGGCATGAGCCAGAAGGGTTATACTGAAATTCTTGATGATCGTCTTTCTTCTGTTCTTTTAGCAGGCACCTATAACTTATGGACGGAGGAGTAAAACAGTATTAATTTATTATTTAGTTGATAAACTTAATAATAAGTTTGGTGAACTAAAAAATAAGTTGTATGTTTGATCCGTAATAACGCAAAAAGGTGATCAAATGGTAACCCTGACCAAAGCGGAAGAACGGATTATGCAAATCCTGTGGGACCTCAAAAGAGGATTTATAAAGGATATCCAGGAACAATTCCCCGATCCCCGGCCCCCTTACAATACCATCTCGACCATTGTGCGGGTGCTGGTGAAGAAGGAAATTGTCTCCTATAAATCCTATGGAGGGTCCTACCAGTATTTTCCTTTAATTACGCGTGAAGAGTATCGCAGCGACCAGATGGGTCGCCTGTTGAATAATTATTTTGGGAACTCATTGAAGGAGGTGGTGAACTTCCTTTCAGAAAAGAAGGACCTGGATGTGGGTGAGCTGGATGAAGCCATGAGAATGCTCGAAGATCTGAAAAAACAGAAGAAGAGCAAATCATAGAGCCCTATGGTACTCTTCATGATATACCTGCTTGAGACAGGTATCTGTCTCTCCCTGCTCTACCTGGCCTACTGGCTCTTCCTGCGGAAGGAGACCTATTTCAATTTCAACCGCCTGTTTCTCGTGGGGAGCATAGTACTGGCACTTCTGGTTCCCTTGCTTCACCTGAATTTGGATATACAATTGGGAAGTGCCCTGGAGAATCCGGCTCGAAGTGTCAGTAACTTCAGGACCGGTTACGAGGAATTGATCAGAATGCTTGATGCCGATTTTGGAACAGAACCCGGACAGGAACATATGTTGTCACGGGGATCAGCACAAGTGGCAGCTGGAGAAGAACCCGGGACGATCCCCCTGGAAGGGATGCATGGTGAGCAATGGGAACCGGGATATGATGAATCAGTAAAAGCAAATGAATCCAGGGGAGGAAAAGCAAGTTTGTCGCGAATATTACTTTTCATATATATAGGCGGGGTGCTCTACTTTTTTGCCAGGTTCATTTACCTGGTCATCCGGCTCTACCTGCTGGCCAAACGAAACAGGGTTAGCCGGCAGGATGGATTCCGGATGGTCGAGATCAATGAAGAGATTTCTCCGTTCTCCTTTTTCCGCTATTTGTTTATTAATAACAGATCGTTTGACGATTCCGAATTAAACCATGTGCTGGAGCATGAAAAGGCGCACATCAGGCAAAGGCACACCACGGATCATCTTTTTGCACACGTACTTGCCGTATTTCAGTGGTTCAATCCTTTTGCATGGCAAATGCGAAAGGCTTTGAAAACCACACATGAATATATTGCAGATCGGCAGGTCCTTGATAAAGGGTTCGAAAGAATTGATTACCAGGCATTATTACTGAAACAGGTGATCGGGTATCACTCTGTTGAACTTGTAAACAATTTCAATCTGAAACCCATTAAAAATCGAATTACCATGATGAATAAAACCAAATCGGGACTGCCGGCAAAGCTAAAAGCTACGCTGGTGGCACCCTTTGCCATACTTATATTTTTTCTCTTTGCCGATTTTACTTT
>Ga0180436_10000874_pt1 | contig 30077 bp, 27 predicted proteins | sample SS_ome_2_FD_132434 | JGI IMG/M metagenome (GOLD analysis project Ga0180436, IMG submission 132434) | Hypersaline lake sediment archaeal communities from the Salton Sea, California, USA - SS_3_S_2 metaG | ecosystem: Environmental > Aquatic > Non-marine Saline and Alkaline > Hypersaline >... | reverse complement strand
TCCCGCCTAGGCGGGACTTAATTCAAACCTTCCTGCGCCCCACCCACTAACCCTGGCTAGCAGCAAGCATTGCCAAATCCAGCCTCCAGATTCATCTGTTGGCGGAAAAGTACCAGCGCCTTCCTCCTCTCCCCCAGGATCGGAGGTTCTACCACAAGCGATCGAAATCGGAAAAATCCCTCTTGGGACTTCAATCCCTTCTTCTAAAGTCCATTATCTAGACGAATAGGCAGCCGCATGATATACTGCTCTCGGTCCCGCAATCGTGCGGGGCAATTTATGTATCCCACACGTTTCTCGACCCGAGGGAGCGTGCCGGAGAACACTCTCCGGTCCCTGAAGGAATGACAGAAACGGAGGCTAAACGCGAGGAGTGTAATATGCCTATTGTATCGATGAAAGACCTTTTAGAAAGCGGTGTCCATTTCGGTCACAGGACCCAGAAATGGAATCCGTACATGGAGTCTTATATCTTTGCCGCCAGGAATGATATCCATATCATCGACCTGCAGCAAACCGTTATGGCTCTCGAAGAAGCCTATAAAGTAGTCCGAGATGAAGTCGCCAGCGGCGGTTCAATCCTGTTTGTTGGAACCAAACGGCAGGCACAGGATATTATCAAGACTAATGCTGAAAAAGTAGGTATGCCCTACGTGATCGGACGTTGGCTTGGTGGTACGCTGACCAATTGGCAGACCATTCGAGAACGCATCCAGGAACTGGAGCGTCTGGAAGGTATGCGCGATCGCGGTGAATTCGAAATCTTCACCAAAAAAGAAGCTCTTGGTATGACCAGGCAAATTGAACGCCTGGAAAGCCGGTTGGGCGGAATCCGTGAGATGGACGGTATCCCCAGTCTTTTGTTCGCGGTAGATGTTTCCCGGGAAGAAATTCCGGTTCACGAAGCCAACCTTTTGAAGATCCCCGTGATTGCAATGGTCGATACCAACTGCAATCCAAAGAATATTGACTATGTTATCCCCGCTAACGATGACGCCATCCGGGGCATTCAACTGATCGTTTCGATCATTGCCCAGGCCGTCAGCGAAGGCATCAACATGCGAAAAGACCACGAAGCTGATCTCCAGGCCGCCGAAGCAGAAGCTCAGCTGCCGCAAGAATTGCGTGATGAGATGAGTGACGAAGATCTGCTGGGCGCCTCCACCCTGGCCAAGATGAAACAGGATGAAGAGGAAGTCGTTCAGGAAACCGAAGAAGAGGTTGAACCTGCAGCTGAAGCAGAAGCTGAAGTAGTAGAAGCTGAAGAAGTTGCTGAAACTGAAGTTGAAGAAAAAGAAGAAGAAACCGAGAAGGGCGAGTAACAATGGATATCTCTGTAGAAACAATCAAAAAACTACGTGAAGCGACCGGCTCCGGCATTCTGGATGTCAAGGAAGCTTTGCAGAACTCTGAAGGTGACTTTGAGAAAGCAGTCGATTATCTGCGGCAAAAAGGCCTGGCAAAAGCAGCCAAACGCTCTGACCGTGATGCCTCCGAGGGCTATATCGAACTTTACGCACACGGTGATGGCCGGGTTGGCGTGATGGTGGAAGTCAACTGCGAGTCAGATTTTGTTGCCAGATCAGAAGCCTTTAGAGAATTTGCCCACAACGTGGCCCTGCAAATCGCAGCCGCCGCTCCCAAATGGGTCAAGGAAGATCAGGTTCCCGACGAAGTGATCGAGCGAGAGAAAGAAATCGCCCGCACCCGCTATAAGGAAGAAGGCAAACCTGACAATATCATCGACAAGATCCTGGAAGGAATGGTAGTGAAATTCAAAGCAGACAACTGCCTGCTTTCACAAGCCTATATCCGCGATGAAGACATCACCATTCAGGAGCTCTTGCATGAGAAGATCGCCTCAATAGGTGAAAATATCGTTATCCGCCGCTTTGAGCGGTGGGAACGAGGAGAAAGCATCGACTAAATAAAGAAGCCAACCTGCGGGTTGGCTTTTTTCTTATATAATAATGTACAGTGTAGATGGATTCAGAGGAAAATCTATGACAAAAAAACCGGTTTATAATCGCATTCTCCTAAAAATCAGCGGTGAAGCCCTGGCAGGTCCAGATGGATTTGGAATCGATCCAGACCGGGCAGACAGGTTGGCAGAACATCTTGAAACTGTCTATGATCTGGGCGCTGAAATTGCCATTGTAATAGGAGCGGGAAACTTATGGCGCGGAAAGCAGGGCATCGACAGGGGAATGGATCGCGCGACTGCAGATTATATGGGCATGCTGGCTACAGTGATGAATGCCATGGCCCTCATGGACGCCTGTGAGCGCCGAGGGATCATTACCCGGGTCCAGTCGGCAATTGAAATGCGAGCGGTCGCAGAACCCTATATCCGCAGGCGTGCAATCCGCCACCTCGAGAAAAAACGCCTGGTGATTTTCGGCGCAGGAACAGGAAACCCTTACTTCTCCACAGATACCGCTGCCGCCCTGCGGGCAATGGAGATTGACGCTGAAGTACTGATCAAAGCTACCAAGGTAGACGGTGTTTACGACAAAGATCCAAAAAAGAATCCCGACGCGAAGTTATTCGAAACCCTTTCATATATCGATGCCATCAATTTACGCCTGGAAGTGATGGATTCCACAGCGTTATCCCTCTGTATGGATAATAAATTGCCTATCCTGGTCCTGAATATGTGGGATGAAGATGCACTTGAAAAAGGATTATTAGGAAAAAAAGTAGGCACTCTGGTTGCAGACGATCCTCAATAATCTACAATTCATAAACTAGAATGAACAGGGCGGCCTGATCGGTCGCCCATTTCTTTTATCCCTTTCAAGATATAAAAAAAGTTATGTCTTTATCAAGTCTGATTAATCGAGTATAGTATTAAGGAAAATGGATTACACAACCCTGACTGTAAGGGCTGAAACACTGATATCGATTTTGGGAGGTTCATTATGCTAGCGGATGTATATCAAGAAACTGAAGAACGAATGGAAAAGGCTATAAGCGTCATGATCCAGGAGTTAAATGCTATTCGAACAGGACGCGCTAACCCCTCCCTGGTTGAACTACTACCGATTGAATATTACGGCACACAGACCCCCCTCCAGGAATTGGCAGGGATCAGCGTTCCGGAATCTCGTTCACTTCTGATCCGTCCTTACGACCCTTCCTCGCTGAAGAATATTGAAAAAGCCATATTGAAATCGGATTTGGGATTAACACCCAATAATGATGGCGAGAACATTCGTCTGGTTCTGCCAACTCCTACTGAGGAGCGCAGGCGCGAACTGGTCAAGGTTGTGGGCGTTAAAGCTGAAGAAGCTAGAATCTCCGTCAGGAATATCAGGCGGGACAGCATCAGGAACCTGCGTGATTTCGAAGATGAAGGAATGATCACCGAAGACGATCTGCATCGAGGTGAAGACAAAGTCCAGGAAATCACAGATAATTACACCAAGAAGATCGAAGATGTCTGTGAGAGAAAAGAAAGCGAGATCATGGAAGTCTGATCCACCTTCACTCAAATTCAAAACACTTTTATGGTCAAAGAATCCCTAGAAAAACTCGAGAAGATTCCCAGGCACGTTGCCATCATTATGGACGGCAATGGACGCTGGGCACAGGAGAAAGGTCTGCCGCGAGTCGCAGGACACCGCGCCGGCACTGACAACCTGCGTGAGGTGATCGAGTCTGCCGCAGAATTTGGCATCGAATATCTTACAATATTCGCGTTTTCAACAGAAAACTGGACCCGACCACCTGAAGAGGTTCAGGGCCTGATGAAAATATTCAGGAACATGCTGGATAGAGAACTGCAGAACCTGCATGAAAATGGCGTTCAGCTTCGCCATCTCGGCTGCCTGGAGAGAATTGACGATATCCTGAAGAAGAAAGTCCAGGAAGCCATCAAACTGACCAAGGATAACGACACTTTGATCCTGAACGTCGCATTCAATTATGGGGGAAGGGACGATATCCTGCGGGCGGTGAAACAATGTATTAAAGAAGGAATTGATGTTGAAAACCTGGATGATGAACTTTTCAGCAAATACCTTTACACATCTGAGAGCCCGGATCCAGATTTGATCATTAGAACATCCGGGGAATTCAGACTAAGCAACTTCCTGATCTGGCAGGGAGCGTATTCTGAATGGTATTTCACACCAACGTATTGGCCAGATTTTGGCAAAAAAGATTTATACCAAGCTCTAACTGCATTCAATGAGCGTGAGCGCCGCTACGGTGGAGTGAATAGTACAGAGGAATAATAAATTGCCCGATCTTCTTCGAAGAACTATTGTTACTTTTATCATCGTCCCACTAGCATTATTAGTGATTTATTTAGGAGGATACCTATATCAGGCGGTCATAATCTTACTGCTATGCTTCGCCGCCTGGGAATATGACAGCCTTCTTCAAAAAGTAAACTTACAACCGGCATTACCAATAGCGATTTTTGGTGTATTGGTACTGGGGTTAGCTCGATCGTTATATAAGTTTTCCAATTCCTCTGTTCTTTTGGTCCTGCTCTTATTCCTGCTTTGCGCCTGGCATATCATTCATCATGAAAAAGGTGCGCCCAATCCGGGAGCTGATTTTGGGGCTTCCATCAGCATTATGATCTATATTGGCTTCCTGGGATCATATTTGATCTCTCTCCGAGAACTACCGAATGGTATGTGGTGGACATATCTGGTTCTTCCAACGGTCTGGATCGCTGACACAGGAGCCTATCTACTGGGATCGACTATCGGCAAGAACAAACTAGCTCCCAAAACCAGCCCCAATAAAACCTGGGAAGGGTATCTGGGCGGATTGATTTTCGGCTCACTCGGCAGCCTGGGTATGGTGCTGTTATTCGAGCGAATATTTGATGCCGGATTATCAATTTCTCCTGTACAAGGTGCAATGCTGGGATTTGTGATCTCTGCCTTCATCCCCTTGGGGGACCTTACTGAAAGCATGATCAAACGGCCAGCCGGAGAAAAAGATTCAGGGAATATTATGCCCGGACATGGGGGTTTCTTTGACAGACTGGATTCTTTATTCTGGGCAGCTCCAATTGGTTATTATCTAATACTTCACTTATTTATCTAAAAAGGACATCATGAATACTCAAAAACCATCGCGAAACCTGGCATTAGAACTAGTACGGGTGACAGAAGCGGCTGCTTTGTCAGCTGGTAGATTTATGGGCCGGGGTGACAAAGAATTAGCGGATAAAGCCGCTGTGGACGCCATGCGCCTGGTATTGAACTCCATTGACATGGAAGCCCTCGTGGTCATTGGCGAGGGAGAGAAAGATGAAGCTCCCATGTTGTTCAACGGAGAAATTGTCGGAACAGGCAAACCACCCCTCGTGGACCTGGCTGTTGATCCGATTGACGGCACACGCCCCCTGGCAAACGGTTTTTTGAATTCAATTGCTACAGTCTCCATTGCTCCCCGGGACTCAATGTATAACCCGGGTCCTTTTGTATATATGGATAAAATCGCGGTCGGCCCGCTTGCGAAAGGCAAAATTGATATCGAGGCTCCTCTAAAAGATAACCTGGAAAAGATTGCCAAGTCGGAAGGGAAATCCATCAAGGATGTCACTGTGATAATCCTTCAGCGTCCCCGTCATGATGAATTGATCAAGGAGGTCAGGGAAATTGGAGCCAGGATCCGCTTGATCCCCGATGGCGATGTGGCCGCCGCTTTGATGACCTGCCTGCCAGAATCAGGGATCGACGCCTTATTAGGTATTGGCGGCACCCCTGAAGGCGTATTGGCGGCCTGCGCCTTACGAGCTATGGGTGGGGAAATCCAGGGTAAATTATTCATCCGAAATGAAGAAGAGAAGAAACTGGGGCTGGAAATGGAGTATGACCTGGACAAAGTCATCACTATGGATGACCTGGTCTCCACAAATGATGTCTTTTTTGCTGCCACTGGCATTACCGATGGGGAACTGCTATCTGGTGTCCGCTATATGGGCGATGCTGCTGAGACTCAAAGTCTGGTGATCCGGGGCCGGACTGGTACTGTTCGCTGGATCAATGCAAAACATAATTTCAAGAAATTGAACCCGATCAGCGAGATCGAATACTGAGACAAACCATCAGCTGAAACAGCTTTTAGATAAGGAGATCTTTGATCTGATAAAGGTCTCCTTTTTGATAGCCCCGTTCTTGATAATATCCTCGCGTTCCTACAGCTGAAATTACAGCCAATTTATCATATCCAAATTTCCTGGCTATTCGTTCAGCTTCAGACAGCAGCGCTGTTCCCAATCCGGCATGCTGAGCCGCTCCAGACTTCTCCAGGCCAACAGGAAGTGATTCCCCATAGATATGGACTTCCCTGATCATGGCTGCCCCTGATAATTCATCCATGCCAGGATCCAGGGATTCCTCTCCGGGCAGGCTGAGCCTTAGGAAACCTGCCAGCCTGTCATCAGGAGTGTTATAGGAAATAAAATGCTCCTCACAACCATTGGATGAGTAGATCAAATCGTTCATCTTCAACGAACTGACATCGATTTCCTGCCCCTTAACTTCTCTGCAGCGAATACAGGAACACCTCTCACCCCTTTGGCTCAGCTCATCCTGAATATCCTGCCGTAAACTGGTTCTCTTGTTGCCATCTACAACGTTGCCGGATGGAATATCCCTGATAACCCTGTTTACGCGGCAGTAGCGGGGAATCGTGGTTTTGATATCTGCGATCAGGTGGATCAATTCTTCTGTCGAATAAGGATCGTAATCTCCCTTCTTCCAAACCTCATACAGGCCAGTATTCTCCAATAATTGCGTTGGGTAGATCTTGATCTCATCCGGACAAAAATCCTTCCAGAGTCTCTTGAAATCTTCCCGATCAGAGTCCAGGGTTGAACCCAACAAGTTGGGCATCCAGTGCAATACGATCTTAAAACCCGCAGCCCGTAACAGGGCAACTCCTTCTCTGGCCTGAGAAACCGTATGTCCCCTCTTATTTAATAACAGGATTTCATCATCCAGACTTTGGATGCCAAGCTGGACCTTGGTCACACCAAATTCCCGCATGCGGGCCAGCTCGGTCGCAGTGATCAGGTCAGGCCTCGTTTCCAGGACCAAACCAACATTCTTATGTCTGGCACCCTGATTGATCTTTTGGGCCTCATCCAATGAATCTGCCTCTACCCCATTCATGGCATCAAAACAGCGTTTTATGAACCATTCCTGGTAATCATGATCATAAGCAGTCCACGATCCACCCAGGATCAACAGCTCAATTTTATCGGTCGGATGGCCAATTTCGTGCAAAGCTTCAATGCGCGAATCTACCTGGGTGAATGGATCATAGGCATGGAAGAGCGCCCTCATCGCACCTGGTTCATCCGGAAGATAACTAACCGGCATCTCTTCATAATCCGGACAGAAGATGCAGTTCCCGGGGCATGGGAAAGGTTTGGTGAGCACTGTGACTGTGGTAACTCCAGACAGGGTCCGCATCGGTTTCAAACGTATCTTTTTGAACAGAGCAGAATCCTCCTGCCTGGTCCCTTCCCTGACCTGGGTGCGGTAGGCAGTGATCAAAGTATGTTTACTTAAAAACCCAGCCCCATCCGGCAGAGGATGATGGCGGATGGCTTTAAACACATCCGCTCCCCCCTCAATTTCAGCCAGAGTTAATCCGGCCAGATAGAGTTCTTCATCTGTGTAAACCCGGGTTTCGTTATTCTTGCCCTCGTGATTTGTTTTTGCCATAAATATATACCGATCCAACCCATAATTTTCGGGAGGGTGATCTTTTTCCAGCATCGCTTATAATTCAAGCATGAAACCTGAGATCGCTCAAAAGATCGTTGCCCTCAATCACCAATTTTACCAAAGCTTCGCAAATGACTTTTCTGAAACCCGCGGACGGCTGCAAATGGGCGTACTCAAGGTTTTGGAACGGATACCTGCAAACGCTTCTGTTCTGGATCTGGGCTGCGGCAACGGCAAGGTCGCGCTGCACCTGGCTCAAAATGAATTCAAAGGTTCCTACCTGGGGGCTGATTTCAGTTTAGGTTTATTAGAATGGGCTGAAGCTGATATTTCTGCCGGATTCCAGGCAAAATTTCTTGAACTGGACCTGACTGCACCCAGTTGGGAAGATGTGCTTCCTTCAACCCGGTTTGATGTCATTTTGTGTTTCGCTACCTACCACCACATTCCCAGCCAGGCCTACAGGGTTTCTCTGATTAAAAATATCCGGAAATATCTCAATGATGATGGACTTTTTTACCTTTCAACCTGGCAATTCAACAGAAGTGAGCGCTTAACAAAGAAGGTTTTGCCCTGGGATATCGTCAACATTTCCAAAGAGGAAGTTGAGGAAGGCGATTATCTTCTTGATTGGCAGAGAGGAGGGTCCGGTATCCGCTACGTTCACCTTTATGATGACAAAGAACTAAAAGAATTGGCCGCAGCAAGCGGTTTCAAAGTGATTGAATCCTTTGACTCGGACGGAGAAGGGGGAAATCTGGGCCTTTATCAGGTCTGGGAACCTGTTTGATCCTCAACACTCACAAAAAAACCGAGTTCAACCAGAGCATGAGCGATCTTTTCCTCACTTCCTTCTTTGATAATCACAACCGTAGGCCCCAATTGTTCCAGGATATATCGTTTAGCAGGTGATCTTTTCAGCGCTTTTAATACTGCTGGTGATCCAAGGCGCATGATCGTCTTTTTGGAAATTGAAGCCTGATCACCTTGTTTATACCAGCGCTCCAGGGCTGCCATGATATTGGGTGGGATCGCTTCTGTATGATTCTTGAGTAATGAAAGCAGATGCGCGACTTTTAGTCCCTGTCTCTCAGCTCTCATCAGGGACGCTGGGGTGATGAAATAATAATATGAATCTGCCTTATATGGGCCCCATTCACAAAATCTGGCGATCTGATAGCGGATCTTGTGAGGGACTTCCATCGTTACTCTGATCTCTCCCTTGGACCTGATCTGGATTGGATCCGGCTTCACTGGCCGCAATGAAGGTAAGCTTCCGGCAATAAAATCCTGAAAGTGTTTTCCAACGCGGAAGGCCAGATATGGCGAACCTTCAGATGCACCAGCTAAGTCTACTAAACCCAGCCAATGCATCGGTCCAGTCAGGATGTAGCGGATCAATTCCCCTTCAACAGAATCCCAACTGGAAAAACCGGTCAGGAATTCACCGCTCTCCGTATCCTTGATGAACATGGCTTCATACTCACCTGCGCTGCGCAGAAAATCTGGAGATCTTTCTTTGATCTGGGAAGTAAAGGACTCCATGCTCCACCACATCACCGGATCGAGATCCCTGAGAGGAGCGATCACACGCTCGCGGATGGGGATTGGATCCAATTCTGGAGTACCTTCCACCTGGATCCCTTCCACCAAACTCAGGTCATGGTGCCTTTCGCTGACCAGCCAGGCACTCCATAATTTCTGGAACGCTTCCGGTTCATTCAAATCAAAATATTGGCGCAAATTTTCAGGTTGTGTTATCTGGTGATCATCAAGAAGCCCAACAAGAACCAGTAATTTCAAATAAAAGGCCCATTCCGGGTCAATTACGTCAGGGAGATGGTCTACCGGATCTTGATCCATCCGCAAACCAGCTAAAATGGTACATACGTGATCCAGGATGGACTCCGAAGCCAGCTTGCGTTCCTGAGTTTCTTTTGGAACCGCTTTCCGGCACAAGAAACCTTCAATCGATGTTTCCTCGCGGGATGGATTCAACGAAGGCATTACCCGTGTTCGGATATCATCGGGTATATAGGCGTACTCCAGCAAGCCGGATTCCGACTCAAAAAAGCCCCTGCCTATCAGGGCTCGATACCAGAGATCTTCAACCGGGGAGATAGGGGACAGATCTGGCCTTTCCCGATCAAGTTTACCCGCACCCACATCTCGAAGTTTTCCAAAACGTCTTGTAAAATGATCCCAAATTTCTCTACCATTGTGCTCATCCAGCCAAATAAGGGCTTCAACTTCATCAGCGGAGAGAATGTTCTTGAGATCAGCAAGTTTATTGGAAGCAAACAGCGCATCCACCAGGAGATCCACTCCCTGGCGAGCATCGGGAGCGTCAAATGGCAGCTCCCATTTCCCGGCTACAGCTTTCAGATAGCTGAATTCTGATTTGATGAGACTTTGGCGCAAATCGGTCATACTAATGTATCAGGATACCACCCTTATTGCTTCGTGTTCCATAGTCACTTTTATCTTTCTCAAATTTGAGGTAAATCCAGAAAACACCTCGCCATCAATATGAATGAACATAGCAGAATCCGATTCTACTTCCATGGAGTTGAAGTCGCCAAATTTGACCTTGGGGTGCTTCAGATGCGAACCGCTCATGAACATCGGGATAAAACGCAGCATCATCATCCGGCTGACATTTGGCACAGTGATGTAGTGCATGAGTCCATCACCAATTTTTGCATCTGGATAAAGCATGAATCCACCGCCCTCGCGGCCTCCATTGCAGAGCGTAAACATGATCAGCTTTTCTTTGAATTTCTTGTCCCCATCCATGATGATATCGACTCCAAGCGGGCTGTGATTCAAAAAAATGGTTTTCAAAACAGCCAGCACATACATGGTTAATCCCCTCACCCAGGGCATCTTGTGAGAATGGATGGTAACAATAGCATCGAAGCCAATGCCAACTGTGTTATCGAAATATTCTGTTCGGCCGCGATCATCTTCTACCTTTCCGATATCAACCCAGGATTCTGTCCCTGTGAAGATCTGGCGCAGGGCTTTAGCAGGATTGGGATCCATACCAACTGCGTAGGAAAAGTCATTCCCTGAGCCTAGAGGTAACACACCCAAAGCAGGCCGTTTCTCTTTGGGGAACTCCATGATAGCATTGACCACTTCATGAACGGTGCCATCTCCACCTCCCGCGATGACGAGCTCATAACCATCCTCAACTGCCTTCCGGGCCAGATCAATAGCGTGAGTGGGGTAAACCGATCCAGCCCAATCTGCTCCGCCATATTCTTCCATGATCGGCCTCAGGTCAGCCGCCTGGCGCCAGGCATTTCCCATATTAGCGTTGGGGTTAATGATAAAAAGAGTTTTCTGCTTGTTCATAAAAAAAATCCTCTCAATTGTCTATTCCAGGCAAATTGATGATCTTCTCAGACCTGCCTTGATCAATAAAGGTAGTTCAGTTGTATTTTGGCTTTAATTCTTTAACAGGTATAACAATTTCACCCTCTTTTCGTTCCCCAAACAGGGTGATCTCATCCGGTTCTGAAGCAGCCTTCCAGGCTGTGTAGGCAGCAATCAATGCCTCCAATTCTTCCACGGAATAGAGGTCATTTAGGGGCAGTTGGCCCTGGATGATCTTAAAGCGTGTGATCTCCTCGAAAATCCTCATTGGATCAGGCACATCAACTGACAGGGAATGTAACAGCAGCTGCCTCTGAAGCCTGCCCTCCAGGGTCTTTTTCAAAAAGGGAATCTTCTTCAATAAAGCTGTATATGCCGCGTGGGGGTAAACCTCTAGTACCTGAAGTTTATTATCCTCAGCAGGGAAATCTTGAAACCCGAGTTCTTCCAACCGTTTGTACAATAAAAAACCGTTCTTCATCCAACCTGGACAGAGGTTTACTTTATCTGGAGTTTTGGGTATACGGATATTCTTTTGGATCAGGTTATATTCTGCCACGCGAAAAGCTGTGTAGCGGCCAGGATTTGGGCGAGGATTCAGGCTGTCCCGAACGGAATCCATTTTCATCAATCCCTGGTTAAGCCTACGGGGTGCGTTGACTCCAACAAAGGCTGCTTTCTGACCCCCAACAAAAGCAACCACACCTGTCAAATCTTCTTTGCCCAGGGCAATTAGATTGAGATCCTTATCAAGGGCTGCGTATGTAAGAGATTTAACCCCAGAGGGAGGATCGATGCCAATGAAAAGGGAATCTTTGAATAACATAGAGTTTTCTCGAGGTAAAGTATGAGAATAGGCCTTTCTCTATGAGTGTAGCGTAAAAAACCAACTTTATCAATGAACTCTATCTACCCATTAGATGAGGAGTAAGGAAAACAAGGTCTCTTCTGGATAATCAACCATCTTTGAGGTTGTTGTTAAATCTAAAGATGGATAGTGTTAAAATCAACAACACAGCTAGCCAATCAATGAGGATTCAGGAGATATTCGTGACCAATCTACTAGAGCACAATCGTACTGCCTGGAATGAAGAAGTCAAGAAAGGCAACCAATGGACCATTCCAGCAACCAAAGAAGAAATTGAAAAAGCAAAAGGCGGGAACTATCAGATCGTCTTGACTCCATTTAAACCTGTTCCCGAAGAATGGCTGGGGGATATCAAGGGCAAGCGCATTTTATGCCTGGCCTCCGGCGGTGGACAGCAGGGGCCCATCCTGGCAGCCGCTGGAGCGAAGGTGACGGTTTTCGACAATTCCGACCAGCAGCTGAAAAGAGATGCTGATGCAGCAAAAGAATACGATCTGGATATCAAAACAGTTCAAGGGAATATGCAGGACCTGAGCTGTTTTTCAGACCAGACTTTCGACTTGATCGTCCACCCGGTGTCAAATTGTTTTATCGACGATATCCTGCCAGTCTGGAAAGAAAGCTTCCGGGTTCTCGAAGTAAACGGAAAAATGCTTTCCGGATTCTGCAACCCGATCCTGTATATGATCGATTGGGAAAAAGCGGATCAAGCCAATCAATATGAACTGGTTCACGCTATACCTTACTCAGATCTTGAATCGCTACCGCCGAGAGTGAAAAAGAAATATATCAAGAACAAAACTGTTTTTGAATTTGGCCATTCCCTCACAGCTCAGATCAAGGGCCAGCTGGATGCCGGATTCGTTCTAACAGGTTTTTACGAAGACAAGGGTGGGGACCACTTAGACAAGTTCACTGAAACATTTATCGCTACAAATGCTTTGAAAATTGGGAAATAAAATGGAATTCATTGAAATAACAGAGGAAAATTGGAAGGCTGTTGTCGAATTAAAACCAAAAGCTGAGCAAGCCCTTTATCTCAGGACAGATATTGCCATGCACTCCCTGGCCAGAAGTTATGTGCAGCGGGATAGACCAGACAGGCTTATTCCCTATGCGATCCAGGAAAACGGCCAGCTGGTTGGGGCTTTCCTGATTAGATCCTACGGCAGGGGCTGCAACCTGACCAGTTTCTTTATTGATCAGAAATTTCAGGGAAAAGGCTTGGGGAGGAAAGCTTTGTCGAAATTCATCGCTTACGTCCAGTCGAATTATCCAGATGCCAGGGAGATTGAGATCGCTGTAGCTCCCGGCAACACCATAGCAGAACACCTCTATCAAAGCTTCGGGTTTGAATACACGGGGAAGAAAACAAAAAAGGGGAATCTGTACATGGAATTGCAGATTTAGGAAATTATCTCCATATTAAAAAAGGGCCAAGTACGTTCACAGTACTTGGCCCTTACGGATTTCTAACCCCATTACTTCTTCTTAAAAACCAGTTTATCCTCGGTTTCTGGATCCAGATCAGCGACCACAGTGTCACCATCCTTGAACTCCCCTTCTAGCAGCTTTTTGGAGAGCGGACTCTCGACAAATTTTTGCAGGGCTCTGATCAAGGGACGGGCTCCAAAATCAGCTGTATAGCCGTTCTTCGCCAGCCACATGTGAGCTTTCTTGGTCAATGAAACTTTCAATCCGTTATCGATCAACCTCTGGGTAACTTCCTTGAGTTTCAGATTGACGATCTTGACCATATCTTTCTCGCTCAGAGGTGAGAAAGTGATGATCTCGTCTATCCGGTTCAGGAACTCAGGCCGGAACGCATCTTTTAGAGCTTTGTTGATCTTTTCAACAGCCTCAACATCTTTATCGCTGGCCGTGCTGTCCAGGAATCCAAGGCTGCCTGAACGACTGACATACTCTGTTCCCAGGTTGCTGGTCATGATCAAAACGCAGTTGCGGAAATCTACCTGCCTGCCCTGGCCATCCGTTAAGCGGCCGTTATCCAGGATCTGGAGCAAAGTATTCCAGACTTCAGGATGAGCTTTTTCTATCTCATCAAACAATATCACCCGATAAGGGCGCCTGCGGACTGCTTCAGTCAGTTGGCCGCCTTCTTCGAACCCTACATAACCAGGAGGAGCGCCAAACAAACGCGACGCCGTATGCTGCTCCCGATATTCACTCATATCCAGGCGAAGCAAGGCATCTTCATCATCAAACAGGAATTCAGCCAGCGCTTTCGCCAATTCAGTTTTACCAACGCCAGAAGGGCCAATGAAGATAAAAGACCCGATCGGCCTGGCAGGGTCTTTCAAACCGGACCGAGCTCGCCTGATGGCATCGGATATGACTGTAATTGCCTCATCCTGGCCAATAATTCGTTCATGCAGGCGGTCTTCCATCTTCAACAGTTTTTCCGCTTCTTCTTCCAGCATCTGGGTCATGGGAATTCCAGTCCACTGGGAAACGACTTCAGCCACATCATTTTCATCAACAACCTCATCCAATTCGTGTTCAGCTTCCCAGGTATCCCTCGCTTCATGGAATTCCTCTTCCAGTCGAATGCGCTGGGTTTGCATGGTTGCGGCCCGTTCATAATCCCTTTCCTGTCCAGCAACCTCTTCTTCGTTCTTGAGGTGTTCGATCTCTGCCTGCTTATCTTTCAGGTCCTGTGGTAAGGAATAGAGAGCAACACGCAATTTAGCTGCTGCTTCATCCATTAAGTCAATTGCTTTATCCGGCATGAATCGGTCAGTCACATAGCGGTCAGCCAGGGTGGCAGCTGTGCGGAGGGCTTCATCCGAGAAACGGACTTTATGATGAGCTTCATAGCGATCTCGCAGACCTTCCAGCATCTGGATAGTCTCTTCAACTGAAGGTTCTTCAATGAAAACCGGAGCGAATCGTCGTTCCAGGGCACTGTCTTTCTCAATATATTTGTGGTATTCATCCAATGTGGTTGCGCCAACGCATTGGAGCTCGCCGCGCGCAAGGGCAGGTTTAAGCATATTGGAAGCATCCATCGCTCCCTGGGCTGCCCCGGCCCCTACCACAGTATGCAGCTCATCTATAAAGAGGATCACTTCCCCTTCGGCAGCTTTGACATCATCGATAGCTGCCTTAAGGCGCTCTTCGAATTCACCCCTGAAGCGCGACCCAGCGATCATGGCGCCCATATCCAGGGCTACCACACGTTTCCCGGAGAGAATCTCAGGGACATCGTTAGTGGCGATCTTTTGAGCCAACCCTTCTACAATAGCCGTTTTTCCGACACCGGCTTCGCCGATCATGACCGGGTTGTTCTTGGTCCGGCGGGAGAGGATCTGGATCACTCGCAGGATCTCCGCATCACGGCCAATCACCGGATCCAGCTTTCCTTCCCGAGCCAGTTGCGACATATCTCGGGAGAACTTTTCCAGGGCTTTATAGCGGTTTTCAGCTTTGGGATCAGTAACCCGCTGTCCTCCGCGAATCTGGTCGATTGCCCCATAGACACGTTCTTTGGTGAGCCCTTCCGTTTCAAGCAGGCGGGCCGCAGGGGTATTCTTCTCATCCAGGATCGCCAAAAAGAGATGCTCTGTGGAAATGAACTCATCCTTTAACCGATTGGCTTCCTGATTGGCAACATCCACAATACGCTTCACACGGGGAGTGATGAACACCTGTCCAGCCCCCCGGCTGCCAAAAATACTCGCCTTTTGGGTATTCTTCAAGATATAATCCAATCGATCGCTAAGGTCGACACCCTGGATATTGAGATTCTGTAATATTTGCGAAATCGCACCCTCTGGCTGCTCGATCAGCGCCAGCAGGATGTGTTCCGTGTCAATCTGATTATGCCCATAGCGCTGGATAATTTCCGCAGCCCTTTGAGCAGCTTCTTGTGCCCGTTCCGTAAAACGGTCAAATCGCATCATAAAAACACCATCCTTCCTTCAATGGGTAATATGTAATTTGCACTCAAGCGGTAAAACCACTTTTCACAAATTATTATAACGTGCTGTCGTTAACTAAATGTATGAATCAGTCAAAATCTGATCGAGGCCGTTCTCCGCCAGAACTCTTAGATTTGTGCAATAAATAGACCGTGATGAGCAGCCGCCATCTCGTCTCCCCTCCATCCTTTGGATTTCGGTCCGCTCGATGATTTGGAGATAAAATAAAACCCGGAGTTATTGCTTCTATATCATGATCTGTACTTCATACTGTGACATGCCTCCCGTCCCCGGGCGGCATGTCACAGTATGGCCAATATAAGAATCAGATGCAGTTAATTTCCCAGGACAGGATGTTCCAATCATTTCAATCCGCCCGACGGTTAAAACCGTGGGCTAGTATCAACCAAACCTTCCTCAAGGAAGGTTTATGTCTGGGGTAATACCTGATAACTGTTGCTAAGAAATAAATCCCTGAGCGTTGGTTCTGCGTTGAGCAAAGATCCGTAGGCATAGACCATCACGACTCCACTTCAGTCTCCTAACTCAGTGTCGGATGTTGATTTGGAAAAACAAGGCTCCCGGAGATTTAAAACCTCCGGGAGCATATGATAATCAGACCCTTATTCTTCTTACTCTACCTGTGTCTCAAGAGATTCCTGGTATGCTTTCCAACCCGGGCACCAGGTAGTATGCCAACGCCAAAGGCGAGCCATGATCGATTTAGGTTTTTCTTCTGCTTTCAATCTCATCGGACAGGTTGCGCACTTGGGTTCTTCACTCATTTCTACACTCATATCTTCTCCAGGTCATAAGTAAAAAAAATGATCTTATCTGCATGATACAAATTTTATCAAGTATCAATCAGTTCTGGACTTCAGATCCAGTAATTTACACTTTACATTTTGCGCCTTTTCATCTGCGCGCCCAGGAAAAAGATGCTTCCCAGCATGGTAAAAAACGCCAGGGCGATCTTGGTAGCATCAAAAATGGGCTGAACTTTCACTTCATCCTCGCTGATGGAAATCACCGCCACTGGCCTCGCTCCTGCTCCGCCTCCCCCACCTCCGCCAGAGCCCATACTTTCTCCTTCCGCACTTTCCCCATCATCCACACCAAGATTGGTAATGTACTTTGGTCCTTTCCCGAAGCCATGTCCGAATCCCAGGCCTACTGAGACCTCTGAGGCAGTGATCACCTGGCTTCCTCCTACTTCAATGGGTTTTGAAAAAACTGCTTCCGGAGTGGCTGCATCGATCAATTTCTCCAACATCCGCAGGGATTGATCCTCGCTCTCACGCGATACGTCGGCTACTTTCAGAAATCTTTCATCCATGCTGTTCTCCTCTCTGCTTTTCAATCATCAAGATCACGCCGATCATACCCAACACCAAACTCACAGCGTAAAACAAAGCCTGAACTATCCTGGTCAGGTCCAGAATAGGTACACGCTTTTTTTGATGTCCTTTCTCAATGGTAATGCCGGTTGGCCGCTTCCAGGCCCAGGCCCAGCGCTTCCCGGACAGATGAACTGTCCGGGTTTCAGGGGTATATTTTCTCTCAGCATTGTCAGCCATCCTGTTTGATCCAGAAGCGAGATTTATATACTGACTTTTAGCTTTACTCATGTTTTACTTTATTCCTTTCTTCTGCTGGGAGATCTGTTTTAAACAGGGCAATCTCTCAGTGGATCTCTATCGAGGATACTCCGGTTTCAATCCGGATATCTACCTTGTTTTCAGCTGTTTCATAATCTGCCGATTGGTAGATCCCGTTTGATTTCGGGAAACGGGTTTGGTCCACATTCACTGAGGCCAGTCCGTGGTCAGTTTCCACCCGGGCAGCCACACTTTCCGGTACCCGGATATCGATGGTAGCTGCGCCTGCTTCAACTTTGAGATAAGTCATACCTGCCGCAGCAGGGAGCGTCAGATTGGTTGTACTTGCTCCTGTTTGCAGCGAGATATTCTTGATCTGTAAAGCACTAAGATCCAAACGGGCATCCACAGCACCCACTTCAAAGGCTAGATCTATCGGTAGTTCATCGCTCAGGCCAAAATTCCATTCCAGGCCTTTTCCGCCAATCCAGTTTCCTGGGAACAGCACATCCGGAAAGACTTGCTGTTGAGGCTGCAAGATCACATCAAGATGATCTCCATTCCTGGAAACTCGAGGATCCAGGCCTAGAGCAAATGTCCCAGAAACCAGTTTTCCCGGTTCAGCGACACCGCTTAATGACAAGCGGCCAGCTCCGTGTTTTACTGTAATTGCTGCGCTTTTGGCATCATCCAGATCAACAGAACCATCCATTACTTCGAAGTCCTTCTGACCCGTCGCTGTGCCAATCAGGAACCAGATTCCCAATCCGATCAGGAACACAGGCCAGAAGAAACGCCAGACATTTACAGAAATTATTCCTAGGTTATTTGCCAGCAGGACAAAGCCAAACCCAACCAGCATCACAGCCCAGAACAATCTACTTGAACGCATGATTAACTCTCCTACCTGACTGATGACTCGGTCAGGATTCCTTTTTGGGTAAGAATGTGCGGACCATTAAGACCACACCCAGCAAGATCAACAGCACCGGCCAATATCTTCCAGCCATGCCAATTGCCCCAAAGAAAGATCCAAAGACTGCCAGCATGATAAAACTGATGAACATCAACGTGGTGCCGTCCTTTACAGAAGCATCGCCGCCCAAAAGGCTCATCAGAACAATACCAATGCCTACAAACCCAGGGATCAAAGCCCAGATATAGGACCAGCTCTCCCAGTTTCCGGTGTACCACTGATAGGCCAGGATTCCTCCCAGGCCGCTAACAATCGTTGCTGGCACTGCCATACCAGGTTCACCCAGGGCAGCGCCCAGGACAAATAACACCAGGCCAATACCAATGATGATCCAGGGCCAGGAGAAGATCTCCCAAAAATCCGGCATCAGATCAGGCAGGATCTGACCGGCAAATAGCAAAGCCCCTACCAGGATCAAAATTGCGCCCCCAACAATACTGGTTCGTTTACTTTTATCCATTACGTCTCTCCTTGTGTAACAATATGATAGCTAAATCCGTATTTCGATTAACATGATAGAAATCCAGCATGTTAGAATGGAGAATACTCTATAAGCAAACCAAGTTAATTGGCAGGCAAAATACAGTATTCTCTTATTACTATTCTATACGTTTATTTTCGATAAAAGTTTCTCAGGATTATAAATCCAGCATTTATTCGTTATATACAAAGGGGCATAGATTCAGTGTGGATTACCAGGAACTTGATCTTTCCCAACTGGTTACCAGGCTAACATCGTAAAGATCAGCTCTCCTGTTCCATTAATCCTCTGCACTCCTGATCTAGTAAAGACCAACTACAGAACATATATCAAGATCAATGATATACAATCTGTCTGTTATTGCTCTTGATGTGGTTATAAGGAAGCAAGGTTGATACAAAAAGGAGCAGTTTCTCAACTGCTCCTTTTGATTTTTCATTCTCTGCCTTTATTCTTCCTGGCTGGCTCCTGCAGAGAGTTGGTATCTGTCAGGCCCAGCTTTCAGGAATGGTATCTTGATGATCTCATATTTGATCAGCAACCAGAAGATCCCGACGATGATCATCACCCCTGCTACAACCCGGGAATAACTGATATCAGTTCCAGCAATTCGGGGTTGATCTGGCCGGAAGAATTCGATAATCTCACGTCCCAGGCCTTCCAGTATCAACCAACCAGCAAAGATAGTAGAAGGTTTGATCTTCTTTTTATATTCCAGGGCAATCCAGAGCAGTATCCCGGCGGCGAGGAAATTCCACAACATCTCATAAGCAAACGCCGGATGGAAAAATGTGGTGTCATATGGAAATTCGTACATATTCTTCCAGGGGGCAATGCGGTGGAACTCATCGATCCGGATACCCCAGGGGAGATTCGTTGGTGGACCGTACAGCTCCTGATTGATGAAATTAGCCGGTCGTACCAGAGCCTGTCCAATCAATAAAGCAGGCGCAGCTGCATCCAGGAAGATCCTGAAATCCAGCTTATTTCTCTTTACAAAGATCAAAGCGCCAAGCGCGCCAAACAGAACCGCGCCGTAAAAATGCAATCCACCCTGTGGTAAATTGATGATCTGCAAAGGGTTATCGATGTAATAACGCCCTCCTCCAGCTATGTCATTGAGGACATACCAGAGCCTCGCACCGACGATACCGAAAGGTACCCCCCAGATCAATAATTCCCAGATATGCTCACCATTTTCTCCCCTCTGCCTGACTCCCCATTCCGCTACCAGACCAGCCAGGATAATACCAATGGCCATGATCACACCGTACCAGTGTAAAGAAAAGTTAGTACCTGGAATAGTAAAGATAATCGGGTCCATTTATTTCCTCCAGAATAAAAACAAGGGGCGAAGTCCCTGCGAGGGATTTCGTTCCTCATGCGTTCATGATAAATACAACCGCGATTATCTTACCATAATAAGAATTCGCGGTTGCATTCGTTAGGATCTTTTTTTTTAATCTTCCCCCGCCATCCAGGCAGGTTTATTTCCATCCTTCTCTGGAAACCTGGTCAGGACAGTGATCGGTATAGGCAGTACAAATTTACCATCGATCTCTAAACAATCACCACGCGACCTGCCGGCAGCGGTACATACGGTTATTTCTGTTCCTGGATCTGTAAACTCACGATCTACCAATGCCAACCCTACCAGATTTCCCTCAACGTCCATGGAACAGCTGGTAACCTGTCCGACCTGCTGGTTTTCTTCATCTATAAGAATGTCCAGCTCCTTTGGTCGGCGAGTTCGCTTTTCTGTACATCTGAAACGTACGATCTCTCGCTTCCGGCTATCTTCTCTTGCTAAAAGAGCATCTCGGCCAATGAAAAATGGCTTATGGTATTTCACATATCCGGGGAATCCAGCTTCCACAGGAGTGATCTCAAGAGAGCCAGCTAATTCGTGGCCATATAGTGGAAGTCCGGCTTCGATCCGCGTTGAATCTCTGCAAGCCAGGCCAGCAGGTTTCAATCCGAACGGTTTTCCTGCTTCCAGGATCATATTCCAAAGTTGTTCCATCTGATCCGGATGGACAAGTATCTCAAATCCCCAGTTTTCACCTGTGTATCCGGTTCGAGCGACCACCAGGGGAATCCCTGCCAGCTCACAAGACATCAATTCAGTCCGGCGCAGACGGGAAAGATCCCCTTTCAAGACCCGGTCATCTGTAAGTGCCTGAAGGATTTCCAATGACCGCGGTCCTTGAAGAGCGATATCCCGCTTCTGATCTTTTCCACTGGCTGGATCTTTCAAATTTCTGATCACAGCTGGGGCTTCCACCTTTATCCAGGGACGATCTTGATCAATGATCACTTTTCCATCATTTACAGCATTGATCCAATCCCAATCTTTATCCTCGTTTGAGGCATTGATCACCAGATAGTAATAATCCGCGCTGACCCGGTAGATAATGCCATCATCGATCACGCTTCCATCTGGTTTTAAGAAGTATCCATAGAGGGATTGGCCATCATCCAGCCAGGCAGCGTAATTTGAAAAAGCAAGATCCAGGAAAGGAGTTGCATTGGGACCTGAGATCTCAAATACACCCATGTGAGCGACATCAAATAAACCTGCAGATGTTCGAACAGCTTGATGCTCTTCTTTGACGGATGAATATCTCACTGGCATTTCCCATCCGGCAAAGGGAACCAATTTACCGCCCAGATCCAGGTGAATTGAATTGAGCTCAGTTTTCTTCAGTGGGGACTCTTTCTCAGCCCAGTCCCACGCTGTATCCTGGCCTTTTGGAAATTCCCCGGCAAGTGAATCCTGGCCAATAAAATAAGGCTTGGAAAGGTCAAAGCGATCAGGATGCTCTGGATAAATCTCTATAGCAGGAGCTCCTGGGTTCAGATCCGGTTGATATGGATTGGCTTCAGCACTAACCAACTCCAAAATGACCGGCCCTTCCACTTTTCGGAAAATGTCTTTCTCATCAAAACAAACATATCCATCACTGATCCCCCGCAGCCAGGAAAGCAATTCTCCTGTTTGAGTAGATTGGGTCGAGACCGTAAAACAATCCCTCCCTCTCTCATCCGGTTCGAATCGACTGATCTCAACTTCAGCAAGGAGATTTCCTTCACGATCCAGGAAATATGAAATTGTATTTTCTCCTGCTTTCAAGCCCATCAGGTTGGATGTGACCAACTGGTTCAAGAATTGTCTGGCTCTGAATCCAGTTACAGCAATCTGACTCGACTCCTCTGCTGTAACAGCGTCTACCATCTGGTAATGTGGGTATCCTAATCCCTCAAATTCAAGATCAATGCCAGCTTTTCTGGCAATATCTGCTACCCCAGTCCTTACTTCCTCCAATATTTCCAGATCTACCTTGGCCCTGGGCAGCTTCCCTGCTAATCCCTGGTAAATAAAAGGTTTCATATTGGATAGCAATTTCTGCATTAATCCAGCCAGAACATCCATATCTGTCTCTACCAGGCCACGTTGTGTCAACCAGGGTGTGCCTAAGCGGATGCCTGTTGCCAGAGATGTTTCCAAATCTCCCGGGATGGTATTCTTATTGGCAACCAATCCCGCTAGATCCAGAATGCGCACTGCCGGTTCTCCCCAGACCGGATACTCAGTTCCAGTTGGCAGCGCAGAAGGTGCTGAGATCGATTTAAGATCCAGCAATAACAAATGGGTGTCGGTTCCACCATAGGCCAACTTCAGTCCTCTCTTTGTAAATCCATCTGCAAGGGCTCTGGCATTTTTCACTATTTGGCGCTGAAGAGCCTTGAACTGCTCTGTCTTTGCCAGTTCAAAAGCAACCGCCATAGCGGCAAACTTATTGACATGTGGCCCACCTTGTTCACCCGGGAAAACAGCAAGATCGATCATCCCTGCCAGATCTTCATCAGCCGTCAGCACTACAGCTCCGCGCGGTCCCATCAGGGTCTTATGAGTGGTAAAGGTTACGACATCAGCAAACCCGACCGGGGTCGGATAAACACCAGCCACAGTCAATCCGGCCACGTGTGAAATGTCCGCCATCAGATAAGCACCACAGGAGTCTGCGATCTCCCTGAATTTCCCCCAATCTGGAGCCCATGGGTAAGAGGTATAACCTGCAACGATGATCTTCGGTTTATGTTTCAGCGCCAGGTCCATGATGGTGTCGTAATTCAGGCGCTCAGTTTCCGGGTCGATACCGTAGGAGACGACATTGTAGCGCTGGCCAGATATGTTGAATTCGGATCCATGGGAAAGATGGCCGCCTTGATATAGATCCATGCCCATCAAGGTGTCACCCGGATCCATTAATGACCAGTAAACACCCAGATTGGCGGGTGTACCCGATAAGGCTTGAACATTCACATGAATCTGTTCTGCAGGAAGATACTCTGTGGCGAAAAGATGAGCAGCCTTGCGCTGAGCCAGGCACTCCAGAATATTGGCATATTCTTTCCCCTTATAAAATCGACGGTCCGCATAACGCCGGTAATTGGACAAATGCCAGGCAATATCTTTCAGGCCTTCTTCATTCTCCTTGACCAATTTTGAGGGAGGATATCCCTCAGCGTATAGATTCTGGAACCGAGTGCCCAGTGCATCCCTGACAGCCTGGGGCACATAGGATTGGGAGGGAATGAAAATCAATTTCCTGGCCTGGCGCTCATCTTCCCAGCGGATCAGATCTGCTACAAAAGGAGCTGCTTCATGGATTTCCTGGCGGAAAAGAAAGTCATCAAATTCTTTGCTAGACATAATTACCTCTGTTCGATAAATTCAATAAAATAATCCGAAAGTTAAAAATACCCTGAACCATTTAGCGGATCAGGACGGATAAGAAGATTTAACCATAGACATAAATGTGCTTCAAATGACAAAAAACATGACATTTGAAACCCAAAAATCAGCCAAAAGAGCTGATCGGCCTGGCTTTCTCTTGCACCCTCCCTGGGACAAGAGTAAACTATAGGGTACGTTATTCAAATTTGAGAAAAGAAAGTGTGAAATTGGCATCCCGATGAACATATTGGTTGGGTGAATCGATCCAAACGTCAAGTTCAACGATCTACACAAAGGCAAACCAAAATGAGGAAAGTGGATACATCCTATCTATCGCATGATGAATGTTGGGGAGTCCAGATCAATGGACTAAAACATTGCCAGAATTGCAAATGGATTGGGATCAGTGCCTGCGAAGGCCAAAATGTCCGCCACACAGGCTACAATTCCAAAGGATATCGTATAGGAGACGAGGGAGTGATCCCGGAAGATTACAATCTCAATTTTGACAAATCTCCAGCTGTTCAGTGATCAGCTTTCTCTTTATCAATCGGTAAGAGTTTTCCTCATATACTGAACACGCTCAAATGCCGCCGCGTTCTTATCATCCCTGCTCAGTTTGCCTTTGATCTGGCTGAGTTCTGAATAATTCTTTTTCTGGAACCAGGCATCGATCTCATCCAGCATAGTCCCGATGTAGTCCACCCCATTTTTGTATAATACGGAGCAAATCTGGACAGCGTCAGCACCTACCAGCAGGTGTTTGATTACACCATCTGCGGAATGAATTCCAGTATTTCCGGCAATATCACAAGATACGCTGCCTGAAAGCAAGGAAACCCAACGCAAAGGTTGAGTGATCTCCTCTGGAGCGCTAAGGATGTTCTTTCGGATGACTTTCTCATTTTCAATATCAATATCTGGACGGTATAAGCGATTAAAAAGAACTACAGCGTCTGCCCCGGCTCCTTCCAGCCGTTTCACCAGACTCTGGATATTGGTAAACATGGGACTGATCTTCACGGCTACCGGAATTTCCACAAATTTCTTCACCTCTCTCACGATATCAATATAGGTATCCTCGATAACCTGACTAGAAGTTACACTATCAAATGGCATGATGGAAATATTCAACTCGATTCCATCTGCACCAGCATCTTCCAATTTGGCTGCAAATTTCGGCCATTCATTGGGGGTATTACAGTTAACACTGGCAAAGATGGGAATCTCTGTTTCAGCCTTGGCAGATTTAATTAGATCAAGATATTCCTTCATGCCCTGCTCTTTAGAATGATCATTGATAAAATCAACTGCCTCGGGAAACCAGAAATACTTCTCATCCTGATCGAGGAGCTTTCCTGGATCCGCCAACAGCTGCTCTTCAAAAAGCGATTTTAAAACGATCGCTCCTGCACCATACTTGGCGCATTTCTTGATATTCTCAAGAGAGCCAGTAAGCCTTGAACTGCTGATAATGATAGGGTTCTTGAGCTTTAATCCCAGATAAGTTGTAGAGAGGTCCATAATCGAATCCCTTTTGGTCTTAACATGCTTTTAATTGGCCAGGCGTTTCCAGTGCAAAGGATGGATCTTCCAGTATTGGTTTTAAATAGTCAATAGCGCGATCAAGATTGACAAGAGCTCTGGGGGAGATTTCCTCCTTGAACTCCCATTCATAACCTTTGATATGGAGCAGGTAAACACGGGGCTCTTTTTGAAAAAGTTCATTGCAGAGCTTTACAATATAGCCAGGAGAAGCAGCGTGTGTAGTAAAGGATAATTTCCCTTTTCCATCTACTTTGCTGAAGCAGAAATCATCGATCTCTTCTTCAGAAGCGTCAGCGAAGATAACAAGGTCCTGGTTGGAGATGGCTTCCGCATCTTCAATATTCAGCTGGTAGTTATTTTCGAAAGAAACACACTCTAGCCCTTTCAGGGTTGACCATTCTTCCAATCTCTCTGCCAACCTGATTCCCAGGCCATCATCCTGCCTGCCCGGGTTCCCATATCCATATATCAAAATTTGCATCTAATCAATCGAATCTACTTTCCTGTCAAGCAGATTTCCTTCAGCATCATATAGGGAGACATCCAGCGGCATCTTTCCAAGCGCATGGGTCGCACAGCTCAGGCATGGATCATAAGCCCGGATAGCAACCTCAACCGCGTTCATCATCGGTTCTGTGATCTCCTGCTTTCCATCCATCCAGGAATGGGCAACATAGTTCACTGACTGATTCATGGGCTCGTTATTATTCGTCGTTGAAACGATCAGATTTGCTTGGGTCAACTGATCATCTTCGTTGATCTCGTAGTGGTGGAACAAAGTACCCCGGGGAGCTTCCAGCAACCCAATGCCTTTATTCACTTTCTCACCCTTTACAACCAATTCGCCTTCCATCAGGTCGGGATCGTTGAGCAGTTCTTCCATCATCTCTGCCGAGTGAAGCAATTCGATCAACCTTGCGTAGTGATAGTGCAGACAGTGATTATTGGGTTTTCCGTGAGTAACAGCTTTGTACTGCTCATATTCAGCCTGTGCCAGAGGTGTTGGGATGAAGTCACAAGTATTCAAGCGAGCCAGCGGCCCAACCCGGTACCAGCCTTTTTCCTTGCCCAATGATTTGAGGTATGGGAATTTCATATAACTCCAGGAACGAACTTCCTCTTCAATATACTGTTCATAATCCTGGTAATCCACATCATCAAGGATCTTCTTTCCTTCTGAATCAACAGCTCTCAAGACGCCATGGTAAAGGTCCATCGCTCCATCTTTGCGAACCAGGCTGAGATGGTTGGACGGGAAGGTCGCAAAATCATCGATAAAGCTTTGATTCTTTTCGTAATAATTCTTGAAAAATTCCATAATGCTCTGGGACCACTCAAGCATCTTGGCAATATTCTGCAGCTCCGGTCCGTTCAGGAATAGATCTTTATCCTCTGGACTGAGGTGTTTGTTGATCCCGCCGGGAATGGCTCCTGTGCCGTGGATCTTCTTTCCTGCTGTGGCTCGGATGACCTCCTGGCCGAATTTCCGCATCATAACACCCTGCACAGCGAGGTCCTTGTGTTCCAACGCCACACCAATAACATTTCTTATCGCAGGGTCAGCATCAATTCCAAACAGCAAATCAGGTGAGACCAGGTGGAAGAAATGCAAGGCATGAGATTGGAACATCTGCCCGTAATGCATTAACCTTCTCATCTTTTCACCAGTTGGAGTCAAGCCATCTCCCGTTCCGGCGCCAACCAGGACATCGATCGCCTTGGCCGCGGCCAGGTGGTGGCTTACCGGACAGATCCCGCACAATCGCTGGACCAATACCGGTGCTTCCCAATATGGCCTGCCTTGAACAAAGCGCTCAAAACCTCTAAATTCGACGATATGCAACCTGGATTCAGCCACATTATTATTGTCATCAAGGTGAATGGTGACTTTTCCGTGACCTTCGACCCTGGTTACAGGTTCAATGGTGATTTTCTGTGACATTTTTTCGTCCTTTATTAATCGAATTTTACAACTTCATAAGGTAATTTCAGTTCATCACCGGTGACCAAAGCCACCAGGGCATTCCAGATCAGATCTGCAGTAGGTGGGCAGCCGGGTAGATAATAATCGATCTTCACGATCTCGTGGCAGGGATACACCCTGTCAAGGATCATTGGCAGCTCATCGTCATTGGGCAGGATCTGTTCAGTATTTAAACCCACAGTAGGCCCGTTCAGATATGCTTCTTCCAGGCACTCTTTCACAGAAAGGCCATTTCTTAGTGCAGGCAGGCCGCCCATAATGGCACATTCCCCTACAGAGACCAGGATCTTGCAGTGTTTCCTGAAATCTTTCAGGACTTCAACATTCTCACTGTTGCAGCATCCTCCTTCAATCAGGCCGATGTCACACTGTTTTGTGAATGTCTTAATATCGTCAACAGGGGATTTATTGAACTCTACTAACTCAATCAGCTCAAGGATCCTTTCATCTATGTCCAGGAAGGACATATGGCAACCGAAGCAACCTGCAAGTGAAGTTGTTGCTAATACTGGTTTACTCATGGTATTTTTCCTATGTATGGCTACTTATTTTCAATGTCACTGCCAATTGGCAATTTATCAAATTTCCGTTCACCGATGGGCACAATATAACCCTGCTCTTTCTTGAGGATGGCGCCTACAGGACAAATCTCCATCGCCTGTTTGGCTTCTTCTTCTGTAAGTTGAGAGGCCAGCTCCTCATCCATTACTACATGGAGATGTTCTCCTCCCCTGCCATGGAAAGCAAAGACATTTTTGCCATCCTTGGTAACAGTACGGATGCAGCGCTTGCACAAAATGCAGCGGTTGCGGTCATGGAAAATATGTTCAGCACTGGCATCCACACCCTTAATGGGGAATTCATACGGGAATCTGGGCACCAGCATCTGGTAGCGGTACGCGAGAGCTTGCAGTTCGCAGTTACCGCTCTTTTCACAGGAAGGACAGAAATGGTTTCCTGAAACAAACAGGACCTCAATGATCGCCTGTCGCAGTTCATTCAGCTCAGGAATATCATTTTCTACGACCATACCGTCTGTAACCGGGGTTGTACAAGCAGTCATATTGCGGCCATTGACCTTGACATTACAAACCCGGCACGAACCAGCTGCTTTGACCCCTTCAACATGGCATAAGGATGGGATAAAAACACCATTGGCTTTTGCCGCGTCGATCACAGACTGACCTTCTTCTGCGTAACATGCCTTTCCATCAATTTCGAAGTATAGTTTTCCGTTTTTATTCATATCGTTTCCACTCTATAGCTCTCACTTGATTAATGGGATTTGATATTCGGGATCCTGCCAACAACTTCGCAGGATTCGGCTACCGCCTGTTCCATATTAAAGGCCGATAAGAATTCCTCATCTGTTTTGACAAGGTCTTCATACAGGTTCCTGAAATTTTCGATGGAGGTTATGATCGGGTTGGCAGCTGTTTGGCCGAGGCCGCATCTATTGGCGGTTCGTCCCAGCCGCGCCCAGTCATATAGCTCATCAATATCTTTCTGGGTGCCGTTGCCATCTATGATCTTTTGCAATTTATCCCTCAGGATCACCGTCAATGACCGGCAGGGAGCACAAGAGCCGCAGGATTCTTCGATAAAGAAATCCGTAAAGGGCAAAATGAAATCCTTCAGCAAATTATGTTTTTCACCGATGATGATCATCGAGCCGCCAGTGGCCAGATCCTCAAAAGCAATACTGCGTCCAAAGTGGGAAGGATCTATGCATGTACCAGACGGACCTCCTACCTTGACAGCCTGAACATCTGTAGCGCCGACCATTTCCAGCATTTCGTTAATCGTCATACCCCATTCCACTTCATAAACTCCGGGATCTTTGCAGTCACCAGAAATGCTCAGGAATTTCGTCCCTGCAGATTCCTTTGTACCCAGGGTCTTGAACCAATCAGCGTCCTTGAGAATGATCGGAACTACTTTGCAGAGGGTTTCAACGTTGTTGACGACAGTGGGTTTGTTCAGATAACCGCTCTGGACCGGGAACGGAGGCCGATTTCTTGGCTCACCCCGTTTACCTTCCATGGATTCGATCAAACCGGATTCTTCTCCGCAGACATAAGAGCCGGCACCGAGCTGGATCCGTATATCAAAATCAAACCCGGATTTTCCAACAATATTCTTACCCAGGAAGTTATTCTCTCTCATCTCCTGGAGATTCTTCTCAAGGTATTCTTTCATATAGCGGTATTCATACCGCAAATAAACAATGCCTTCTTTGGCATCCAGGGCATATCCGGCTACGGCCATGCCTTCAAAGAGAAGCTTTGGCAGTTCGGTCAGGATCACTCTCTCCTTAAAAGTGCCAGGTTCTCCTTCATCCGCATTGCAGATCAGGTATACTTCATCTCCACCTGATTGGCGGCAGTATTCCCACTTCAAACCGGTCGGGAATCCAGCGCCTCCGCGTCCCCGCAGATTCGAATCTTTGACCTCAGCAACAACCTCTTCAGGCGTTTCGGTTACGATCTGCTTCAGGGCATTTCCAACTTCATATCCGGGGAAAAGGACATCTCCTTTGAGGTGAATATGGTTCTGGATCATGGTCCGCAGCCCTTCTGGGCCATCCAATTCGGCACCCAGTCCATCTGCAATCTCCTGGACCTCTTTGCCATCCCTCATACCCTGAATAATATCCTTGACTTTGGTTGGAGTTAGATAGGTAAAGACAATACCATTGATGATCGCAGCCGGTTCCTGGTCATTCATACCGATATCTGCAGTATCCCAGATCCCAACCAAACCATCATCGGTAACGCTGTTAAAAGGTATGCCCAGCTCCTTGACAAAAGCATCGGCGACATCTGCCCTGTGGTGCATAAATGACACAGGGCTGTC
>Ga0180436_10000873_pt1 | contig 30090 bp, 27 predicted proteins | sample SS_ome_2_FD_132434 | JGI IMG/M metagenome (GOLD analysis project Ga0180436, IMG submission 132434) | Hypersaline lake sediment archaeal communities from the Salton Sea, California, USA - SS_3_S_2 metaG | ecosystem: Environmental > Aquatic > Non-marine Saline and Alkaline > Hypersaline >... | reverse complement strand
TTGAAGATCATTATAAAGAGATGCAGGATGTTGAATTTACAATCGAGGCCGGTAAGCTGTATATGCTTCAAACCCGCACAGGAAAGCGAACAGCAGCAGCAGCTTTAAAAATTGCAGTTGATCTTGTTGATGAGGGCGAAATCACAAAAGAAGAAGCTTTGAAACGATTGGATCCAGATCAATTAAACCAACTTTTACATCCAATGTTGGATCCAAAAGCAGATAAAAATGTAATTGCAAAAGGACTTCCTGCTTCACCAGGAGCCGCAGTTGGAAAAGTTGTATTCACAGCTGATGATGCTTATGATTGGGCGGAAAATCGCGATGAAAAAGTAATTTTAGTACGTAAAGAAACATCTCCAGAAGACATTCACGGAATGCACGCAGCTCAAGGAATTCTAACTTCAACTGGAGGAATGACTAGCCATGCCGCAGTTGTTGCCCGTGGAATGGGAACTTCATGTGTTGCAGGTTGCGGAGATGTTCATGTTGAAGATGGTCAGTTTACTGTTGGCGACACAGTAGTAAAAGAAGGCGATGTTATCTCATTAGACGGAGCATTAGGAGAAGTTATTTTAGGAGAAGTTCCAACAATCGAACCTGAATTAACAGAAGATTTTGAAAAAGTTATGGGATGGGCAAAAGATGCTAAAAAACTTGGTGTTCGAACAAATGCAGAAACTCCAAAAGACTGCCAGGTTGCCCGAGACTTCGGCGCTGAAGGAATTGGATTATGCAGAACTGAGCACATGTTCTTTGATGAAACCCGAATCCGAAACGTTAGAGAAATGATTTTATCAAAAGATGAAGAAGGCCGAAAAACCGCTCTAGCAAAGCTAAAACCGCACCAGAAAGATGACTTTGTTGAAATCTTTAAAGTAATGGATGGACTTGGAGTTACAATCCGACTACTCGATCCACCTCTTCATGAATTCCTTCCGGAAAAAGAAGAGCACATCAACGAACTTGCTGAAGAAATGAATGTGTCAGCTGAGGATCTTAAGAAAAAAATCGCATCACTTCACGAAATGAATCCAATGTTAGGGCATCGCGGATGTCGACTTGGAATCACATATCCTGAAATTTATGAGATGCAGGTTGCAGCAATTATTGAAGCAGCCATTGAAAGCACAAAAAACGGTATTAAGCCGCTTCCAGAAATTGAAATTCCACTTGTTTCAAGCGTGAATGAATTTACGCAGTTAAAAGATCGTCTTCAAAAAGTTATCGATTCATATGGCGATTTAGACTTTGAATACAAAATCGGAACAATGGTTGAAACACCTCGCTGCGCCCTTACTGCAGACGAAATTGCAGAGCACGCAGACTTCATGTCATTCGGAACAAACGACTTAACTCAAATGTCATTCGGATTTTCTCGAGACGACATCGGGAAATTCCTTCCTGATTACATTGAAGGCAAAATTCTTGAAGTTGATCCATTTGAATCAATCGACAGAAAAGGTGTTGGTAAGCTTATGAAATGGACAGTTGAGCAAGGTCGACCAAAAAATCCAAATCTTGAAGTAGCAATCTGCGGCGAACAAGGCGGCGAACCAAAATCAGTAGAGTTCTGTCATGAAATCGGACTTGATTATGTAAGCTGCTCACCATATAGAGTGCCAATTGCAATATTGGCTGCTGCGCAGGCTAACCTGTCTTGACATATTTGAAAAGATTCGAAGTTGAAATGGCTTAAATTAAGGCAAAACTAAAACATGCCCTGCCCGGGCAGGGATTCTACCCTGTAACCAAAACGACAGCAAAATGATGTCAATTTGGTGATACCTCATCAATCACTCTACCAACCGCACCTTTTGTTGATTTGCGCTCAAGCTTATGAATATCCTGAATATCAATCCCCCCAATGCAGCTTCTGTCGTAAAATTTTATAGTACCCTTCTCCGGTAATTCTAATCATGTCAAACCATCGCGAAGATTTGCGAATTTTTATCTCGTCTCCGTATTCAAGGTCAAAGGTTTCCTGTCCGTCTAAAGTTAATCCAACGTGTTCTTTTACCCGATGAGTTTGGACAATTAATTTAAGCTGTCTATCGTTTGGAATTATAATAGGCCGCACAGATAAAGATTTTGGACAAACAGGCACAATCACAAACGAATGCACGCTTGGGTGAACAATTGGACCACCCGCTGATAAGGCGTGACCTGTTGATCCGGTAGGCGTCGCAACAATAATCCCATCAGCTTCAAATTCAATTATCTTTCTTTGATTAACCTCCAAACGTAAGTCGATTAACCGGGCGAATAGTCCCTGATTTATTACCGCATCATTAAGCGCCATATTTGTGTATATCTTTTCGCCATCTCTATAGATTGTTACACGTAAAATAAATCGTCTATCAATCACATATTTCCCTTCAAAAACACGATCTAGAGCTTCATACATTTTATCTGGAGTTGTTTCAGTTAAAAATCCTAAAGTTCCCATATTTACACCTAAAATTGGCACCTTTTTCTTGCCCATTCTGCGGGAAGTTTTTAGCAAAGTTCCATCACCTCCAAGGCAAATAACCATGTCTGCCTGCTTAAGGATCTTCTTCTTTTTCATTCCTTCTTTTCCTTTGAATAAAGCGGCAGAATTGTTGTCGTAAAAAACCTTTTTACCTTTCTTCTTAAGGTATTTATCTAATTTAAAAACAACCTCTTTACTAGCGATGATATTTCGCTTAGTGATGACACCTACGGATTCCAGTTTGTCAGGATTTTTAGCTAAAGGCACAATCGGTATTAATTTATAGCGACTTTATAATATCAAGAAATCGGTCTGCACTCAATTTCCAGGAGAATTTTTTTGATTGATTGAATCCTTTTTTAATTAAATTATGTGATAAATCTCTATCTTCTAAAACTTCAATCATGGCATCAGCAAGCGCACTTTCGTCATTCGGATCTATTGTAATTGCTCCTTCTCCAACAACCTCTGGCAACGACGAAGTATTTGAAGTTATTACAGGGCATCCACTTTGCATTGCCTCCAAAGGAGGAATTCCAAATCCTTCATATAAAGATGGCCACACAAAAACAGTTGCCAAGTTATATAAATAAACCAAATCCCTTTCAGGCACGTATCCTAAAAATCTCACATTATCTTCAATTCCTAAATCATGAACAGTTTTATAGATTTCATCATACATCCAGCCACGTTTGCCTGCTATTAAAAGCTTTATATCAGGCATTTTTTCAACTACTTTAGCAAAGCTTTTTAGCAAAGTTGGATAGTTTTTTCTAGGTTCTAAAGTTCCAGCGCAAAAAATAAACTGATCAGGCAGATTATGAGCCTCTTTAAAATGATCATAGATTTCTTCAGGTACTGGTTCGTAGATTTCTGAGGCTGCATTTGAAACAATATCCACTAATTCATCGTCACATTTAAATCGCTTAACCAAATCTCGTTTTGTGTTTTCTGAAACCGACAAAACCTTAACAACTTTATTCAATGCTTGCTGCAAGGTTAATTTTTCAGTAAAAACAGCTTTTTTATTATGCTTTTGAGGAAACATGAAAGCCACAAGGTCATGAACTGTCATTACAACTTGTAGTTTTTTAGGATTATGCAAAGCTGGAATTATATAGCTGGTTGGGGCAAAATAAACATCCAAATCTGACTTATATGCGTCATCGAGGACTGCTTTGTGCCAAAATAAGCCTTTTTTACAAATTGGTCTTGTTTCAGCATTCTCAAAATTACGATAAATTTCGACTGGACAATCTGTATATAAGATATACTGATTAACTTTATCCTGCTTTAAAATCTCATCTACAAGATGAGCTGCGTAGTAGCCCTTACCGGCCTTTTCATGCACGGTTTCCCTTATGTCTATACCAATTTTCATGAGCGCTTGGACAAGGGCCATAAGTATAACCATTAAGTGCGAGAACCGTCAATAGATCATGCCCCATAACCAAAAAGAATGATTTTTGCAGTCGTTTTGGATATAGCACCCACAACACACATCCAATTGTCAAAATCACCCCAAAATGTTATGTTTTTAATGTTTATTACTAATCCAAAAAACGTGCGTGCAAATAAGATAAAAGATAAATTTTTAAAGCTTGCACTACCTCAGAAAGTTATTGGTATTGGAGCTTTAATTGCGCTTATTAGTGCTGTTTTGCCTTGGTATTCAGATATTGATATGTATAACACAGGTGAAAGATTCCTTGGAATAACAGGTCCACTTTATTTAGTTGGTTATATCATTATTGCGCTTAGTATTTTTTCAATTATTCTTACTGGATTTTATATTCTTGATAAAAAAATCCCTTCTCTTCCAATGAAAGAATCAATGGTTTATATATTAAGCGGAGTTGTGAGTCTTTCATTATTGATAATTGCTAATTCTGTTTATTTTCATCCTGAATTTGGTGTAAATATTACTTCAAAAGAATATGGGATTGGAATGATGCTTGCATTGGTTGGTGCTGTTGCAGTTTTAATAGGAGGCATCCTTCAACAAAGAGAAAGCGGAACATCAAGATTTGTAAAAGAATTTCAGGAAGAAACAGGTGCAATCGAAGAAGAAACAGTTGATCCGGTTTTAGAATTAAATAATTTTCAAAAAGAACAACAAGAGCGTGAAGCACAAAAGATCACAACTAGTGAATTTGAACCAGAACCTAAAAAAACAACAGCTGAAGAAAGATTCGAAGGACACAAAGGTGTTAGGGAATATAAAGCAAAATCTGAAGCTCAACCAAAAAAATCAACAGGTCGTGCTGAGCCTTATCCTGATCCTTCAGTTTTAAAGAAAGAAGCTTCACATTCTCCTGCTGAAAAAAGTAAAGAAGAAGGTGTGAATCCAAATACTGTAATCAGAATGGACTTATAATATGATAAATCCAAAAGACAAACCGTTTGGGAATGATATTCTCTATTATTGCAAAGACTGTGAAAAAATAGTTGATGCACAGAAAGTTGGTCGAAAATATGTTTTTAGATGTCCAATTTGCAAAACTAAAAATGTTGCATTCGGAACTGAGAAAAGTTTGAATAATTTTTTTCATATAGAAGAGAACGAAAAAGTTAACAAACGCGAAAAGAAGCAGGAGGAAGCAAAAAAAGAAGAATAGTTTTTTAAGAATTTTTTAGATTTTCTTCATAAATATGCGATATAATGATCGTAGAAAATTTTCTATTGACAGGTGAGTGCGTGCTCACCTATACTGAACTTACGATCGTGTTGGGTATCGCGAGCCCGACGCGACCGTACCAGCAGAGGCACACAGCCTTATATAATTAACTCATTTAAATTATGGCAGAACAAAACGCAGAGAGAAAAAAGGCGATTGATCTTGCTCTCACTCAAATTGAAAAATCTTATGGAAAAGGTTCTATTATGAAACTTGGTGATGCAAAAAAAGTTCCAATAGAAACAATTCCAACTGGCTCACTTTCATTAGACCTTGCCCTTGGTGGTGGAATTCCCAAAGGAAGAATCATTGAGATTTACGGGCCTGAAAGTTCAGGTAAAACAACCTTAACACTTCATATAATTGCAGAGGCTCAAAAACAGGGAGGTCAGGCTGCTTTTATTGATGCTGAACATGCAATGGATCCTCAATATGCTGAAAAAATTGGTGTAGACACTACGAATTTGTTGGTTTCTCAGCCGGATTCAGGCGAACAGGCTTTGGAAATTGTAGAAACTTTGGTTCGTTCAAATGCTTTAGACATTATAGTTGTTGATTCAGTTGCGGCACTTACACCTCGTGCTGAAATCGAAGGAGATATGGGAGATGCCCACATGGGTCTTCAGGCTAGATTAATGAGTCAGGCACTTAGAAAGTTGACAGCAGCAGTAAGTAAATCTAAAACAACTGTAATCTTTATTAATCAATTAAGAATGAAGATTGGAGTTATGTTCGGGAATCCTGAAACTACAACAGGTGGACAAGCATTGAAATTTTATTCTTCAGTGAGAATGGAAATCCGAAGTATTGGAAAAATTGAAAGTGGAGTAGGTGATCAAAAACAGATTCAGGGTAATAGAGCTCGTGTAAAAGTTGTAAAAAATAAGATTGCTCCTCCATTTAAAATGGCTGAATTTGATATTATGTACAATAAAGGTATTTCAAGAATTGGCGATTTGCTTGATCTTGCAACACAATACGAAATTACAAGAAAATCCGGAGCATTCTTTAGTTACAAAGATTTAAAGCTTGGACAAGGACGTGAAAACGTGAAAGATTTCTTAATTAAAAATGCAAAAGTAGCAACTTCAATTGAAAAAGATGTACGAGAAAAAATTGCAAAAGCCTAAAGATTACGAAGCAATCATGCAGTACGCGCTCAAACTGATTGCACGTAAAAGGTACACAGAAAAGGAACTTGAAAGAAAGTTTCAACAGAAAAAAATGGGTCTTAAACGTGACCAAAAAAAAGTAATAGCGCGTCTTAAACAGTTGAGATATATCGATGACAAGGAGTTTGCTAAGGATTTTATCCAGACCAGACTCCTTGTTAATCCCAAAGGTCCTAATATGCTCAAACTCGAGCTTAAGCTGAAAGGTGTAGACAAGCAGGTTATAGACAATGCAATTGAGAATGCTAATCTGGATGAATACAAAATTGCCAAAGATGTGATAAGGCGTAAACAGAAGGCACTTAATAGAGTTGAAGGGCAAAAAAGAAAAGAAAAAATAATGCGCACTTTGTCATCTCGTGGTTTTAAACTAGAAACTATTTACAAAATCCTGGAGAAGTGGTAAAGTCGACTTAGAAATGAATAAAGCAGGATAATAAATATCCTGTTTTTTTTGTATTTTTAACCAAATATAATATGCAATCACAATTTCTTGCCGCAATAAATCAAATTTGCGATGAAAAAAATATCCCAAAAGACAAAGTTATTGAAACTATTCATGCTGCACTGCGTGCTGCATATAGAAAAGACTGGGGTAATAAAGATCAAAATGTTGAAGTTGAGTTAAATGACTCAGGTAGCTTTGCAACAATTTATTTAGTTAAAGAGGTTGTTAAAAAAGTTGAAGAACCTGAAACTCAAATGACAGAAGCTGAGGCAAAAAAACATAAGAAAAATGCAAAAGTAGGAGACGAAATTAAAATGGATGTTACCCCTGCTGAATACGGTCGTATTGCTGCACAAGCTGCTAAACAAGTGATTATTCAAAGGATTCAGGAAGCAGAAAGAGAAGTAATGTACGACACATTCAAGGATCGTGAAAATGAGCTTTTAAATGCACTTATCCACCGTGTAGACAATCAACAGGTTTACGTGAATCTTGATAATAAAATCACAACAATGCTTCCACCTGATCAACAAATTCCAGGTGAGCAGTATTATGGTGGGCAACGTATCAAGCTTTATTTAGACAAAGTAATTAAAACAACAAAAGGTCCGCAGCTTGTAATCAGCCGAACTCACCCAAATCTTGTTAGAAAGCTTTTAGAACTTGAAATTCCTGAAATCAAATCTGGGGTTGTTGAAGTTAAAGGAATCGCACGTGAAGCAGGAGTTAGATGTAAGGTTGCAGTTAGTTCAACTGATGAAAAGATTGATCCTATTGGTTCATGTGTTGGGCAAAAAGGTGTGCGTGTTCAAAACATCATGGATGAATTAAATGGTGAAAAAATCGATATTATTCCATGGACAGAAGATGTTGAAGACTTCATTAAAATCGCTCTTGCACCAGCAAAAATCACTTACATTAAATTAAATGAAGATGATAAACGCGCAAGTTGCTATGTTGATCCTGATCAACGTCCACTTGCTATTGGTAAGAACGGACAGAATGTTCGCCTTGCTTCTGAGCTTACTCAATGGGAGATCGATATATTAGATATTGGAGATCTGGATGATAAAGAAGCTAAAAAAGTAGAGAAAGAAAAAGCTAAAGAAATGACAGTTGATGAACTTGAGTTGGATGATGCAATTAAAGAAAAATTAAAAACTGCCAACTTAACTTTAGTTGAACAATTAAAAGGATTAAGTGAAAAAGATATGGCATCAATTGAAGGAATTGATGAAGAAGCAGCTAAAGCAGTTGTAGAAGCAGTGAAAAATCTTAAATAAATCGCATAAAATAAAGGCGCACAGGTTCCTTAGGGGCTTGTGCGTTCTTTAAATATATTGTATAATATATTAATGGATAAAAATAAATACAAATGCCCCCAGAACAAGAAAAAGTAAGACCAAAACAAGGTCCCTCGGGTAAAGCAGTACCTATTGAGGTTAAATTTCGACGAATAAAAGAAAACTTAAAATATATTTTCTATCCTTTAACAAAAAAGGAAACAAAGCTTTTTAAGCCACAAATAGAAAAAATTAAAAGTAAAAATTCACTTTCAGAGTCAGAAGCTGCAAAATTGATTAAAGATTTATCAAAACCTCCGTTTAATCTATTTTCCCGATCTTCTGCATTAAGAGAAATCATTATTGGAGAGATAATTGGGAAGTTAGATAAAAGTGCCAGTAAGGCATTTAAAGACAAGCTTTTAAAGTACTTTGAATCTGCAACATCTGTAACTGATGGCACTTTAGAGGACGTAAAAAATACAATGAAAAAATATGGATTAGGTGCTGGTTTAAAGGCAATTACAGATAAACCAAAAATCACTGGTGATCCTTTAATGAATTCTCCAATAGGTATCCCTTTGGATAAAGGATTATATGAGGGATTAAATGAAAAGGCAATCTTGCCTGTTGGAGAAAAGTATGCAAAACATATTCCGGAATTTTTTTGGAAAGAGATTAAAGATGGAGATCCAATTAAAATGTTTGTTTTTCAAATGATGTCACATTATTACAAATTTACTGTAAATTTTTATAATGATCTGCCAGATGGTGCAAGCAAAGCAATGATGTACTGGGGTTTTGTTAAACCTATGGAACTGGTAATGACAGGAGTATTGAAACTAATGAGCGCAAGCAATCTTAAGTCAGTTTCGAATGTTAGCCAATATATTTCAATGCAATTGGGTAAGCTCACAAGCGGAGTAAGTTCATTGATGAGTAAAGGTAATAAACTTTTGAAAAAAACAGGTGCCAGTTTTGAGATAAAACATGTTTTTCAAACTTTGACTCAGGCAATGAAAGGTTTAAATGCAGATGTTCAAAAAATGACCAGCCTTCTAAAAATTTCTTCTGGTCTTTTAGGTATTGCAGCTAGAAATCCAACAAAAAGTCGGGAGTTTAGAATTAAAAAAAGAGCAAATTCTTTTTTACAGAATAAACTATTCTTAATTGTTCTGCTTGAACATAAAGGTGCAAATAGAATTGATCGATATTATATTCAATTGGTTGCAAGAATTATTGCAAATTTTAAAGGAGATCAGGATCTCAGAAAGCATTTTAATGCTTTAAAACCAAGCATTATGCATCTGTTGCTTACCACAAATAGTGGTAAGAATTTTTTAAAGAGTATAGATAAAACGTTATATGAAAGATATAAAGTTACAAGTGATCTGAATAAAAGACGAGATATACTTGAAGTAGCTCTAGATTTGGCTTTGCCAGTTAAGGTTTTGAATCCAAAAGAGAAAAATAGCCCTGAGAACAAAAGATTAAGTGCTTTACATAAATTGTTTACTTACAGTTTTGCTGCAGTTACAAGAGGAACAAAATACAATAAAGAAAGAGCCCAGCAGTTATTAAGTATGAATTTATTGTTAGATAATGTCAGAGTTTATGTTGTTAAGAAGGATTTGGTAAAAGCAAAGAAAATTACTGATCTTTTAGTTAAAGGATTAAAACGTTTTAATAAAATGCTGTCACAAAAAGAAAAGCAAACAATAGCAGATCATTATCCTGAGCTTGCAGATTTTATGACTCATCCTGAAAAGTTAAGAAAGTTTATTGATGCTATTAGAAATCCAAAACAGGCAGCAAAAGATAGTATTGTTTTAGCAAAAAAAATAAAAGGATTGCTTGGCTTTAAGCGAAAAGCTGAACGTGATAAACACATTAAAAGAATTCAAAAATTCGTAGCAGAGTTAAATACAGTTAAAGCCAGATTAAGTAAGAATCCTAAATATCGAAGATTTACTGCAACTCTATCTAGATTAAGAAAAAAATATGATAGTTTAGAGAAATCTTATTATCAATTGGATAAAAATCTAAAAAAACTTTATACGCAATACGCACAGATTCGTACTAAGTTTGATGAATTAACCTCAAAATTAAAATTATCTAAAGTCGTAAGTGAAAGGGCAAAAATTCGAAAAGATTTAATAGCGCTAAAGCGACAGGGGCAAAAAATCGAAAAGCAAATCGCACTTATAAATGGAAATATTACAAAAATAAGTAAACAATTAGCTCCATTAAATAAAGCTGTAAGAGTTGCTTCAGCAGCACTAAGAAAAGTAACTGCACCACTTCAAAAAGTGCAGGGCAAAATTGCTTATGCTTCACATGAATTAGCAAGAGTTGATAAACAATTACAACAAATGAAGGCTTTACAGGCTTTAATGGATGCAACCGGAACAAAAGATGCAGTTCAAAAACTTTTGAGATATACAAAACGGTTACTATTCAAAGATATTCCAAAAAATATTCAGGCTAAAGCAAAAACTGCAGTACTAAGAGAAGTTTACGCTGGTAAAAACGTACCTCCAGCATTGGCAAAAGCTAATAAGATTTGTGATTATATTATTGGCAAAAGTAATCTATCTGCAATTTTTGGTAAAAAAGCACCTGCAAAATCATTATTATTCAGATTACTTGTTTTAAATCGTGTAAAAGCTGAAAAACCTGATGCAGCAAAACTAAAACAGATTATTTTTGAAAGTATTATCACAAGTTTAATGACCACTAAGTATATTGCTTATCTTCAAAAGACACCAAAAGCAAACCTTCCGGCAAAACAAAGGCAACATAATGTGAAAAGATTAAGATTTCATATCAATAAAGCTGTGAGTTCGTTTGCTTAAAGGCTTTCCCCTTTTAAAAAAGGCTTTTTTCTGCTATAATATTTAGATATTTCTGTATCAAAACTAATGGCAAATATTAATCAAAAAATACAGGATTCGCAAAAGACAGCTGCAAGCTCTGCAGGAGCAGGTACTGCAACTGCTACAAAGCCTGGTGCTCCAATGAGCGCTGGCTTAAAGGCAATTGATAGAGATTTTATTGAGCAGGCAACATTAAACAAAGCTCGAAAACTTGGTGTTTCTTATATCAATGTTTCTAAAACTCCAATAAATCCTGATCTTCTAAAACTTTTAGAGCCTGAAATTGCCCAAAAAGCAATGATTATGCCATTTTTTAGTGTTGGAAAACGTTTACGTGTCGCTGTAGCTGATCCAGGCAATGCCGAAACTAAGAAGATTATTGCTGGTCTTAAGGCTCAAAAATATCTAATAAATATTAATCTTGCTTCAAAAGAAGGTCTAAAAGATGCATTTAAGCTTTATGAATCCGATCAATATAAATTAAAAAAGAAAGTTGAGACTCAATATGCAGAAAAAGATGTTAAAGAATACGAACAAGAGCTTACAAAGCTCAATGAACTCGGTAAAAAACTTGAAGACATTACAGCTGAAGAAGGTGTTCAATTAGTAAATCTTGGTGCTCTAAAAACAGGAGCTTCTGATATTCACTACGAACCAGAAGAACATGCAGTTCGTGTTCGTTTTAGAATTGATGGTGTGCTTCATAAAGTGTTCGAAGTTAGCCATGGAACATATAAAAATCTTGCAAATCAGATTAAATATATGTCGAAAATGAAGCTTAATATCAATAATATTGCCCAGGATGGACGATACAGCTTCACTGCAAATGAGCGCAAGGTTGATGTCCGTGTTTCTGACATTCCAACTCACTTTGGTGAGTCATTTGTAATGCGTCTTTTAGATTCTCAAAAGTCACTTTTAACTTACGAGCAAATGGGATTCAGTGGAAGCTATCTTCAAAAGATGAAGGATATTGAAACTTTAAGTCATGGAATGGTTTTATGTACCGGGCCTACTGGTTCAGGTAAAACAACTACTCTTTATTCGATTCTCGGCAATCTAAACAATGATGAAACTAAGATTATTACTTTAGAAGATCCAGTTGAGTATAATTTGGCTGGTGTTGCTCAGTCTCAAATTAATGAGAAAAGGGGATATGGCTTTGCTGATGGTTTAAGAGCTGTATTAAGGCAAGATCCAGATTGTGTGATGATCGGGGAAATCCGTGATTTAGATACTGCCCAAACAGCTTCACAGGCTTCATTAACTGGTCACGTTGTGCTTTCAACTTTGCATACAAACAGCGCAGTTGAAACTATACCGAGGCTAATTAATATGGGATTGCCACCATTTATGGTTGCCCCATCTTTACATACAATTATTGCCCAGCGTCTTGTGCGTCGAATTTGTCCTGATTGTATGAAAATGTCTCCAATTCCTGAATCAAAATCTAAAGAATTAGCTGAAGCAATTGAAAGAATTAACCGTGTTCGTCCGAATCTTAAGCTTGTTATGCCAAAAGAGCTTCCTGAGGTTGTAGGATGTGAAAAATGCAGTCATACAGGTTATAGCGGACGTGTTTCAATTGCAGAAATTCTCAGAATGGACTTTGAAATTCGTGAATTAATTCTAAAAGAAGCTAGTTCAAACGATATCCTTCTTGCAATCCGTAAAAAAGGCTTTTTGTCACTGCGAGAAGATGGAATGGTTAAGGTTGTTCAGGGCCTAACTACCCTCGAAGAAGTCTATCGTGTGACTAACATTGCGATTTAAGAAAGTACTTCCCGTTTTTACCACGCTCTATCAGATCTGATAGCTCAAGTTCTGTTAAAGCTGAAGTGAGTTTTGATGGTGGAATCAAAATTTTATGAATCAAATTCTGCTTTGTCAACGGCTGAAGCTTTAACTCATTTACTATGAATTGTTGATATAAAGGTAAGCTTTTCGGTGATGTATCCTGCATTTCAATTCCAAGATTTGTATAAATTTGGTTAGGATTAAGTAATGCTTCTGCTGTACCTTTTTTTATAAGCTCATTTGTTCCTACAGACTTATCATTAAAGATTTCACCAGGTACTGCAAAAATTTCTTTACCTAGATCATTGGCAAATCTAGCTGTAATTTTTGCACCTGATTTATGTCCTGCTTCAACAACAACAGTTGCTTTTGATAAACCTGCAATTACACGATTTCTCTGCGGAAAAGTATAAATGTCTCCTGGCAACCAGGGTGGAAATTCTGAAACTAAAACCAATTCTTCAGCAAGGTTTTTTAAATAATGAGGTATCCGACGAATTCCGAATCCCAAGACAGCAATACTTGCTAGACCATTTTCAACAGCAGCTCTGTGCGCAGTTGTATCAATGCCGCGAGCCAATCCACTAACAATCACAAAATCATCATTCAACCCACTTATAATTTGCTTGGTCACCCTTTGCCCATAAGCTGACATATCACGTGTTCCTACAATACTCACATAGTGCTTATTAAATGAAGGAAAACGTCCTTTTATATACAAAATCTCAGGTGGATCATGCATTGGTCGCAAAACGTGCGGATATATACTGTCACGTCTAGTCAAAGTTACAATCTGGTCACGTTTAAGGCCTTCGTATTCTTTAAAAGGAGCACCACTTTGATTCAAAGTTGTAAAAGTTTTTATATATTCCTGAGCAATACCAAGCCTTGCCAGATCAAATTCCTTTAGTTTTTCCCAGGCGTCTTTTAAATTCGGATATTTTTTTGTCAGTGTATTAAATGGCTTAGGTTTGCCTTTAAATACACAATTCCACGCATGATAATATTCATTCATGCATGCATCCTAGCAAACAAATCTAAAATCTAGATTAAATTTTTCTAAAATTTTTCTAAAATATTTTAACTCCTGGTTCTTCAACAATCACTCCAATAACCTGAGCTTCAATATCGTGTTTTGAAGCAATTTCGATCACCTTTTCTACATCGCGGCTAACGATTGCCATTCCAACACCCATATTCCAAGTTTTGTATGCTTCGTCGTCAGCAACGTTTCCGAATTCTTTAATCTGAGTCATTATAGGATTTGGTTCTGGCAAATTGTCGAGTTTTGCCCCGAAACCATTTGTAACTCGTGGGATATTTCCTGGAAGTCCCCCTCCGGTTATATGAACAACAGCCTTGATATCACACTTTGCTTGCTCTTTGTACCTTCCAAGCATTTCTAAAACTGCATTGTGGTAGATTTTTGTTGGAACAAGCACTGCTTCTCCCCAGGTCATTCCATCTTTGTACTCTTCTTTTGCCCAGTTTTCTCCGAATTTTTCTGTCATGATATGTCTAACCAAGCTGATCCCATTCGATCTAAATAAGCTTGATTTTAAGCCAATAATTGGGTCGCCAACTTCTACTTTGTCACCAGTTAAAAACTTATCTTTTTCAACAATCCCAACAGCAGTTGCATTCCAAACATATCCATCAACCATCTTTCCTAATTCTGCAATTTCTCCTCCTGGAATAACTATTTTTTGTTCAACACACGCCTTCTCTAAACCCTTCATCAAAGGCTCGATCACACTTGCGTCAACTTTCGATACATCAATCGTATTTGAAATTGAAACAACTTCAGCACCAACGCAAATTGCATCATCACAAACCATTCCAAGTAGGTCATATCCCATTGTGTCGTATTTTTCAGCTTGTTCAGCAATGATCATTTTAGTTCCAATTCCATCATCGTTTTGTATTAAATAAAAATCTCCAAAATCTAGAGCCCCTGCAAAACCATTTTCTAAAACAACAGGTTCACCAATCATGCCTTTTCGGCTGGCAAAAGTACCTTTTGCGGCTTCGTAGGCTATTTTTGATGCAGCATCACCTGCTTCAATGTCTACTCCTGCATCTTTATATGTTGCCATTATTTAAAGTTGTTAAAATTCATAGCTGCCATGAGCTTTGTCACTCTTAATTTTCCCGTCTTCAAGTCTGACCACACGTTTTTTAAGACCGTCTACAAGTCCTTTATTATGAGTTGCTAGCAAAACAGTTGCCCCGCCAGCATTAATCTCTTTTAAAAGTTCTAGAATTTCATCTGCTGATTTTGGATCAAGATTACCAGTTGGTTCGTCAGCAATTAAAAGTTTTGGATCATGCGCTAAAGCCCTTGCTATAGCAGTTTTTTGCTGCTCTCCACCTGATAATTGATAAGGATAATGTGCCTTCATATCAGAAAGCCCAACCAATTCCAAGACTTCATTTGTCCTTGTAATTATATGATCTTTTGGTGCGCCCGTTGCTTCTAAAGCAAAGGCAACATTTTCAAAAACATTCTTTCTATCAAGTAATTTGTAATCCTGAAAAACAATTCCAAGCTTTCGACGATACATTTGCAAAGCTCTTTCTGACATCACATTTACATGATAATCATCAACATGAACTTTTCCTTTGTCGACTTTTTCAGCACCAATAAGCGCATAAATCAATGTCGACTTACCAGCTCCACTTGGTCCGATCAATGACACAAATTCCTTAGGTTCAACTTTTAAAGAAATGTTATTAAGAACCTTTCGATCACCGTACGATTTGTTTACTTTATCAAATATAATCATAGCACCCTAAATATAGATTTAACCTTTAATAGATTCAACCCATTCTTTAAATTTTTCACCCCTATCTTTATAGTTCTTAAACAAACCAAAGCTTGCACAGGCAGGTGAAAGCAAAACTACAGAGCCCTTCCATGCCTTTTCTAAAGCCAAATCAAAGGCATCGTGATATGTGCCAACTGCTGCAATATCACACTTTGGCTCACCATTTTTTAGAATTGCATTTTTAATATTTTGTGCTGTATCACCCATTAGAATTACATCTTTCAAATTTTCTTTGTCAAAAATTACACGCCCTAATTCTGTATAGTCAGAATTTTTTTCACTACCTCCAGCAATCAGAATCAAAGGATCCTCAAAAGAATTCAAAGCAGCAATACAGGTTTCAGGAGTTGTTGAAAAAGAATCATTATAAAATTTCACATCCTTAACTTCCCTAACAAACTCAAGTCGATGAGGCAATCCTTTAAAATTTTTAATTGTTTTTGTGATGATATTTTTTGGAATTTTCAAAAGTGTTGCAACCATTACAGCAGGCAAAATATTTTCCAGATTATGAGGACCAATCAATCCAACTTCATCTTTATGGCAAATTTCTTCATCTTCAATATAAATGCGATCTTGTTTTATATATGCGCCTTTTTCAACTTTCTTTCGAACGCTAATAAAAAACTTTTCTGAATCCCCAAGTGATTCATATCTTTTATAATATGGATAATCCAAATTCAAAACTGCAAAATCTTCTGAATCTTGAAACTTAACAATCGGCTCTTTGGCGTTCTGATACTCTTCAGAATCCTTATGATAATCCAGGTGTTCACTTGTTGTATTTAAAACTACCCCAATATGCGGGCTTTTTTCCAAATCCTGAAGCTGAAAACTCGAAAGTTCCAACACAACCAATGATTCCCGCCAAATATCAGGCATTAAATCTAAAGCTGGTGTTCCAATATTTCCACCTAGATAAACATCCTTACCAGCCTCTTTTAAAATTTCATAAATCAAAGTTGAAGTTGTACCTTTTCCCTTGGTTCCGGTCACACCAATAATCGGACAAGGACAAATATCAAAAAACAACTTAGTAGCCGAAGTTACATTAAGCCCTTGAAGTTGCGGATGATCTTTGTGGATTCCAGGACTTCGAAAAATGAGATCAAAGTTGCGCAGCTTGCTTAAATCTGATTCAAATTCCGGCAATTTCTCATCAAAAACAGTGAGATTATCATAACCGTTTTCTTCTAAGAAATCTTTTGTGCTTTTTCCTTCTAGTCCAAAGCCTAAAATTGCTATTTTTGCTGTTTTTTCAATCGGGATATTCATGCTGCCATTTTACCATAAAACACCTATAACCAAAACGACTGCAAAATGCCGTCAATTTGGTTATAGTATTGACATCAACTCCATAATAGTTAGAATAAACGACCAGGCTTTATACTCTTAACAAAACAAATTATGGCAACCAGAGACCATAACGCAGACAAATTTGAAGAATGGATAGTCGACACTATTGCTGAAAGCGGACACAATGAAAATGAGAATGATATCACTCTTAATGTAGCTTGCCCTTGTTGTGAAACAGGGAAGGTACAAATGCAATTAAGCGGAAAGTTTAAAAGTGTATTGGCAAATTGTTCCAATTTTGATGAAAAAAAGTGCGGGACTCATAAAGTTTTGATGCCATTTAATCAGAAACCAAGACGAGCATCGATTGTAAATGCTGGATAATTATGGTATAATGTAAGTGAACTAGACTAGGACAAAAATGAATTTGTGTAACAATTATTATGAACAAAAAGCTAGACCGCTGGATTGAAGAGAAACTTCAAAATAAGGCGAATCCAAAAAAAATTAAAACCTCTTTGTCGAAAAAGAAAAAGAGGAGAACTCGCAAACCTACGCGAAAACATAGCGTTAAACCTAAGATTTCTGATCAGGTTTCTGCTGGGCCTCAAAAGCGTACACATAAAGCTCACAAAAAGCGCAAACCAAAAGGCGAATTCGTTAATAAAGTGCGAATCATTCCTTTAGGAGGACTTGATGAAGTAGGTAAAAACATGATGGTCATTGAATATGGCCACGATATTATTATTATTGATATGGGATTTGAGTTCCCGTCAGAAGATATGCTTGGAATTGACTATGTGATTCCTGATATTAGCTGGCTTCGTGAGCGAAAAGACCGTATTAAAGGTGTGATTTTGACGCATGGGCATCTTGATCATATTGGTGGGATTCCTTATATGCTTCCTGAACTTGGCTTCCCTCAATTATATGGAACCAAGCTAACAATGGGGCTTGTTGAAAAAAGAGTTGAAGAGTTTGGAATTCAAAAAGATACTGTGATGAATGTAATTGATCCTGATGATACTTTGAGACTTGGTCAATTTACCTGTAATTTCTTTCGTGTAAATCACTCAATTCCTGATGGAGTTGGAATTGTTATTAATACGCCTGAAGGAAACATTGTGCATACTGGAGATTTTAAATTTGATTATACTCCTGCTGATGGAATTCAGGCAGATTTTGACAAGATTTCAGCTATTGGGAAGAAAAAGAAGGCAACTATATTATTTTCTGATAGTACAAATGCAACTAAACCAGGTCATACTGTCTCAGAGGAGGCAATTGGCGAAACTTTAGACATGCTAATACGTGAAACTGATGGTCGTATGATTATAGCCTCGTTTTCGTCTTTAATTGGACGAATCCAGCAGATTTTAGATGCAGCTGCAAAGTACAAAAAACAAGTATTTTTAAGTGGACGCTCGATTATAAATAATATTGCGATTGCTGAAAGGCTTGGGTATATCAAAGTTCCAAAAGGAATCATTCATGACCTTAGAAAAGCTGAAAAAGTGCCTGGTAAAAAAGCACTTATTTTAACAACGGGTTCTCAAGGTGAGGCAATGTCGGCTTTAACTCGAATTTCCCTTGGAAATCACAAAAATATTAAGATTAAAAAAGGCGATACAGTTGTGATATCTGCAACTCCGATTGTTGGAAATGAACGTGCAATTTATACAGTTATTGATAATCTTACTCAACTTGGGGCAAAGGTTATAAACAATAAAATTATGGATGTCCATACATCAGGGCATGGATCTCAGGAAGATCTTAAAATGATGATTAATATGACTAGGCCTAAGTATTTTTCACCAATTCACGGACAGTATTTTATGAGAAGCAAGCATATGGAACTTGCAATTGAAGAAGGTGTTAATAAAGATCGTGCGATCATGATTAAAAATGGAAATATCCTTGAAATGAAGAAGGGTAAAGTAACAGTTTCTAAAGAAAAAGCTGATACTAATTATATTTTGGTTGATGGGCTTGGAATGGGTGATAAAGGCTCAAAGGTTTTAGCTGATCGACAGATGATGGCTGAAAATGGAGTGATTATTGCTAATTTAAAAGTAAGAAAAAATAATAAAAGATTGGTTAGTAGTGTTGAACTTGTTACTCGTGGATTTATTTACCAAACTGAATCAAATAAAATTCTTGATGATTTAAAGAAAAAGATAAAATCTCAATATGGTCAGTTTATTACAAAACATGCGAATCCCGGAGAACAAAATATCCAGCAATATGTTGCTTCGGTTATTGATAAATTTACACATAAGACACTCGCTCGAAGGCCTTTGATTGTAGTGAATGTGGTTAAGGTGTAATTTTTCTTGCGAAAATGTTAAAAAAAAGCTAGTTTTATCTCTTAAAGTTAGCTTTTTTGATGTTCTTTAAAAATTATAAACAGATAGAAATTTCTTAGGACCAAGTGAAAATAGTTATTCTTGAGTCATGGGAAAGACTGTCTGTTTGTTGTTGGGATTTTTTTCACCAAGGAGGGAATGATGGCAGATCAGAGTTTGTGTCCTGTTCACTTTAGTGAGATCCAGACCTTTCTGGGTCAAGCTGGAGTGGAGCGTCCGGTCACTGCGATCCAGAAGCAGCCGGACGTGGAGAACGACAAAGGCCAGAAGTGCTTGGGGCACGGCAATGCCCTGGCCGCGGCTGTGAAGCGCGGTGAAGTCGTCTACGTTGTGGATGACGACGGCTGCGCCCACCTCAACGCTGGCTGGAACCTGCGTGAGGCACTGCTCGAGGCAGGCTGGGAAGGCTGCGTGGAAGGGATCTTCCGCGCTGGTACTCGGCAATCTGCCACTGGCGAGCTGAGCTGGGCCCCCTTCAGATCAACCACGATCGAAACCCCGATCCGTCTGCCAGCCCGATTCCAGGCTGCGAACGACGCCGAAGAAGCGCCGCCTGAAGTGCCCGCGGAAGAGCCCGAGCTGGCGCCGGTTATCCCCCTGAACACCCCCCAGCAGTAAGCAAAAGGGCCTTCTGATCCAACGGATCCTCCGTTGAGTAGCATTCCACATGCTAATTACAGAAGGCCCTAAATCCACAACATCTATTTTTGTAATATTGACAGCACGCAATCCTTATAAATAACCTTGTTTTTAAAAGGTTAATTTATGGATAAAAAAATCACGATTCATGAGAAATATGAAATTCCTGAAACTTCAGAGGGATTAGTTGTACCTATAGATAGAGAAAAATTAATTTCTGAAAATGATCAATTACCTAGAATTATCAAGAACACACAAGATCTTGTTGAATTAGTTGCGTTTAATATGGAGTCATCTGTCAGAGATTTCTTTTATACTCTTTTGGAAAAGGTGAAAAAATACGACCCTATTTTAGGAACAATCAAAAAACATGAATTAGCTTTTTTTAGATCATTTTTAGTTGGAGCAGTATATGATATTAACCAAAAGGTTAAAGATGCTGAAGCTAAATGGGAGCTGCAGGAAGATGAATTGATTGTTGAACCTGTTTTAGATCAGGAGATTTTAGATTCTTTAGGGAAATTGGGAGCTCTTGGAAATATTTTAAATATTGCATTGCAAACTCGTTATAAAGCTCAAAGAGCAGTAGCTACAATTGATACTTCAATCAAAAATACAGAAGGAAGAATTGAGGAAATTGAAAAAATTCCAGAAGAAAGAAGATCTCCGGCTCAAAATGAAAAATTGGAGCAATATGGCAAAACTTTGGATTCAAATAAATCTAAAAAAGAAACAAGAGAAAGCAAACTAGATGATTTACAAGCCAAGATTGATGAAATTGTTATGTCAGACGGAGAAATAGAGGAGGTATGGGAATCTGCAAAAGAACTTATTGATTATTTAATACAAAATTATCAGCATGAGACCGCAGATTTAGATAAAGATAAACTGCTTGAATTACAAGATTTCAGCGAAGCATTGAAGCTAACATTGTCTGTAAATGTTGAACAGGTTTTAGCTAGACCGGAAGTTAAAGAGAGGATTAGAAAAAGAAATGGAATAAAAGAAGCTTTATTTGTTGGATTGTTATGCGGATTAGCAGCTTTAATTACAGTGTATGTGACAAACAGAACTTCAATTTCACAATATCCAGTAATAAGAAAGAATCAACAGCTTCAACGTAAAAACAGACAATTAGATACAAAATTTAAAGAATTGAAAGCACAATATTCACATTTAAATTATACAAAAGAAAATTCAAGAAAGTGGTTAGCTTCGTATTGTGAGACGCTTTTTCGTACTAAAATTGCAAGATTTCATGGCATACTTCCACAAAAATGGCAGAATGGTGATGAGCCTGTAATTGATAAGAAGTTTCCGGAGTTAGGTAAAAATGTAAGTTTGCTCGTTAGGATAAGAAAATTTGAAAAAAAAGAATATAAAAAAGAAAAATATTTATATACCACAAAAGACGGTCAGGAAATTGAGTTAGTAAAGAGTTTTTGGAAAGGCAAATATACCCTTGAAATCAAGCTTTCAGCAAGACCGAACGATCCACTTGAAAAAGTAGTGGAATTAGATGGATACACTTATGTGCCAGCAAATGGTGACAAATCTCTTGATGAAGTTATTGACTTCAGTAGAATTCGAAAAGTGGATTAAAGCTAAATTTGTAATGCAAATCCTTGGTTTTGCTTATAAATAACCTTGTTTTTAAGCAATAAACTATGCCAATTGAACGAATTTATATACAAGAAGATTTTGATGCCCCAGAACATCTTGAAAAAGTAGAATATCCAACTGATGAGATTGATGTTCCAGAGATAGTTGCTACAACTGAAGAATTGGTTGCGGCAATTGTTCCAAAGTTTCAATTAATTGTTGATTCTTTTTTTATGGGACTGGGGAGAAGAATGGATATTGTCGATTCTTTATCAGAGTTTATAGATCCAGAACAAATTGAGCAATTCAAGGTAGCTCTTTTTGATGAATTGAACAGGTTAAATAGTGTTATAAATAATTCAGAGACTAACTGGGAGCGTGACGAGAATAAGTTTACAGTTGAACCTGCTATTGATGAAATAGTAATGGAGTCAGTTGGTAGAATCCTGGCTTTATTCGAAGTTTTACATGTTTCAAAAAGAATAAAACAAAGAGTACAAAGAGCTGTTGTTCAAGGTTATCATGCCATAAAAGAAGCTAAATCAAGAAAAGCTGATATTGAAAAGAAAGATGCATCACAATTGAATAAAGATGAAAAGGCTCAATTAGATCAAATAACTAAAACAATTGCCAGTAGAGAAAAAAAATCAAAAAAACGTGAAGCAAAATTTAAAAAGTTAAAAGCTGAAATAGCTTCATTAGTCAATACGGAAGGTGATATTAATGCAATTTGGGCAGCTGCGGAGCGCTTAGTTAAGCATTTATCAGAAAAACAGTACCAAGGAATAATGAATGTAAATCCTGAGGAGTTATTAGCAATTCCGGATTTCATGGATTCTTTAAAAATGGATGTTAGACTTGTCCAGATAGATGAAAATGGGTCTGATGCACCTAGTCCTGAGGAAGTTGAAAGATTAAGAGAGTTAGCTAAAAAAAGATTTAAAAAGAAATTTGCCAAAAAGAAAAGTATTTTAAAACCAGCACAAATAGTACAAGAAGAAGATGAAGATCTTTTAGAAACTAAAGCTGAACTTAAAAGGCTTTTCCCAAAACTGTTATTGGTTGCAAGTATCCATGCTTTTTTAATTGCAGCTTTTGTTTTGATTATGCAGGGTGTTCCAAAATGCGATATTGGTTCAAAGGATAAACAAAAAGAGAACAAACCTAAACCTGCAGCAGTAACATCAAAAACCTCAACATCAGGAATGTCAGCAGAAGCAATAATAGATCAATTTAGAAAAAGAAAAAATGATGAAGATATGTTGCATTTGGTAGTGAAACAAAACCTTGAGCCTAATCTTAAAAAGAAAGTAATTGCCCAAAAATTTGGATCATTGTTTTTAAAAAAATATAGAAAAAACCAGCTATCCCCTGAAGTTATTAATGGAGAAACATATTTTTATGTTCTTTGGTATGGTCATTTTACAGTTAAATCCAAGATAGTCAGAGATGTAAGAGGTGATACAAACGCAACTGGAGAATTAACACGAACATTAGTACTTGAAGTAGAGTTCGTGGGTGGATTGAAAGGCAAGGAAGAAGTAAAAATCGAAGTTGAAGAGGATACTGGTGAAGCTAGATTAAAAGATATAGTATTAAAATTCCCTGCAGATGCAAATTATACAGATGCAAGAAAAACCATTGCCAGATTTCTTATTAAAGATGTTGAAAATGAAGTTAAAAGAAAGAATGGAATGAGATTAGCAGAACAAGATATCTCAGGAATAAGGTCCCTGGCAAATATTAGAGTCCCTTTTAAAGGAGCATATATACATGCAAAGGCAAGATTTTCTGATTATGAAGAAGTTATTACAAAAGAGGAATTATTACCGGATGGCAGATTCAAATTCTATAGAAGTGTAAAATTTGTTATAGAAGTATCATTTAGAGGTTTTGATGAAACTATCAAAAGCGACTTTGGATACACAGATGAATTAGTATTTACTCAAAAAGATCCAGTATTCCTAAAAGGAATAAAGAGACTAAAGTAGAAACTCCAGTGGTGGGCAGGGAGAGATTCGAACTCCCGTAGACATAAAGTCGTCAGATTTACAGTCTGATGCATTTGACCGCTCTGCCACCTGCCCATAATCAGTAAAAAGTGGAGCCACCTATCGGATTCGAACCGATGACCCACAGTTTACAAGACTGTTGCTCTACCAACTGAGCTAAGGTGGCTTAAAAAGGTCTGTTAAAGATCACAAAAGATGATATTGTATTATACACACGATGTCAATAAAATTGAGGTATGATCAAGAAAAACGAACCATTAGCCAAATATACAGCTTATAAAATCGGCGGACCAGCTGATGAGTTTATTGATGTGCATAGTAAAGAAGAGCTTGTTGAAGCCATAGAAGATGCTGAAAAAGCTAACAAAAACTACATTTTACTTGGTGGAGGATGCAACACAGTGTTTTCTGACAAAGGCTTTCGCGGTCTTGTTATTCACAATCAGGCAAATAAGATTGAAGTTCATGGATCTCAGGTCATTGCTGAATCAGGTGCAATGCTTGGTGCAGTCATCAATAAGGCTCGTGAGCATGAATTAGGCGGGATTATTAAGTTAATTGGGCTTCCTGGCACCATTGGAGGTGCAATTTATGGAAATGCAGGTGCTCAGGGTGTTGAAATAGGGGATTTTGTTGTTAATTGCAAGATTTATCGGCCTGATCAAGGCATGATTGAGGAGCCAAAGGAGTATTTTCAGTTTTCATATCGAACTTCTCATCTCAAAACAACCCACGAGACTGTTCTTGAAGTTAAATTGGATCTTCCAACATTAGATCCAGAGGATGTTTCAGCTGAAGTTATGAAGTTTCGTGCTGAAAAACAGCCAAAAGGTAAGGTTGCCGGCTCTTTCTTTAAAAATCCTACAGCAACAGAAGCAGCAGGTTATTTAATAGATAAATGTGGATTAAAGGGCACAAGAGTGGGAGATATTGAAATTTCTCAAAAACACGGAAATTGGCTCATGAACATCGGAAACGCCACACAAAAAGATGTGCTCGAGGTCGCAAAAATGGCTAAAAATAAAGTAAAAGAGAAGTTTGGCCTTGACCTTGAGCCAGAGAATATCCTATTGGACGAGTATGGGAATAAAATTGACATATAGCAATATTCTTTCACAAGGGTATTGATTTATTGTCAAATATTTGCTAAAATAAGATGAAAACTAATAAAAAATTAGTTTTTCAAAAACTATATATAACCCAAACAAAATGACTAAAACCGCTCTTAGAAAAGGTCTAAAACAAGGACTATTTGTTCTAGGACTAACTACAGTGTTACTAGTGATCTTTACAGCACTAGGCGGAGTTGCTTCGGCACAACTTATCAACACAGGTGATGTTCCACAAAATATCGCTGGTGGAGGTGGTGATTTCCGATCAATTATCCTAAACATTGTTAACTTCTTCTTAGGATTCCTTGGACTTATTGCGGTGATCATGGTTATCTACGGTGGTATTACTTACGTAACTGCTGCAGGAAATCAAGAATCAATCGACAAAGCAAAAAAAGTCATTATGTACGCAATTATCGGTATTGTGATCGTGCTAATCTCATTCGCACTTATCAACACAGTTATCGGTGGTGCTACAGCAGGAACTGACGCAGGAGTTTAGAGACTATTAAACGAATAAATTAAGCTCCGGCTCGAAAGAGTCGGGGCTTTTGTTATGCAAAGTTGCTACCCTAAGCTTGTTGCCTAGCAAGGCCCCTTGCCTAGCAAGGCCCTTATGCCATGTCTGGTTTTAGCGCAGCCACCCTTTCTTCTTCATCATCGTATGCTTTTGCGCATTTGTTTTTCACTATAATAAGGTCTTTTTTGATCTCAATTATGTCACGAGCAGATATTATGCGGTCTGGGCTCTTCAAAAGTCCCAAAATAGACTTATAAACAACTATTTTAGTTAATCCAAAGCCTTTTACATCTAGCATGAAATTATGCACTTTACCTAAATATTCACCCTTTTTGGTCTCAACCCGGCTTTTATGTATTCGGATATCACTTTCAATACAATCTTTCACTTTAATAACATCCTGAGCATCAATAATGTCTTCACTGTCATGAATTGTTACTGCCTGACCAAAAAATACAATATCCATAGGAATAATAACTTTCATTTTACCTTTATCAACAAAAAAACAGCACACTTTGCCATCCTTATGATCAATTAAAATATCAGTTATTCGCGCCACTTTACCCATCCCTTCTACAATAACTGGGGCACCTACGATTTGATTAAAAGTTTTCTCCATATTTTGATTGTAAAGCAAAAATTCTTTGACTTCAAAAGGATAATTCAATATATTAGTAGGGCTGAATTATCGGGGCATAGCGTAGTCCGGTTAGCGCGCTCGGTTTGGGACCGAGAGGTCGCAGGTTCAAATCCTGCTGCCCCGACCATTTAAACTCCAGGTATGGAGTTTTCTTTTAACCACCCAAACTATGCAAATTAGTTTAGAAATAGCCCGCGAAATCCTTCCAAAATACTTAAAGGATAAGAATAACCTAACTCATTCACGTGAAAGTGAAGTTGTTATGCGCGCACTTGCAAAACGCCTAAATGAAGACAAAGAAAAATGGGCAATTGCAGGTCTCATACACGATTTGGATTGGGAGCAAACATCTGACAACCCTGAAAAACATGCACTTCAGATAATGGATATTCTAAAAAAAGAGGAAATTGAGCTTCCTGAGGATATGGAGCATGCGATTCAAAGTCATAATGAAGAATACACAGGAGTTAAACGTGAATCTAATTTTGATTATGCGCTTGCAGCAGGTGAAAGTGTAACTGGTTTAATTTATGCATATGCTTTAATGAGGCCAACAAATCTAGAAGGAATGAAAGCAAAATCTTTGAATAAAAAGTTTAAAAATTTGCAGTTTGCAGCGAATGTTAGCAGAGAATTAATAAATGATATTGAAAAAACAGGAATTGAAAGAAGCGAATTCTTTACAATTGCTATTCAGGCAATGCAAGAAATTTCAGATGAAATTGGATTTTAGGGATTTCTAGCTGGCGGGAAAGTAGTAGCTAGAAAGGAAGGGAGCTAGTAGTTCGAGTTGAACCACAGGGGGGGTTGGTCGGCCGAGATATCATTGTAGATCTCTTCGCCTTCCGCAGTATCCGCGTAGATGCTGGTGAGGACCAGCAAGTGCCACGGACCCGTGATCGGGAAGGGCATAGTCAGGACTTCGTTCTGTTCGAGCCAGATGCCCTCACAGTGTACGATCAGCACCATTTCGCTGATCATGTCCTCGTACATGAGGTCGCAGCTCTCCGGGACCTCCATGTCCACGTCATCGTCAGCCACCAGGGTGAATCGGAAGACCTGGATGTTGGCCGCGTCCGGACCGATGTTGGTCACCGTGACCTCCGGATCGTCGGAGGTACTCCAGGAATCGCTCGGGTAGCCGATCTCGAGGAATGAACGGATGCGGATCGAGTCATCGCCCACGGGTTCGTGGTTGCATCCAGGTCCCAGGATCAGGACGATGGGCAGCAGGATAGCCACTGCACCGATGGCCAGGAAGAGGCTCTTGTTGGTGTCGTTGTTCGCCATGTTGATTTCTCCTTTCATACGCAGTCCGACGGGTAGTCGCCGGGGTCCGGGAGTGCGTCGGGGTCTCCCACGAAGCTGCCGTTGCAGATGGGGTACTCGTCATCGCGATCCAAGTAGCCATCCGCGTCGAAGTCGTCAGAGCCATCCATGGGGAAGTTGTTCCCGAAGGAGTACTTGTGGCAGGGATTGTATCCCAGCCACGCTTCCCAGAACGTCTTCAGACCATCGCCGTCTTCGTCCTCCATGTTGCGATCGCTGGAGTAGTTCGGGTCATCCGGCACACCGTTGATGATGTACACAGCGACGCCGCACTCGCGAAGCGGAACCTTGTTGACCTTGCGCATGTACCAATAGGAACACCAATGGGTGTCCAAGGTGTACTGCGCAGTACAGTCGACATCAGGTTGCGGGTTGTCGCGGCACCATTGGTCCTGGTCGTCCGCGTCTTCCCAGCAGTGCCATCGCTGGATGTCAGCTTTCTCCATCTCCTGCCTGAAAGTCCAGGTCGAGAGAGGGCCTTCCTCGTAGTTGCCCACAGACTGGCCGCAGCCAGTCGCCACAGCTACCAGGAGCAGGATCACAGCCAGCCAGGCTGTGTTGCGAAGGGTTTCACCGAGAGTGGGTTCGTTGTTCATGTCGCGTCTCCTCCCTTTTCGGGTGTTGGTTGTCCATACAGGTAATCATCCTATAATTTTACAAAATGGTTACCTGCATGGCTTTCCGCCAGCTAGTTGTCAAATATCCGAGGGTAAACATATTCAAAAAAGAATCGTCTAACCCTACATAATACAAGAACACTATTATGACGAAAAGTTGCGGTTTTGTCAAGCCGGCGTATTTTACTTACTTCTTCAATTTTGAAATTATTTTTTCTCTTGTTCAATCGACAAAGGTCCATCAACCTGATCAGACAAAACTTGCTCAGCTCTTTCTCCAAAATCAAACCCTTTTGGAATTCGCATACTTTCGCGTCTTCTTCTAAATCCAGTAGGCGAGAGCCTATTAGCTTTTTCTAAAATTTCTGCATGTGTCATTTTTTCAATCATATTTTAAAAATTGATTAAGTCTTATCCAAAAACACCCTACTCCCAACACTCTTGTCTTGCCCTTGATATTTTCCTCTGTATGGATTTTCAGCTACTTGGTCCATTTTCGCAAATACCAATTGGCAAATTCGCCTACCCTTCTGTAATTTGATAGGCAAACTATTCGCATTATAAAGCTCTAAAGTGATTTTGCCTTCAAATCCAGGGTCAACCCATCCAGCGTTTTGAATGAATAGTCCAATTCGTCCGATTGAGCTTCGTCCTTCAACAAAAGCAGTGAGGTCATTTGGCAACTTAACGTATTCAGAGATAGTTGCCAGTAAAAAAGTATGAGGAGGAATCGTAATCGAATCCCCCTCAATCTCTCTATATTTAATTTCGCTATCTAAAGTCAAAATATCCATGTGAGTGTCTTCAATCAAAAGGTAATGGTCGCCTAAACGACAGTCAATTGAAGCAGGTTGAATAGATTCGTCAGTGATAGGATCCACAACAAGAGACCCATCAGCAATCATTGTTTTTAAGGTTTTATCAGATAAAATCATTTTATTCTTCGTTAGAGTCTTCAGATTCTACCTGTTCCATTGGAGACATGCAACATAATAAGTCGCCTCCTCCAACTTCAACGATTTTAACTACATTGCCACACACATTGCAGCGATATATTTGACCTTTTTCTATCATAAATTAACAATTATAGTCCATGGATCAGCATCCCAAGGTACAGAAACAAGTGTTTGAGTGTTCATTCCTTCAGAGAAGTGTGACTGAACAAACCATCTTAGATTTAATGTATCTGCGTCCTGTTCTATTGTCATATTATCTTCAATTTCATCCCAGTCTTCATCAGTTAAAGTGTAATTATTTGACTCAGCTACAAAGCAAACTGCTTCGTTTGAGACATCATCATTACTTAGACATAAACTATAATGATCGAATTCATAAGCAGAGCACCCTGGACCATTCCATTGAAATTCCTGGTCATCTCCCCAGTCCATATCAGTTCCTGAATTTGGATCAAAATTATCAAATTCATAAATACAAGATTCATGCTCAAGAGTTGCTGTTAAAGTTTCAGAATAAAATCCATGACCTTCACCTTCAGCTCCAGCTCCAACTTTAATATAGTAAGTTCCTTCTTCAAGTGGACGTCCAGAATCAGCAAAAGTTGTTGAATCATCTACCCAAATAGGGTCAATTCCAACAGCTAAATCACCTGAATTGATATCAGAACCTCTTTTAATGAATACTGCATAATCATCAAAATCTCCTCCTGTAAATTCATCCCAAAGTACTCTAATTCCATCATGTGCAAGATGCACTCTGACTCCACTAACTTTATCTCTACCAAAAATTGAATCAGTGTCTTTTTTAACATAAACGTCAGTTCCAAGCTCTTCAATTACTAGAGTTCTGAACATAGTTTCAAAAGCATCACCACGATTCATTTCATCACCAGCATTAAAATGTGGTCCTCTTTCCATTACTAAATTTGCATCATATGCTACTTGTAAATAAGGAACATACCATTGATCTAATTCAACATCTGTATAAGGTAAATCAAAATCATCTTCAGGAAAGTCATAACCTTGTGAAGCTAAAATCAATTTAATTACTTCAGCTCTAACAACAGTTTTTCCTGGTTTGAAAGTTCCATCACCGTATCCTTCTACCCATCCTTCTTCTTGGGCATAGCATACATAAGGTGCAAACCATTCAGTAGTCACATCATCAAAACAATTATTATATTCTTCAGGATCCGGAGTAACTCCATTTCCTTCAACTAGAATTTTTGTTACTTCTCCACGCATAATATCAACATCAGGACGAACAGTTCCATCAGGATATCCTCCAATCACACCACGATCCGCTAGATATAAAATTGCATCTTCATGATCTGTAGTATCCGAAAATGGATCAGTTAGCGCTAATGCAGGCGCAGCGTTAAGAATAATAGCAACTCCCATTAGGAGAAGTGTTGCAAACATTTTTTTCATTGCAAGAGGGTTAAT
>Ga0180436_10000871_pt1 | contig 30096 bp, 28 predicted proteins | sample SS_ome_2_FD_132434 | JGI IMG/M metagenome (GOLD analysis project Ga0180436, IMG submission 132434) | Hypersaline lake sediment archaeal communities from the Salton Sea, California, USA - SS_3_S_2 metaG | ecosystem: Environmental > Aquatic > Non-marine Saline and Alkaline > Hypersaline >... | reverse complement strand
TGAGTCCGTAAACCTCACCCATAAGTGGGGCATTAGACAGGAGACCGCCCTCATCCTTGTGAGCTCTGAGGGGGTGGCCATATTTGTCCTTCATATGCTTCACACCGAGCACGTGGTCCACATGGCAATGTGTATTCAATTGCCCGATAATCTTCAGATTTTGCTCTCTGATATAATTATCAAACTGGCTTTTTTCCTCGGGTAAATAAAAAGCCGGATCCACTACCAGGCAGGATCCTTCATCGTCCTTCACCAGGTAGGTGTTTACCTGGAAGGCATTAAATACAAGTGTCTCTACAGATATCATATCATTGATTTTTACCCCTGAGCAGGGGGACAAAGGAAAAATGACCGTGTTCGCTGCGCTGAAATTTATCTTCACCTTCCCGAACTACTCTGATCATTCTTTGCCCTCTGTTGTCACCCTCAGGAATCACCAGAATGCCTCCGATCGTAAGCTGATCGAGCAAAGTTTGCGGAATTTCCGGGGCGGCCGCTGTGACCAGAATCCGGTCGAAGGGGCTGAAGGAAGGTAATCCTTCGTATCCATCGCCGTAAAAAAAAGCAGGCTTGTAATTTAAGGGACCCAGTGTTTTCTGTGCATCGAGGAAGAGCTGTCTCTGTCTCTCAATGGTATATACCCTGGCACCCAATTCCAGCAAGACGGCTGTTTGATATCCGGATCCCGTTCCCACTTCAAGTACCTTATGATGCTTATGGACATCCAGTAGCTGAGTCTGAAAGGCCACTGTATAAGGTTGGGAGATGGTTTGTCCGGCAGCAATGGGGAAAGCTTTGTCGGTATATGAGAAATTGATAAAAGAAGAGTCCATGAACAGGTGCCGGGGAACCCGGTCAATAGCTTCAAGTACTTCTTCATCCTTAATGCCTTTGTCTCTGATGGAGTCTACCAGCTTTCTCCTTAGTCCCTTGTGCCTGTAGCTGTCTGTCTGTCCCATTTGAAGAGGTAAATATAATTTATATTCTTAAACATAAGGGGAGTTTTTCTTGACAGGCGATGCAATTTTTTCCGGACAAAAAGGGTTATGTATAATAGAGGTCAACCAACTCAATGAAGAACCACAAAAAACAAAGAGTACTGTACATCCTGTTTGACTTCCTGGCTGCTTCCACGGCCTGGATACTTTTTTACCTCTTCAGGAAGACTCAGATTGAACCACAGGTTTTTGGTACGCAGGTCCCCATTACCCTGGAGGCCACCTTTTGGATAGGAGCAATAGGTGTTCCTCTGGCCTGGATTGTGCTATACCATTTCACCGGTTTTTATAAGAGCATGTACCACCGGTCACGGCTGGATGATTTTATCCGCACCCTCATGAGTTCGCTGCTGGGAGTTATTGTTATTTTCTTTGTGTTGATCCTGGATGATATCATAGTGGATTATACAAACTATTACTCCTTGTTCTTCACCTTATTTCTGCAGCATTTTACACTCACTCTTATTCCCAGGATGGTGCTTACCTCCCGAACGGTTTCAAGGGTTCACCAAAGGAAAATCACTTTTAGGACGGTTATGATAGGAAGTAACGAAAATGCTGTGGATCTCTTCAAGGAGATTCAGAGCCAGAAAAAATCCAGCGGTCATGAAATCCTGGGATTTGTTAATGTGAATCAGAAAGAGCATTACCAGCTACAGGATTATATGAAACACCTGGGAAGCTACCAGGACATGGAAAACATCCTGGCGGAAAATAAGGTGGAAGAAGCCATAATAGCCCTGGATCCTTCTGAACATGGTAAAATTGGCGATGTGGTAAGTCGACTTTCCTTAATGAACATAGGGGTAAGTGCCATTCCCAGCATGACCGACATCCTAACCGGGAAGGTGAAGAGTACCACCATCTTCGGAACACCATTACTGGAAGTGAGCCACGAGCTGATGCCTGCCTGGCAACAGAATGTGAAGCAGATCATGGATATGATATTGTCCGTATTCTGCCTGCTGATCCTATCACCCATGATCCTGTGTATAAGTATTGGGGTAAAGCTAAGTTCTCCCGGGCCTGTGTTGTACAAGCAGAGCAGGTTGGGTCGATATGGCAGGGAATTCTATATTTATAAGTTTCGGTCCATGTATCATAACGCAGAGGAAAACGGACCTGAGCTTTCGTCAAAACACGATCCCCGGGTAACTCGTTTTGGACAGATGATGCGAAGACACCGTCTGGATGAAATCCCCAATTTCATCAATGTCCTGAGGGGGGAAATGTCTCTTGTAGGTCCAAGACCTGAAAGGGAATATTTTATTGAAAAAATTGTCAGGGAGGCTCCACATTATATACACCTGCACAAAGTGAAGCCCGGGATCACTTCATGGGGTCAGGTAAAATACGGCTATGCCATGAATGTACAGGAAATGATTAACAGGCTCAGGTACGACATTCTTTATATTGAGAATATGTCTTTGTTTGTGGACCTGAAAATCCTGTTCTATACGGTCATCACCATTCTAAAAGGCCGGGGAGTATAATCTCCCCGAATCCCTCGGAATATTGCCTTCGCAGGCTCTTAATGCTAGTTCAATCCCCTTCCTTTCAGAAGTGGTTCAATGGTCGGCTCCTGTCCCCTGAAATTCACATACATGGTCATCTCATCCTCTGATCCTCCTTTTTCAAGGATGTTTTCCCTGAAAGACCTGGCGGTTGCCTGGTCGAAGAGGCTGCTTTCCACAAAGGCATTGAATGCATCCTTATCGAGTACCTCAGACCACATATAAGAATAGTATCCTGAAGAATAACCTCCTGCAAATATATGCTGGAAGTAATTGGATTTATAGCGCGGAATAATCTCCTCGATCAAGCCAATCTTTTCCATGGAGGCAATTTCAAAGGAGTTGGGGTCTATGTTAGCCAGATCTGTCTCGGTATGGTAGTCCATATCCAGGATCGATGCTGCAGTATATTCCACCGTTACAAATCCTTGATTAAATTTACTGGCCGCATCCATTTTAGCGATCAGTTCATCGGGAATGGCATCCCCTGTTTTATAGTGCTTGGCATAGGTTTTAAGAACCTCGGGATGTGCTGCCCAGTTTTCCATGACCTGGGATGGTAGCTCCACAAAATCCCACGCTACTCCGGGTCCCAGGTATTGACTCTTTTTAAAGAGCGAATGCAGAGCGTGTCCGAATTCATGAAAGAAGGTAAGAGTTTCATCAAAGCTCAACAGGGCAGGAGTATCGCCCGTGGGCCTGGTGAAATTCATAACGATCAGGTTCACCGGGGTAACTTGTTCGCCTTTTTGTACATGGGCAGATCGGATTCCAGTGCTCCAGGCACCACTCCGTTTTCCTGGCCTGGGGTGAAAGTCCATATAGAGAACACCAAGAAAAGAACCATCAGCTTCTTTTACTTCATAGGGCATTACTTCCTCGTGATAGACCGGGAGATCATTCCTGGGGACAAAGCTTAATCCGTATAGTTTGTTTACCACATCAAACAGGCCTTCGATTACAGTTTCCAGGCTAAAATAGGCCCTGACTTCTTCTTCATTCAGGGCATATTTCTCTTTCCTGATTTTCTCTGCATAATACCACCAATCCCAGGAAGCCAGTTTAAAATCACCTCCGTCTTTGTTTATCATATCCTGCATCATGCTGGCTTCTTCTTTTGCCTTTTCAAGGGCAGGATCCCATACTTGTTTAAGCAGCTCGTAGACCCCGGCAGGCTCCTTAGCCATGCGCTCTTCGAGGATAAAGTCCGAGTGTGACTCGTAACCCAGTAAACCTGCCCTTTCCAGACGTAATTCCAGGATTTCCCTGATCAGATCGTTGTTATCATAATCGTTTCCCTGGTTGCTCCTCATGTACATGGCTTTGTAGATTTTTTCCCGAAGCTCTCGTTTTTCAGAGTACTGCAGGAAAGGAATCCAGCTGGGTTTATGCAAAGTGAACAACCACTTGCCTTCCAGTCCGGCTGCCGCAGCTGCATCTGCTGCGGCTGAACGCACCGATTCGGGGAGCCCGGCCAGGTCATCCTCCGATTCAAGAATCATTTGATAAGCATTGGTTTCTGCCAGGAGGTTGTTTCCAAATTCCAGGGTCAGTGAGGAAAGCCTCTCATCAATCTCACTGATCCTGCTTTTTGCCCCTTCGTCCAGATTGGCCCCACCACGGACAAAGCGCTTATAAATCTTATCGAGCACCACTTCCTGTTCCCGGTTCAGGTCCAGGGATTCCTGATTGTCATACAAACTTTTCACCCTTTGAAAAAGGCCTGCATTTAACATTATGCTGCTGTTATGAGCAGCTTTTTGGGGCACAATGATGCGAGCAAGAGAATCTATTTCATCACTGGTTTCGGCAGAAAGCAACTTGGGAAAAACCCCATCAACTTTTCTAAGGAGTTCATTGCTAAGCAAGTAGGCTTCAATGGTGTTTTCGAAACTGGGGGCTTCCTTCTGAGCTACTATGTTTTCTATTTCTTCAAGCTGTTCTTTGAATCCCATTTCATAGGCGGGAACAAAGTGATGATTTTCTACGATATCAAAAGGAGGAACCCCAAAAGGAGTATCATACTCTGTGAGAAATGGATTCATGTTTTCGCTGGTTTGAGGGTTGCAGGCACTCAGCAGGAGCGATGCAACAACAATGGCATGGACTAGATTTTTCACGATGTGGGTTTTAGGATAAAGTTCGGCAGCAAATATATGAGTTATTGGAGGCATAAAAAAGAAGGGCTGCTATGTCGAGTAGCAGCCCTTTGGCAGAAACCTAAAGGTAATGATAATGATGGAAAGCTTACAGTTGGTCAGAACTGCTTAAATCTTGTCAGTTTCAACAAGTCTTCCGAGAATGTCTGCGTAGGGCATCATCAGATACTCCTTACCGTCGAATTCCAGTTCTGTGCCTGAGAAATTCTTGTAAAAAACCACATCACCCACTGAAATCTCCGGGTCTTCAATCCCGCTGATAGCCAGCACCTTGGCGAATTGGGGTTTTTCTTTTACGGTATCGGGAATGATGATCCCCGAAGCGGTTTTCTCTTCAGTGGCTTCTACTTCCAGAAGCACATGCTGATTGATTGGCTGTAACTCTTTCATCTTCATTTAATTTAGGTTTATTATAAGCGTCGAACTTATTTTATCTCCAGGAGTTGATTGATGCGATTCTTATCAAATCCCACAATCATCTGTCCGTTAATCTCCGTCTGAGGGACTCCCTGCTGCCCGCTTTTTTTCACCATGGCTTCAGCTGCCGAAGTGTCGGAAGCCACATTGATCTCACGGTACTTTATCTGCTTTTGATCCAAATAGCTTTTCAAGGTGGTGCACCAGGAGCAGCTTGGGGTGGAATAAACGGTTACCTGTTTAGCCGGGCTGCCTCCCATGGAGGCTGTCGCACCTATGGACCTTCCTGAAATAATGGAATCGTAAGCGGTCTCGCTTTGACATCCTTTGAAGATATTGCTTAGCTTATTACCCTCAAAAACCAGTAAACTGGGAGCTGTACTGATCTGAAAGCGAAGGTGGATATCTCTGACAGTATTCACATCCGCAATTAGTACACCTTGTCGATTCAGGGGCATGTTCTTCAGTCGTTCCAGAGCACAATCGCTGTTTTCCGCTCCGCTTTTGTAGAGCAGTAGAAATGTTTTTTCGTTCTGTGAGATGCTTTGAGCGAGCTCGTCGTAAGAATGAACCTGATTAATATTCATGGCAACACAACTTTATTCTGAGGGAACAAAGTAAGGGTGCCAGATTTTGTTTTTCAGTAACTTTTGTCACAGAGTGCGGCATAGTCGATTCTGCCGCGGGAAAGGCTGATCAATCCTTTTTTCTCCATCTGTTTCAAGAGCCTGGAAATGACTTCTCTGGAGCTGTTCATGGCCAGTGCAACGTCCTGATGAGATCCTTCAAATACAGTAGAACCGGTGGAAGAAAACCGGTCGGTAAAAAATTTTTCCAGACGTTCATCCAGTTTCAGGAAGGCAATACTGTCAAGGGCATCCAGCAGTTCATCGAAACGCAGCTGCATGGATCGCATCACGTATTCTTTCCAGGTCTGGTAAGTACTCATCCAGTTATCCAAGAGCTCTACCTGCACAACAATGGCTGAAGTAGCTTCTTCGGCTACGGCCTTAACCCTGCTGCGGGTCCTGTCCATGCAGCAAATGAGAGAGACCGTACAGACCTCGCCGGGCCTGAGGTAGTATAGAAGTAGCTCGTTTCCGGAATCGTCGGTACGGCATACCTTAATCATGCCCGAAAGTACAATGGGAAAGGTTTTGATATACTGATCTTCACGAATCAATTCCTCATCCGGCTCAAATTCCCGGTAGGTGCCTTCTTCGCTGATGGCAGTTCGGAGTCCCGATTCAAAAAAGGGGAAACTTTTCTTGACTAATTCTTCTAGCATGCTCCTGTTATTTATAGGGCCTCTTTTTCCTTATGGGGCTTGGTCCTTTTGGGGTGTCCTTCATTTCACGGCGCTGTAACATTCTTCCATAAAACATGAGCAGAACACCTGCGATGAAGGGAGAATAAACCAGCCATGCCGGCAACTGGCTAAGGATTATCCCGGCCTTGTAAGCAATGGTTATGAGTAATCCTGTTACGGCCAGGATCAAACCCCAGCGATGCCATTGTATAGTTCGCTGCTTCCTGTCCTGTTCCAGGGTTTCCTTCAGCACCCTCTCGTCCACCTGCCTTATGAGCCGGGAAATTTCCTCCTCTTTCATACCTGATGCGGCCAGATCCTTCCTGATCAAAGAATAACTTTTCCCGGCAAGTTTCTGACGAGCCAGTTCTTCAAGCCTTACATCAGGATCATTCTGCATATTCCAAAAGAAATTAGGAGTCTCAATATTAGCAATTATTCGCTAATCTCCTGTTGGTTGTGTTCGAGTTTTTCAATGGATTCCATCAGGGAAGCTTCCGGCTCAATGGCATTGTGTATCCCCCAGAATTCGGGTTCGAACTGGAAGGGCTCATCGGCCAGAACCATGTTGCGGCTTACCCTGTCGGAACGGTTTATTCTGAGTCTCTGATCGGGGACCAGGTCAGTAATGGCCATTTCAATGGAAATCCGGTAACGTGAGCTGATCCATTTTCTTCGTTTCCTCACTTTCATCTCTACCTCTCCGCGTACCTGGCTTACATAGAAGCGATTGTTGATCGATCTGTAATTCACATGATAACGTGCCATCACAGGTCGAATCCGGATCTTGGAAGATGTGCTTACCAGAAACATTCCGGGTTCCTTATGGATGAGATCGGGATTAAATTCGAAATCTGCAGCCAGGATGGCCAAACTTTCCTGATCCAGATATATTTGGCCCTTAAACAAGAGGTCTGGTATGTAGGCCTTTTGTTTAAAGCTTACCACGTACACCAAACGATCTCCGTAGGCCATCATGTCGGTAAATTCCAGATCATACCTGTCCAGAAAATCATCCTTCATAAAGTCGGGCCGGTTTTTGACAATATCCAGATTAAGCGCTGTGGAGATCCCCGACCGGAGTTTAATAAAGATGGTGTCTTCTGCAGTCAGATCTGTGATCTTTCGCCTTTTGCGAATGCTCACCTGATCTATGACCGATTCTGCGGCATAGGGAGTTTTAGCTACGTCCAGCACTGCTTCGGAATAGATCATACAATGCTCATTACGTTTTACAGATTCCCTGTAAAAGGCCGTCATGGTAGCATGCTCCTCCAGGTAATTTCCCGGTATCCGGCCAATGGCCTCATTAAGCAGTTTTACAGGATCGGCATATCGGATAATGACTTCCTGAAGGGGAATGGTCTCCTTTTCAAGTCGCAGTTCCAGGGCATTTTCGATGGGATAGGAGACGGGTCGGATCAATTGCTTATATCCCATGTAGCTTACCATCAGCATGGGGTTCTCCATGTCCATGGGAATTTTGAATGAAAACTCTCCCTCCTGATTGGTGATGGACCCCAGACTGGTTTCCAGCAGGGCAATCGTGGCATAAGGCAATGCTTTTCCCGACCGTCGGTCTGTAACACGTCCCCGCAGAAAGACCCTGTCAATTTCCTGACTGAGGGCTACAGGTAAGACCAGGTTCTTTCTGAAAAGAACAATATTCCGGTCTATAACCTTGAACTCCAAAGAAGCATCGAGCAGCAGGGAGTCAAGGCTTTCCTTCAGGCTCAGCTGGTTTACCCTAAACCTGACCTTTTCTTTGGCCTCGATCAGGGCTGCATCGTAGGTGAAGTGATAGCCGGTTTGAAGAGTGAGTTCGTCAAGTATTTGCGGAATGGTGCGGTTCTTGGCATTAATACTAATCCTTATTTCTGGTAAGGAATCCTGAGCTTTTAGGAGTGTCGGGATAAGCAGGAAAAAGGACAAAAGAAGTACTATCGGACGGAAGGGACCGGATAGAATACCTCTTAAGCTCTTTCCCATTTGAGTGTTATTTTGTCAAAAGATACGCATCATTTTCGTGACTGACATTCAGACCAAAAGCAGTACCGATGGTTTCGAGTATGGCATCGATGGATTGTCCGTTATAAGAGGTAGTAATTCTTCTTTGGGAAAGATCCACATCCTCCGATTTTATGCTCACGTGGTAAGATTCTTCCAGCTCATGCAAAACATCTGTCAGTCTCGTATCCACAAATTTAAACTCTTTCGTCTTCCAGGAAATATAGTTAGGCGTTTCCAGTTCCGAATGTGTGAGTTCAGTATTTACTGCAAGGCCAAACTCCTCGGGATTAAGGATTACTGATTGATCCGACTCTTCCAGTGACATATTCACCTTACCGCTTTTAACATAAACTTCCACCTGCGGAGAATCTTTCAATTGCTTTACATTGAAGGAGGTCCCCAGAACCGATACCACCACATTGCCTGAATGCACGCTAAAAGGATTTGCCGGGTCGGACATTACTTCGAAAAAGGCCTCACCCTGAAGCTCAATGGTTCTTTGCTGGGTAAATGCCTTTGGATAGCTTATTTCAGAACCTTTGTTCAGAAATACCCTGCTTCCATCCGGCAGGTTCACAATATTCACTCCCTCCGCTGCTGCCTGACTCAATTGAATGGTGCTGCTATCCCGGATTAGCCCAAAGTAAAGGGATGGGATTCCAAGGGCCAGAACCACAAGAATCGTGGCGGCGATCCTGAGAAAATGTATGCGTCTTCCACTCACATCCTCCCGGATACCTTCTTCCAGAAGACCTTCAGACTCCAGTTTTTGATGGAGCTGCTTCCAGGCCTTGCCGGTATCCCAGCTCTTGTCGGAAGGATTTTGATCAAAGTATTTCCAATGCTTCTCCATGTCTTTTAATTCAGATCGTTGTTGCTGACTGCTTCCCGATTTACTCAGGAAGGCAATCTCCTCGTTCGTGCTCATCTCACCGGCCAGGTACCTGGCCATCTCAATGTCTCTATTCTTGCTCATACTTTTCCATGCTGTTGCGCAAAGCTTTCAGGGCCTTGCCCATATTTGCTTCCACGGTTTTTTCGGAGATGGATAGCTTCTCCGCAATTTCTCTGTATTTTAATCCTTCCTGTCGATTCATCCGGAAGATTTCCCGGGTTCTTTCCGGCAGCTTTTCCAGCGTTTTGCTTATAAGACCCGAAACTTCATCCAACTGAATGATCTGTGAAGGATCAGGAGCATCCAATTCGGGCTCCCGGCTTGTTACATCTTCCATGAAGTGCTCTCGCCGCATTTTCCTTAAATGCATCATGGAATGGTTATAGGCCGAACGGTAAAGGTAGCTCTGTACGTTGTATCGGATCCGGATGGATTCCCTGTTTTTCCAAATATTAAAGAACACATCCTGTACCACCTCCTCGGCAACTTCCTTCATCCCCACCAGGCTTTTTGCATAAGAACAGAGTCCCGGATAAAAGCGGTTAAAAAGAGCTTCGAAAGATTTAATGTCTCCTTTCTGAATCCTCTTGAGTTGCTGCTGTTCTTTCAGATGCATATGTTAGGCTAGAAAGTGCTGTCTGCGGTGATCTGTATAGGGATGGTAAAGTTACACAATTCTTGCAGACAGCACTTTGAGTTATATGGATAGATGCTGAACAGGGCTAGCTGTTCCTTCTCAGATATTTTCTGTTTAACCTTTTAATGGCTGTTTCAATACTCTGGTCGGGTTCAATCACATTATATCCTTCCCAGAATCCCGCGTCGAAGAAAATATATACCTTTTCATTCATTACGTCATTGCTCTTGAAGCGTTCCTTACCGGCAAACTTTTCAATTCCTTCATAAGTGCGGTCAGTGACGGCAAGTTCCGACATGGTCGTGTAGGTGGTATTAAATACTTTCTTTCTCCAGTTCACTTTGAATTTCACCTCTGCACGGGCATAAGAGAAATACCATCTGTTTTCCGCAATTGTATATTTGGCGCGGTATACGGCCTTCTCCGGGATGATGCTCATGCTCATGGGCTTTCTTTGAATAAACATCCTGGCAGCTTCTTCCTGATTTTCCACATTTAATTCAAATTCAGCTTCTGAAATGGCCAGCTTGTCCATATCTATATAAAGCCTGCCTTTGTAAAAGGGATCATCCACGTATTCATTTTGCCTGAAGCCCACTACGTAGTGGAGTCTGTCGTCAATGGTGATTACATCATTCAAATGAAAAGAATAGATCTCTGAAAACTCTTCTGAGAGCAGGATGTATGGATTTTTCACCACATCCATCAAAATGGTGGTGTTGGGTCCACCCTGAACCTTAAACAGAACTGTATCCATTTTTTCCACATCGGCACTTTTCCGCCCTTTGAAGAGCTTAACCTGATCTACCTGGTACTGATTGGTGTAGCCTCCTTTATAAATGTCAATGACTGCTTCTGAGATGGAGACATAGTTCCTGCCCCTCTGAATGGTCTCACGATAGAAACCCCTCATCATCATGGGCTCTTCACTGTAATTCTCCCTGACATTGATTAATACTTTCTGAATCAGATTAATCGCATCCTGGGGACGAATGGTAACCTCAGCCAGCTTAATGGGGCTGGGATTAAGTTGAATAGCTACCGCACTTTCTCCCCCCTGAAAATCAGACAGGGCCACATTTTTGTTTTTATATCCCACATAGGATACTTTCAGCCCCGAGATTTTTGCATCCTTGGCAATTTTAATGGTGAAATTGCCATCGATGTTGCTTACTGTGGCAACGTTGCTCCCCATGGCTTCGATGGTGGCAAAAGGCAGGCTTCTCCCTGTTTTTGCATCACTAACTGTCCCATAGTAGGCTTTGTATTTGGTGGTGTCAATGGGTTCTTCCTCTGCTATTGGTGCAGCGAAAAGAGACACTCCTGCCATAAGTAAGCTCACTAAGAGCCACATCCTTAGGTTTGTCTTTGAAGTTTTCATTTTATCTCGTTTTTAGTGTTATATTAATCGCGCTTTGATTTTAAGATGCATGCGGATGTATTTTACCCTATCCGTCAATAGCTTTTTTTTATGGAGAAACATTGGTCCGCCAAAAATATCAGTTCCCAGTCCGGAAGGATAGCCATTGTAAGTGGAGCTAACAGCGGCCTGGGCTATCAGACCAGCCTGGCACTTGCCTCAAAGGGAGCCCGGGTCATTATGGCTTGTCGAAACCTGGAAAAGGGAGAACTTGCCAGGCAACAAATTCTGGCATCCGGCCCCGAAGTGGAACCCGAACTCTGGCAGCTCGACCTGGCCAGTCTGGATTCTGTACATAAATTTGCTGACAGGTATGAGGCGAAATTTCAAAAGTTGGATTTGCTCATTAACAATGCCGGATTAATGGCCATTCCCTATTCCAAAACACGGGAAGGTTTTGAAATGCAATTTGGTGTTAATCACCTGGGCCATTTTGTCCTTTCGGCCAGACTCTGGCCGATTCTTTCTTTAACCCAGGCTTCTAGATTGGTTCAGTTGAGCAGCCTGGCACATACATTTGGTAAAATCCGTTTCCAGGATATTCACTGGGAAAAGAAATACAGCAAGTGGGGAGCCTATGGGATGAGTAAACTGGCCAACTTGTTGTTCATTAAAGAGTTGACTCGAAGAATCGGATTTTCGGGTTCTGAGGTCCTGGCCACTGCTGCTCATCCCGGTTATGCCAGCACGGATCTTCAGGCAAAGGGTGCTAAGATGAAAGGATCACGTACTGGTGCCTACCTGTTTAACCTGGCCAATAGCCTGGTTGCACAGTCTGCCGCCCAGGGGGCCCTGCCCACTTTGTTCGCCGCCACTGAAGAGGGAATTAAGCAGGGTGGCTATTACGGTCCGGATGGCTTTCTCAGATTACGAGGCGGGCCCTCACCCGACCAGCCAAGTGAGCGCCTGATGGATCCAGAGGTGGCAGAAAGCTTATGGGATCTTTCCGAATCACTTACCGCTACCCAATTCAAGGTCTGAGCTGCCTGGTCATTGGCATAGAATTTGTTCTTAAGTTCCCATACTTAATCGAACGTTTATGACACGCTTATATATTCCCATTTTGGCACTTTCGCTGCTGCTGCTATCCGGATGCGGATCGTCTGTAAGGATTTACTCTGACATCGATGATCAAGGCCGGTTTGAGCAGTATGCCAGCTATAATTTCCTGGAGTTTACCGAAGGAAACAAAAAAACGATTTCCGGCATGGAGCTGGAACGCATCAGAGTGGCTTTTGCCAGGGAACTGGAAAACCGGGGACTGGATTTTGTGGCCAAGGACGGTGATGTGTCTGTTCAAATTACCGTTTATCACCGTGAAGCCTCACAGGGCTCCTATTATTATCCGAGCAGGTATAATTATATGGAACGGGCTATCGCCATTGACTTCTATGATAACGTGACCCGTAAGCACGTGTGGCATTGCGCCGCCGTGGGAGAGCTGGAATATGATCCGCAAAAACGGGCAAGCGGTTTGCCTGAACTGGTAACGCTTATCTTCGAGAAATATCCAGTCCGGCTTGCCATCTGAGGCCCGGCCAGAATGATCTAGTCGTCTTGCTTTTTCTTTCCGATTCGAAAATCTTCTCTGACGAAACGGATAAAATCCCTGTTGAGCTTTTTGCTTTCTTCCTTGGGCATGTTTAGCATACGTTTCAGCAGACGCATATCGAGAAGCTCGGTCAGCAGGAAAAGCTCACAAAGAGTAATATAAAGGTCCTTCAGATCGAAGGTATAGAAGGGCTTTATGGTAATGTAATCCAAGGATCCGCCCCAGAAGGCATTGTCGATCAGGTTGGCCAGCAATCCGGCCAGGAAGAGGTGAATAAATCCATTGATCCAGAAACTGTTCCTTTTCCTTCGGACATAAAATCTCCATATTTCAATAAACAGCACTCCCACCAGACTGAACAGTATAATATTCACCAGGTGGGGCACACGATCAATTTTCAGGAGAACCCAGAGGTAAGATCCCCTGGTATTGTGTGTGGGCTCTATGTAAAACACAGGTTCAATCAGGCTGATGGAAAGCGTTTCCCAGGATGTGGAAAAAAGATAGGCCTTGATTGACTGGTCCACGGCCAGAGCCAGGAGCAGGAAGACCCAGTTGATGCCTTTTCTCACCCTGAAGCTTTGGCCCAGAAAGGTGGCCAGTGCCGCAATGAATCCCAGAAAAAGGGCGGGAAGCAGAAATACCTTCCATAGATATTCTATGCTGCTTAATTGTTCTGCCAGCGAATAAACCAGCATGACCAACAGCCATACGGCCATGAACAGTGCTGAATTTCTGAAATAAAGACGAGCCATTTGCGGGTGACTTAGAGGGGGCGAAAATAGTGAAATTTGGATTAATAAAAATCTTTGCTTTTATTTGACTTCATATTAGAGACTTGAAATGACAATGATTCGCACATATTGGTGGTGGCCCTCCCTGATCCGAAAGACCGGAGTTTAGGACACGCCTTTTTGTGACATACAATATGTAAGGCTTCCGCTTCGGCGGAGGCCTTTTTTTTTACCTGAACATATAGCTGAAATGAAAAAAGTACCCGTAAGAGTAGAACAAAGAAAGATACTTGCCGACATCATTACCCCGGTGAGCATATATCTTAAGGTAAGGGATATCTACCCCAATTCCATATTGCTGGAAAGCTCCGATTACCACAGCAAGGAAAACTCCTTCTCCTTCATTTGCATGGATCCGGTGGCTGAATTCCAGGTGCATAAGGGGGAGTCGAGGCTCACCCTTCCCGGTCAGGAAACCCTGGTGGAGCAGATTAGCCCTGAAAGTGGTGTGGTGGAGAAGCTGGATAGCTTTATTTCTTCCTTTGATATCACCAATCATGGTGATAATCTGATGATGGATGGAGTCTTCGGATATGCCACTTACGATGCTGTGCAATATTTCGAAGACATTAGTTTACAGGGAGCTATCCCGGAAAAGGAGGATATCCCGGAACTCCGGTATAACTTTTACAGGTTTGTGCTGGCAGTTAACCACCTGACCAACGAACTGGTCTTGTTTGAAAACGTGGTTAATGGGGGACCCAGTGAAATAGACAGCGTAACTTCGCTGCTTCACAACCGAAATATAGCCACCTACAATTTCGAGACCTCCGGAGCTGAGTCTTCCAATCTCTCGGATGAGGATTACCGGCTTATGGTTGGCAAGGGGAAGGAACATTGCTACCGGGGCGATGTATTTCAGGTGGTTCTTTCCCGGCAGTTTTCACAGCAATTTACCGGCGACGAATTTAACGTCTACAGAGCACTTCGCTCCATCAATCCATCTCCCTACCTGTTCTATTTCGATTACGGCTCTTACAAGCTGTTCGGATCTTCCCCGGAAGCACAGATTGAAGTCAAGGGGGGGAAGGCATTTATCAATCCCATTGCAGGTACCTTCAGACGCACGGGAAATGATCGTGAAGATCAGGAACTGGCCCGAAAACTGGCAGAAGATGAGAAAGAAAACGCAGAGCATGTGATGCTTGTGGATCTGGCCAGAAACGATTTGAGCAGGACCACGGAAAAAGTGACCGTGGAAGATTATCGTGAAATCCAGTTTTATTCCCATGTCATTCACATGGTTTCAAAGGTATCCGGAGTTTTGCCGGCCGATACCAATACCATCAGGATACTGGCCGAGTCCTTTCCTGCCGGCACACTTTCCGGAGCACCCAAATACAAGGCCATGGAGCTTATCGATAAGTATGAAGGGAAACGACGTGGCTACTACGGGGGTACCATAGGTTTTATCCGCTTTAACGGAGATATCAACCACGCAATAATGATCCGTTCCTTTCTGTCCTGCGATCATACGCTCTTTTATCAGGCAGGGGCCGGGATCGTATCAGAGTCCACCGAAGAGGGTGAACTGGAGGAAGTAAATAATAAGCTGGCCGCCCTGAAATCTGCCATTGCCCTGGCTCGCAGTATGAACAGAATAAACTGAAAACAAGATGAAGATACTGGTAATAGACAATTACGATTCCTTCACTTACAACCTGGTGCAGTATATCGAACGGGTAATGAAGGTACCGGTCGATGTCAGGCGGAACGATCAGATAAGCCTGAATGAAATTGGCGCCTATGACAAGATACTAATAAGCCCGGGTCCCGGAATACCTGTGGAGGCTGGTATCACTCTGGACCTGATAAGGGAGTACGGAGCCAGCAAGAGCATCCTGGGAGTATGTCTGGGCCATCAGGCAATAGCCGAAGCATATGGAGGTTCCATCCGAAACCTGAGTACGGTGTATCATGGAGTTACAGGACAGATGAAGCAGCTGGTTCTGGACGACTATTTATTTGAAGGGGTACCCATGGAGTTTGATGCCGGCCGTTACCACTCCTGGGTGGTCGAAGCCGAAAGCCTGCCGGGTGAACTGGAGATAACGGTAGAGAACAACGAAGGCTATATCATGGCCATCAGGCACCGGGAGCATGACGTGAGAGGAGTGCAGTTTCACCCTGAATCGGTCCTCACAGAATATGGAGGGATGATGATTAAGAATTGGTTAGTTGAACCACGAACGAAGTGAGCATACTATGAAAGAGACATTAAAATACCTGTTTGATCACAGAACCCTGGGAAAGGACGATGCCAAGAATATCCTTCGGAACATGGCAGAAGGAAAGTACAACGATGCTGAAATTGCTGCATTTATCTCGGTGTATCTCATGCGCAGCATTACGGTGGAGGAGTTGACCGGTTTCAGGGATGCCCTTCTCGAGTTATGCAATCCGGTTGATCTGTCAGATTTTAATACCATCGACGTATGCGGAACAGGAGGGGATGAGAAAAACACCTTTAATATCTCCACCCTCACATCCTTTGTGGTGGCCGGAGCCGGTGAAAAAGTGGCAAAGCACGGTAACTACTCTGTGTCCTCCGCCTGCGGATCATCCAATGTACTTGAATACTTTGGCTATTCCTTTTCCAGTGACCCGGACCATCTCAGGAAGGCTCTGGACCGGAATAACATATGCTTCCTGCATGCTCCCCTGTTTAATCCGGCCATGAAGAATGTGGCTCCGGTACGTCGAAGTTTACGTATCAAGACCTTTTTTAATATGCTGGGCCCTATGGTAAATCCCTCCTTCCCCAGGAATCAGATGGTGGGTGTTTTCAGCCTCGATGTGGCAAGACTTTATCACTACCTGTACCAGGAGAGTGATAAGCAGTTTTGCATCATTCATTCCCTGGATGGATACGACGAGATTTCACTAACAGGCAGTTTCAGGGCTTTGACCCGGCAGACCGAGCGTACCATTACTCCGGAGGAACTGAATCTGAAGCGGGTGCTTCCTTCCGATATTTATGGAGGCTCCACAGTCAAGGAGGCGGCGGACGTTTTCCTCCGGATTTTGGAAGGGAAGGGGAGTCAGGCCCAGAAAGATGTGGTTGTGGCCAACGCTGCACTGGCCCTTTATTCCATGGAAGAATCCAAGGGAGTGGAAACTGCACTGGAGCGCGCCAGAGTTTCTCTCGAATCGGGATCTGCGCTGAATAGTTTTAAAAAACTGGTGGAGAACAATTAGAATGAATATTCTTGACAAGATAGTGGAATACAAAAGGGCCGAGGTGCTTAAGAATAAGCAGGAGCATAGCCTTATCCGTTTGAATTCTTCGCCCTTTTACCGGAGAAAGACCAATAAGATCAGGCTTTTTTCCCATGGAGCTTCACCGGCTCTTATAGCCGAATTCAAGCGGAGATCACCCTCACGTGGTATCATTAACTCAAAGGCCGATCCGGTGCGGGTAGCCCGTGATTACAGTGAGGCAGGTGTGGCAGCCATGAGCATCCTCACCGATGCTAAAAGTTTTGGTGGATCACTTTCGGACCTGCGGGGAGTTAGAGAAAGCTTCCCCGAATTACCCCTCCTCAGAAAAGATTTCATCATCGATCCTTACCAGCTTCATGAAGCCAGTGCTTATGGGGCAGATATGGTATTACTGATAGCCTCTGTGCTGGAGAAACGGGAAGTGGAAGAGCTTGCACTGGAGGCCGATTCTCTGGGACTGAGTATCTTGTTTGAGGTTCATACAGCCGACGAACTGGAGAAGTACCACCCGCTTATTCAATACGTGGGAGTCAATAACCGGGACCTGAAAACATTTCAGGTCGATACTGCCAGGAGTCTTGAGATTTTGCCCGAGATGCCCGGGGGAGTCATCCCGGTATCGGAGAGCGGACTGAGCAAGCCGGGGGAGATTCAGAAACTTTTTTCTGCCGGATTTCCACTCTTTCTTATGGGAGAGACTTTTATGAAGGAACAGGATCCCGGAGCAGCATGCAAAAAACTGATGGAGAAGTTATGAAGATCAAAGTTTGTGGCATGGTATCGCCCGGGAACCTGGAGCAGGTTTGCGCTCTGCAGCCCGATTATGTGGGATTCATTTTCTACGCTGCATCGAAGCGTTATGTAGGTGATTCGCCAGATCCGGCGCTTTTCCGGGTACCCGGTGCCGGAATCGCCAAAGTAGGGGTTTTCGTGAATGAAAGTTTGGAAAAAGTAAGATCGGTTTTCGAAGCGGGACAGGTTCAAATGATTCAGCTGCACGGAGAAGAATCACCGGAATATTGCAGGCTCCTCTCCAGCGAAGGTTTACCCTTAATCAAGGCCCTGAATGCCCGTACCGATCCGGAACTTCTGAAGGAATATGAGGAATATGTTGAGTTTTTCCTTTTCGACACTCCGGATCCCGGCTACGGGGGTAGCGGTCGGAAATTTGACTGGAATGAGCTTAAACAGATTCCTTCCTCCTTTCCTTTTCTGCTGAGTGGTGGGATTGGTGCGGATGATGCAGATGCGGTAAAGGAAGTGAAGCATGCGGGTTTGCTTGGAGTTGATCTGAACAGTGCTTTTGAATCCTCACCCGGGATCAAGCGTGTAGAAGAGCTGAAGAAGTTTATGCAAAACATATCAAAAAAGTAAGGAATGGGAAAAGACATAGATGAAAGGGGATTTTATGGGGAATTCGGCGGTGCCTATATCCCGGAGATGCTTTATCCCAATATCAAAGAGCTGGAGGATCAGTACCTGGACATCCTTCGTTCCGAAGAATTTCAAGGGGAGTTCAGAGCCTTGTTGAAGAATTATGCCGGAAGGCCCACTCCTTTGTTCAAAGCAGAACGACTGTCTGCACATTATGGAGCTGCCATCTATCTCAAACGAGAAGATCTGAACCATACAGGAGCTCATAAGATCAACAACACACTGGGCCAGATCCTTATGGCCAGACACCTGGGTAAGAAAAGAATCATTGCCGAAACCGGGGCCGGTCAGCATGGGGTGGCTACGGCTACCGTATGTGCGCTTTTTGGCCTGAACTGCATTGTGTACATGGGAGCACTGGATGTGGAACGACAGGCACCCAATGTGAAAAAGATGAAGATGCTCGGCGCTGAAGTAGTTCCGGTTTTTAGCGGGAATAAGACCTTGAAGGATGCTACCAATGAGGCCATTCGTGACTGGATTCAACATCCCGTAGATACCCATTACATCATTGGCTCGGTGGTGGGTCCGCATCCCTATCCGGACATGGTCACCCGGTTTCAATCGGTGATTTCTGAAGAGATCAGGGTGCAGCTGGATGAGGCTATCGGCCGCTCCTATCCCGACTATCTTGTGGCCTGTGTGGGTGGAGGTAGCAATGCTGCCGGTGCCTATTACCATTACCTGGATGATGATAGGGTCAGGCTTATCTCGGCCGAAGCTGCAGGCATGGGTGTTGACACCGGTCAAACTGCAGCCACTTCCTTGCTGGGTTCGCCGGGGATAATTCACGGCAGCAGGACTTTGCTCATGCAGGACGAAGATGGCCAGATAACAGAACCTTACTCCATTTCAGCCGGATTGGATTATCCCGGTGTGGGTCCCCTGCATGCTGAGCTGGCAAAATCGGGCAGAGCGACAGTATATGCACTTAGTGATGAAGAGGCATTACAGGCTGCCCTACTTTGCACCAGACTGGAGGGGATCATTCCTGCCCTGGAAACAGCTCATGCCCTGGCGGCTCTGGAAAAAATATCGCCCGGGCCCGGTCAGGTGGTGGTGGTGAATCTCTCTGGCAGGGGGGATAAGGATATGGAAACATACATCAATAAATTAGGCATATAATATGAACAGAATTGATCGCCTGTTTCAGGAACAAAAAGGAGAGATTCTCTCTGTATATATAACTGCAGGTTATCCCCAGCTGAACGATACCTTGCCCATACTCGTATCACTTCAGCAGCAGGGGGTGCAGATGGTGGAAATTGGCATGCCCTTTTCAGATCCCCTGGCTGATGGAGCGGTAATACAGGAAAGCAGTCAGCGTGCCCTTGAAAATGGAATGAAGCTGGAACTTTTATTCAGGCAACTTGAAAATGTCAGGAAGCACATACATATACCCCTGGTGCTAATGGGTTACCTGAATCCGGTGCTGCAAATGGGCATGGAGCAATTTTTAGAGAAATGTCAGAAAAGCGGTATCGATGGATTGATCATCCCCGATCTTCCTCCCGCAGAATATGAAGAAAAATACCAGAAACTCTTCCTTAAACGCGGGATCCACAACGTTTTGCTGGTCACTCCCCATACCGAGGAAAGCCGGATTCGATGGATCTCAGAATTGTCGGGTGGATTTCTGTATCTGGTTGCCGATGCTGCCACTACCGGGGCTCGCAGGTCCATTGGAGATCATCAGAAGGAGTATTTTCAACGAATTCAGCATATGGATTTACCTCTTCCCGGCCTGATCGGTTTTGGGATCTCCAGCCGTTCTACTTTTCTTACTGCCTGTAAGTACGCTTCCGGGGCCATCATTGGAAGTGCATTTATCCGTGCCCTGGGGGAGCAGGGAAAGCTGAGCCTGGAGCAGAAGGTGGAGAAATTTATAGGGGAGATCCGTGGTGAAAGCGGAATTAATAGTTAAGCCAGAAACGTGTTTTTATTCCCACATGCCAGCCCGTCCAGTTGGCAGTAAGTACCCTTTCACTATCGTTGGGATCGGTAAGCGGATCGTCGCCGTCTGTTTTACTCAGATCTCCTGGTATGTCAACCAGGTAGCCTCCCAGTATACCCACAGCGAGATTTTCGAATTTGTACATACATTCCAGTCCGCCCGACACACTGGGCCCCAGGCTTCTGTATTGATTATAGATCCGGTTAATCAGACCAAGAACATTCACACCCGATGAAATTTCCACAGTGGTCAGATTCAGATCCACCCGACCATTCAGGGCAATATCAATATGCTCCCTTTCCCATATGGTATAAGTGAGGAAGGCTCCCAGACGATGTGAACTAAGGTCCATTTCTGTAATTATGCTGCCGGTGGGATCGGCATAGCTTGATTTTCCTCCGGTGGTGGAGTAGGTATATCCACCCCCGAAATGAAGGTAAGCAAAGCCCTGCTTCATCAGGTTGATCGATGCCGTGGCAAAAGGTGGAAAGGACGAGGTGATTTTCCCTTCCACCGGATAGGTGCCGAGAATATATTCCTGGAGGTATTTCATGTCGTCCATGCTTTGCGAAGCCAGTCCGCCCGAAACCGTGATCCCCATATTCTGAGCCCTGAGTCCAGGCAGTAAGAGGGTCAAAAAAAGTCCGAGATATATATAACTGAGGTAGCGTTTCATTTACCTGCCTCCTCCCCAAAATCTATGGCATAACTCCGACTTGTTATGCGGGCTTCATAACCTATTTTATCGGCCAGTGTATTGGTATTGCTGGAGTGATAGAAATCCAGAAAGAGGGAGTCGATCCCGGCGGACTGGAAGGGATATACATAAAAAGATCCCTCAATACTGTCCGAGGTGTAAAGTATCTCATCGGATAGCAGTGCTTCCATGAAAAAGAGTTCTCCATTTTCCATGTTCACCGAATAAAAGACTTCCAGGCTATCGCCCACAGGTGCCTGAGGGAGGGTGTCCAGGTTGCTGACCACCGTAACAATGGCCGGATCACCCGCCACCGGATCAACCTCATAGATCTCCTTGTCCACGAAATAACACGCGCTCATCATGAGAAGTGAAAGGAGGGTAAGAAACAGAAAGGCCTTTCTCATTTGCGGGAGATTGAATCCTCAATGACCAGTTGAAGCACATCTTCCATCTTCATCCCCATGCTGTCGACCTGCTTGGGAATAATGCTTTCTTTTGACATCCCGGGGATGGAGTTTAATTCCAGGAAATACACCTGGTTTCCTTTGATAATAAAATCCACACGAATGATGCCCGAGCAGTCGGTCAGTTTATAAATTTCCGTAGCCATTGACTGGCATTGCCTGGTGAGCTCCTCACTGATGTTGGCCGGGGTTATCTCTTCGGCCTTTCCCCGCATATATTTGGCTTCGTAGTCGAAGAACTCGTTCTTGGGAATAATTTCAGTGATGGGGAAGACCGAAAATTCATTGTGAATTCGCATGAGTCCGCAGGTTACCTCAGTTCCCTTGATATATCGTTCCACTATGGCTTCTTCATCTTCTTTAAGTGCTTCTTCCAGTGCAGGCTGGAGCTCCTCCATTCGAACCACTTTCGCAGTCCCAAAGCTGGATCCGCCGCTATTGGGCTTTACAAAACAGGGGAAGCCCACCTTTTCTGCCAGGTCCTCCAGCTCGGTTTCCATGTGTTTTCTTACCAGGCTGGCCTCGGGCGTAAGCACCTGATGCTCTTTGAGAAAGCTTTTGCAAGTGTATTTGTTAAAGGTAAGTGCTGATGACTGGTGGTTACAGCTGCTATAAGGTATGCCCTGCATATCGAAGAATCCCTGAAGCTTTCCGTCCTCTCCGGGAGTCCCGTGGATGGTGTTCCAGACATAGTCAAAGCTGATAGCTTTGTTCTTATGTGTAAACCCGAGGACATTCTTGTCCAGGGGAATTTTGTCCTGCTCCACATGGACGGTCCACTTGCTGCCTTTCACCTCCACAGCGTAACAGCTATGGCCGGCAGCTTCCAGCCACTTAAGCACCTGCTTGGCACTTTTCATGGAGATTACGTATTCGGAAGAATCTCCTCCGGTAAAAATGGCAATATTCATCCTTCGCGATCTTAGTGCTTCTCTTAAGATAAATGTAATACCTTTTCCAAGAATCCTGGTAAGGGATCAGGGGTCAATTTTGACGAAATGGATCAAATATCCATGAAATCGGACAAATTGTAAGGAATCGGAGCGTATTACTCCTCTCTCCCCTGAATATAAGTCCGCCATTTGCCCAGTACCTGTTCAAATCCCTCCGGTAGTGGTGCTTCAAAAAGCAGATCCTTGCCCGATTTCGGGTGGACAAAGCCCAGGGTTTTTGCATGCAGGGCCTGTCCGGGCAGGAGGTCGAAACAATTCTGTACGAACTGCTTGTATTTGCTAAAGGTGGTTCCTCTCAGGATCCGGTCACCCCCGTATTCAGGATCGTTAAACAGGGGATGTTTTTTGTACTGAAAATGAACTCTTATCTGATGGGTCCTTCCGGTTTCCAATCTGCATTCAAGCAGGTTTACGTAGCCCAGTCTTTCCAGCACCCGGTAGTGCGTAAGAGCTTCTTTGCCCTGGCTTCCGTCGGGAAAAACATGCATTTGTTTGCGATTCTTGGGATTACGGCCGATATGCCCTTCAATGCTTCCTTCTTCTTCTTTCATATCTCCCCAGGCCAGGGCATGATAGGTCCTCCGGGATGTTTTATGAAAAAACTGACTGGCCAGTCTGTTTAATGCCAGTTCGTTTTTTGCCACCACCAGCAAACCGGAGGTATTCTTATCGATCCGATGCACAAGACCCGGCCGCTCATCGCCTGATTGAAAAAGGGGATTGTCTTTGAGGTGATACATCAGTGCATTCACCAGCGTTCCTGTGTAATTTCCATAACCAGGATGCACTACGAGTCCGGGTGCTTTGTTGACCACAATCAGGTCCTCATCTTCATACACGATCTGGAGAGGGATTTCTTCCGGGATCAATTCGATTTTACGGGGAGGGTGGGGCAGAACCACCGAGATCACATCTCCGGGTTTTACCCGGTAATTGGGTTTTACCGGACGCTGGTTTGCCAGTATGTTTCCTGCATTGGCTGCAGCCTGGATTCTGCTCCGGGAAACATTCTCAAGCTTATTGATCAGAAATTTATCTACCCGAAGAGTGGTCTGTCCTGCATCTGAAGTGAACCTGTGATGTTCGAATAATTCCTGGACCTCTTCTCTTTCCGCGGACATGATTAATGTTTGATCATTAATTTGGAATGGAATGTCTGGTCCCCCGACTGCACCTTCAGAAAGTATATTCCCGGGGTGAATCCTGAAAGATCCATGCTTTGTGAACGGAGCACGGCATGTTGCAGCTGTCGTCCCGAGCTATCAAATATTCTGACCTTAAGTTCATCAGCCACCTTTGCCCCGGGCAGATCAAACCAGATCTGGTCTGAAGCCGGATTGGGGTATACCTGAAATTCTGAACTTTCTGAGCGAAAACCCGGAATATCCGTAGTCTCGTCATGTAGAAAGGGCCTGAACATGATCACACCCGGCGCCTGGGACTCATCCCAGGACCCCATATTAAAGTACATCACATGGGGATCGGGCCGTTTATTCCTATCCAGGCCCACGTTCAGGAGAAATTCCTTATCCTGTTTCCAACCCACGAAAAAGGGTCCGGAAACACTAACAGGTTCCGAAAACTCATATTTGATGAATCCAGTGTAGGTGGAGGTATAGATGGGCTTGTACCTGTTTTCATCTTCATGTAACACCGCCCCGGGTAAACCACCCGTCTCGTCCCAGACCATCAGATTGAAGCTGTAGTTTTTCAGATTTATGGAATCGTAGACCTGGTTAAAATAAATATATACTCCACCCAGCCTGTCTGTTTCATAAGAGTGGTACCTCATGGCCACCATGGCACCCGCTGTTCCGCTGGCCCGCAATCCATAGCCAGCTTCGGCGGTTCCATCATCGTAAGCGTAATAGTCCCTGAACCATTGATCGTGAATGACCGTATCGTTTACCTTCGGATCGAAGGCATCGGTGCGCAGGGCAGCCTTAAAACGAATCAGTGCTGAATCGCCCCTCTGGAAGTCAAAGGGGTATATAAAACCCAGATCTACAATGGTATCCATATGTTCGGGCAGGTCCTGTGCAGTGGGTGTCCCCGGATTGTAACTCTCGTTGTACCAGGGCTCTAAGATTTGTAAGGAGCGGGTCACATTCCGGGTGATGGAATCGTTGTTCTGGTAGCGGGCCGATACCTCAGAATTAATGGTGGTATTGTAGGCCACTTCGAAATGGGACCAGGGAATGGAGCTCAGCCCCTTCAAAACCGAAGCCAGTGGAGTGGTGAAAGCCACATCACGAAGTATGGTATCCGAGGCAGTCCGGTTGCGTGCCAGCCTTATGTAATCCACGTGCCAGTAATCCACGTTGCTTCTTTTATCCGGGTAATCGTTGCTGCGTGACAAACTTGCACGATTCCTGAATCTGAAGCGAAATTCGCCGCTAAGAAAGCGATCATTGGTGATGGGGATCATGGCATGTTCGAATTCCTTCAGACCGGTGCCTGGAATGCGCCAGACATTGATCCACTTACTGGAATCCGAAGCATAAAAATCCACCATCAGAGAGTCTTCTTCCTCGGGAAGGTCACAGAGGCCCCCGGCCTGATAGAGAAAACTGAGGTAGATGCTGTCAGAGGCTGGATACTGCAGGTTGATATTTTTGCTGGTAAGATGATCGGCCACAAAGGTGGTGGGGTAAAGGCTTGCGTGCGAATAGATGGAACCATCGGCATCCAGTGCATCCAGGGTGGCCACTCCATTGGACACGGGTCCGATGCAGAAGTTGTTGTTTACAAAGGCATAGTTATCGCTCCAGCTTCCAGTATCTGCAATCAGGGTGGAGTTTGAGAAATCCTCAAAAAGTGGAAGTTCCAGCAGGCTTGCTTCTGTGGATTTCCTGCTTCCGGCCTGTTCAGATAGTTGCCGGGCTGCAAGCGGATTGCTGAACAGCGGGCTAATCACTTCCTGAGCACCTAATCCCAGAAGTCCCCCAAAGGAGAGTATGCTAAAAAGAGCTGCTTTGATGGTTCTATTCATCCACAATTTCAGTGTCATCAACAAAGGAAGTCGAATCAGGCATTGGCAGGAGGGTTGAATCCAGGCTCAGCCAGACGTCCATCTCCATACCCATATTTAACCTTTTTAGCTCATCAAATTCCGGGTACTGCCTCCAAATAAATGCCCCGGAACTATCTTCTGCCTCCTGGAAGCTTTCATCGTAAGTGACTGCTCCCAGGTTCAGGTAGTACCGGGCTATGATTTCAGTAGCCTCCTCCAATCCCGTTCCGATAAGATCAGGTATCCGGGTTGTGCTGCTACTTAAGCCCATCCCCAGTACCAGGTCGATTACGGATCCTTTGGTGATTTGGGTTCCTTCCTTAATAACGGAGTCATTATGCTTTTGTTGCAGCACGTTGTTTTTTGCGTAATCGGGCCTGTATTCAATGCTTCCCTGTATAAGTCCGGCATTCTGCATGGCCAATCTGGCCTGCCGGAAGGAAAGCCCAACCAGTTGCGGCATGGAAACCATCTCCTGGTTTACTGCGTTCATGGTCAGGAAGATTTTCCTGTTCTTCTTTACGCTGGAGTTTGCTCCCGGATTTTGCTTGATTACGGTACCCCTGGGCATTTCGGTGGAAAAGACAGAATCCACCACTTCGAAGCGAAGTCGCCTGGAAGAGGTCACATCAGCCACCTCTTCTTCGGTGAGTCCCGAAAGATCAGGTACGGTTATGGTTTTACCATGATGTGTATATATTTTTAACCACAGCAGTGTTCCCAGTAGCAGGATTAGTGCAATGGCTGCAGCCAGACCGAGGTGGCGTAGGAATTTTTTTGTGGTTAAAAACCTGAGAAAATCCATATTCAGAACTTTGTATAAAGATAAGTTTTATTCACTGATAACTTTCACCCATTAGGCTGAAGGCCTGTTTTTGTAATGACCGAAGATTCCTGATATACCTCGTAATCGGTATTTATGGACCAGAGGTCATGTTTTTTATTCTCCAGGATATTTTCCGCAGCACGCATTCCCATAAGGATGCTGTGGTCCTGGTTGTTGTATTTGTAAGCTCCATACCTGCCGATCACATGCAGTCCCCCGATGGTATTGAGGTAGTCCTCCACGGGTTCCATCACTTCCCTGTATCCTCTGAAATAAACCGGGTAGCATCGGGGCAGGCGAACCACATGTCCATCCTGAACCTCACCTTCCTTCACCAGGCCAGTCTGCACGATCTCCTTCCGGGCTGTCTGAACCAGCTGTTTCTCATCCTTGTTCCACAAGGGATCTTCAAAATAACACCAGTACTCCAGGCAAAGAATGCTTGAGGTGGATGTTCCATAAACGGATGGGAGCCAGTTCCTGAAGTTGGTAACCCTTCCCACCTCCACAGAAGGATCGTGTACATAAAGCCATTGATCCGGAAAGAGGTCACTTCGGTCCACACGGAGATACACCAGAATGGTGTTCCTGAAAGCAAGTCGTTTGGCTTGCTCCACGATCACAGCTGGCACTTCGGGAAGCCGCTCTACCAGCAGGGAAATGGGCATGGTGGAAACTATATGATCGTATTCCAGGATTTCTCCATTTTCCAAGGTGAGGGAACAGGCAGAGCCCCCCAGGGTATTTACCCTTTCCACAGCTGTATTCAGTTTTACGCTGGCACCCTGTTCCAGAATGGATCTTTGCATGTTTTCGTAAACCTTTCCCGTTCCACCCATGGGATAAGCAAAGCGATCCACCAAGGTTGCGTGCTTATTTCCCCTGCCCTGAAACAGCGCATTTTTTACTGCTTCAAACAGGCTTAACTTTTTTATTCGCTGAGCGGCAAAATCGGAGTCCAGTTCGGTACAGGAGATTCCCCAGAGCTTTTCTGAATAGGTTTTAAAGAAAATGGTGAAGAGCCTTTTCCCGAATCGGCTGGTGACCCATCCTTCAAAAGTGGATGTATCCCTTGTGGGAGAAAGACGTTCCAGCATGTAGGAAAACATACAGCGTGTGGCCTCCCACAAGCCTAGTCCCTGCAGGGCATTCATTGCACGAATGGGGTAATCGAAGAATTTCTTTTTATAATATATCCGTGTTTGCCGGTCCACAATATCGTAGTCCCTGCCCACAACTTCCAGCCAGATTTCGTTGATCTTTTTATCCTGACTAAAAAACCTGTGGGGTCCCAGGTCCACACGCTGTTCCCACAGGTCAATGGACCTGGATAGTCCTCCCACCTGATCGCCAAGCTCGTATACATCGATAACGCTTACCTTTTTTCCCAGTTCCTTGGAAAGTTGGTAGGCAGCGGTCATACCTGCCGGACCAGCACCTATTACGGCAATCTTCATCCTGCAAAAGTGAAAAAAAAAATTGGTTTTGGGGGCTTGACAAAGCGACTTAGGGCAAACGGCTCATTTGATCCCTTACCGAACGGGCCAGATCTGTATCACCGTAGTGTTCATAAACCTGTGCCAGCTTGTCATAGGCCTGCCTGTACCTGCCGTTGTATCGAATGGCTTGTTTCAGGTTATAGACTGCATTGCTTTTGTCGTCCTTATAGGTATAGCATAGCCCCAGGTTGTAGTAGCCCGTATAAAACTTGTGGTTGGAGCTAATGGCCTGATTAAAGATGGCAATGGCCTCATCCAGCAGGAGGGGATCCTGCTTCACCTGGGCTTCCATCAAAAAGGAATAGGCCTTTACATTCAGAGCTTTGTCATATTCCGGGTAGAATTCCAGCAATCGATCCATGGTGGAACGTGCCCGGTCGAACTGATAAGTGGCTGCATAGGCATTGCCCAGGTCCAGAAGAGCCGCTTCGTTATGCTCATCATAGAACACAGCACTTTCCAGGTGGGTGATTGCCCTGGGGAGTTTTTGTGAATTTTGTTCTCTCAGAGCCTCCTGTAGCAGGCTGGAGCCAAGATGGTCTTCCTTATTTTTTCGCTTCACAATGGCAGCCACCACCACAGTATCCACCTTCATTTCATAAACGGCATTTTTCGGGGGCCACAGGTCATTATTCAGTTGATAGGGGTGGAGGTAATTGCAATATAATATGGCATAATCCCAGTCGTACCTTCCCCGGTCGTAATAGCGGCTGTAAAAGGGAGTAACAAGCTCGCGGTGATTTCTGAAATAATAGGCCATATCTACATTGCTCACCACACGCAGGGGCTGGCCGGCCTCGATTTCCAAGTCCGGAAGCAAGGTCTCCAGGAAATAATCGGAGGTGGGCTTCAGGCTGTTGGCATAATAATCTGTTTCAAATTTTCCGTAGGTCTTGTTGATCCCACCCGACCACTCATTAAAATAGACGTAGGTATTTGGGTGATTCTTAATTGTATGGCGCAGGGGATGAAATAAGCCCGCAAGCACAAGTATAACCACGATTGCAGTACTGATGCGTTTTTTTCCGATCCCTGCCAGCTGGCGAAGGGCAATGGCTGCAAGGGCAATCATGGAGGGGTAAATAAACATCATATGACGCCAGCCTCCATAAACATTGGATTCTCTGTAGATAATAAATACTACGGGAAAAAGGACGGTGAACCAGAGCATGAAAATGAAATAGGCCTGCCACTCTTTTCGCCTGGAATACCAAGTGTAGAGGGAAGCCAGGAATCCCAGGAGTACGATGACCGGCACTGTAATCATGATATTTTGCGGGATGTAATGCCAGGGCAGGCTGTCTGACCAATGAATTAATCCGTCGTACAATACCCGGATGGAAACCTGGATATTGGTCATGACTTTAAAAGCCTGAATGGGATGATTGATTATATCTTCCAGGGCATAGGGCCAGGTAAGAAGACTTAGCAGATAACCTCCCACAGAAATTAGAACCAGGCTAAAAAGACCCTTCAGGGCAAAAGCCCACCAGTCTTTGGAGAAGAACTTCCAGGGCCATTTCCGGATCAAAAGGTAGAGTCCAGCAAACAGGAACAAATAGGGAACCAGTAAGAGGCCCCCAATCCTGATACCATTGGTCCATCCTATTCCTACAGCGATCCAGAAAGCGGAGCGGATACTGATCCTGGGGAGCTTCCTGAGGAACAGTATCAAATGATAGAGAGTGAAAATATTTCCCAGCAAAAATGGGACATCCAGCGGGTTGTTGAAGGCATGTCCCAGGAACCTGGGAGAAAGGAACATAAGGACCATGGCCAGGCATGCGGCAGCGTGGCCTGCCAGAAGTTTCACCAGCAATCCCGTAAACAGAATGGCCGCAGCCCCGCTTAGAGCAACCATAACGTGCCTTGCCTTGTACGGATCATCCTGTAGGTTGAACCATTTGATTAAAAGATAGGTAAAGAAGTCAAAGGACTGCCCGTAGAAATTCAGTTTATACTTGGGATCGTTAAGCGCTGAAGGATCGTCTTCGGTAAAGTATCGATAAACCTTGGCTGCGTGCCTGTAATGTTTCTCATCATCGCCGGACAATCCGGCATCGGCACTTAAAATGGGCAAAAGGATAAAAACAGTCAGGGCAATCAGGAAAAATGCCAGGCGGAATAAGGGATGTTCCTTCACAAAAAAGAGTGTTCTGGTGGAAGGATCTCTGGCTTCCTTAAGAGGCAGGCTAGTGTTCCAGCTCAGATTCAGTCGCAGTTTTTCCACCAGCGTCTGACCGGATTTACGATCTGCCTTGAAGGGGCTTTCCTGATGTATGGCAAGCTCCCGGGATTCAAATCCCTGTTTATTCAGCAAATTTCT
>Ga0180436_10000870_pt1 | contig 30097 bp, 31 predicted proteins | sample SS_ome_2_FD_132434 | JGI IMG/M metagenome (GOLD analysis project Ga0180436, IMG submission 132434) | Hypersaline lake sediment archaeal communities from the Salton Sea, California, USA - SS_3_S_2 metaG | ecosystem: Environmental > Aquatic > Non-marine Saline and Alkaline > Hypersaline >... | reverse complement strand
ACGCTGTTCTTCTTCGTGCTGACCCGCAAGGACATCTACGCCACCACCGGCCGCTACCGCGCCGCGCTGTTCCGGGCGGATCGCGCGGTGGCGCGCTATTTCGCGGCCGTGACCATCATCAATATCGGCCTTGGGCTGTGCACCGCTTTGGTCCTGTCGATCATCGGGGTGAACCATCCGCTTCTGTGGGCCTTGGCGGCCGGCATTCTGAACTTCATCCTCTATCTCGGGCCGCTGACCATCCAGCTGGGGTTGCTGGTCGCCGGGCTGATGCAATTCGGGGGGGCGATGTCGGTCGTGCCGCCGCTGGCCTTCCTTGCGCTGAACGTGATCGAGGCGCAGTTCGTCACGCCGGCCTTCGTCGGCCAGCGATTGCAGATCAACCCGCTGGTCGTGTTCCTCGCGATCGTCCTTGGCCTGTGGCTGCTGGGTCCGGTGGGGGCGATCGTCGCGCTGCCGGTGGCGCTGTGGCTGGCTGTCCTTGTGCGGGCCGGCCAGGAACCGTCCGAGGCCACCGCATTCTGACCATGGGCCGGCGCGGGCGCCGCCGGGTCGGACAGGATCTGCGCGATCCCGGCAAAGGCGCGTGCAACGTGCGACAGGCCCTTGCGGTTCCGCGGGAACCGGCGACGGGGCCGGAACGTTGATAGCGGGAAAGGAGGTTTTCCATGGTGGAAAAGGACACGAAGAAGGCCGCGGATACCGATGTCGCGGAACTGGGCGAGAAGGTGCGCGAACAGGTCGAGGCCCATCTGGCCGAGGCGCGCGCCGCGACCGAGAAGGCGCAGGAACGGATCGGCGCCGCGGCCGGCCGGACGGCCGACGACACGCTGCATTTCGTCCGCAGCAATCCGGGCATCGCGATGGCCGGCGCGGTCGGGTTCGGCGTTCTGGTGGGCCTCGCGCTGCGCGGCCGGTCCTGACCCGGCGCACCCGGCGCGGAACCACCCGCGGCCGGGTCGCGTTGACCCGTCGTCACAACGAAAGAAAGGAAAACCCAGATGAGATTGACGGCATTTCTTACCTTCCTCGCGACCGCCCTGGCGGGTTGCGAAACCGTGGGCGGCTTCGGCCAGGACGTCGAGGCCGGCGGCGAAGCGATCCAGGAGACCTCGAACGAGGTGCAGGCGGATATGTAGGCCCGGCCCTGCCCTAGCGTTCGATCATCCGCGCGATGTCGTCGACCAGGCCGACACGGTCGAAGGGTTTGGCGACATGGCAGGCAAAGCCCGCGGCGGCGTATTCGGCGACCTGTTCGCGCATCACGTTGGCGGTGATCGCGGCGGCGGGCGGGGCCTCTTGACCCATCTTCCGGGCTCGTGCGCGGATTTCGCGCAGGGCCGCCACGCCATCGAGGCCCGGCATCGCGATATCCAGCAACAGCGCGTCGAAGACGCCCGGTTCCCAGGCGGCGACGGCCTCGGTCCCGTCGCTGACCACCGTCAGGTCGGCGCCTTCGCGTGCCAGGATCATCTGCAGAAGCGTCCGGTTGGTGGGCGTGTCGTCGGCAACCAGAAGCCGCCGCCCCGCCAGCCGGTCGGGCCGCGCCGGGTCCGGCCCGCGCCCGGCCCCTTCATCTTCGGTGACCGTCATCGGCAGATCGACGCGTACGCGCGTGCCCGCCCCCGCCACGCTGGCCACCGAAACCTGGCCCTGCATCAGCCGCACCAATTCGCGCACGATCGTGGTGCCCAGCCCGGTACCGCCGTAGCGACGCGACACCTCGGCCCCGCCCTGCGTGAAAGGTTCGAACAGCGCTTCGCGGTCGGCCTGGGACATGCCCATCCCGGTATCCGAAACCTCCAGCCCCAGTATCCCGTCGCAGGTGGCATCGATACGGATCGCGATGTCGCCCGCGGCGGTGAATTTCACGGCATTGGCCACCAGATTGTGCAGGATCTGCTGCAGGCGGTGCGCATCGCCCAGGCGCTGTCGCGCGGCATCGCCCTCGGCTTCGACCCGCAACGCCAGACCCTTGGCCAGCGCCCCGGTCCGGTGCATCGTGGCCACGCGTTCGACGATTTCGGCCGGGGCGAAGGGCGCCGAGGTCAGGTCCATCCTGCCCGCCTCGATCTTGGCGATGTCCAGCACGTCGTTGACGACACCCAACAGACCCTCGCCCGACATGCGGATCGTCGCGGCCATCTCGCGCTGGGCGGGGTCGGACAGGTCGTCTTCCAGCAGGCCGGCCATGCCGAGGACCGAATTCAGCGGCGTCCGGATCTCGTGGCTCATCGTCGCAACGAAGCGGCTTTTGGCCTGCGAGGCTTCTTCGGCCGCCACGGCGGCCCTGTCGCGTTCGGCGGCGGTGGCCAGCAGGCGGATCTGGTCGTCGACCGACGCCGCCAGCGTGCCCAGCAGGCCGATTTCGGCATCTGTCCAGTCGCGCGGGCGGGAATCGATGACGCAGAACGCGCCGATCGGGGTACCGTCGGGGCCATGCAGCGGGCTGCCCAGATAGGCGACGACGCCAAGATCGCGGATCGCCGGGTTGTCGCAAACCCTCGGATCGGTGCGGGCATCGGTCACCACCAGCGGCAGACCGGTGGAGCGGACCTTTTCGCAGAAGGAATGGCTGAGCGGCGTTTCGCCGCGTTCCGACCATGGGCTGGGCAGGCCGCGATGGCTTTTGAAGAACTGGCGGTCACGGTCGGCATCGACAATCGTGGCCAGCGCCGCGGCGCTGCCGAACAGACGAAGCGCAAGATCGACCTGCCGGTCGAAGGCCGCATTGGGCGCCGGATCGAGCAGGCCCAGGCTTTCGGGCGTCGGGGCGTCCGGCTGCGGCCGGGCGTCTGCCATCTGACTCCTCCATGTTCCGGGCAAACGTAGAACCTGAACATGGTACAGCCTAATACCGGCATGGTTGTAGTCAATAGTATTAGGTATACATACTTTCGTATGTATACAGCCTGAAAGACGCCGGGATGCCCGGCCCCACGGCCCTATCCGCGCAGGCGCCGGAACCAGCCGCGCTTCGGTTTCTCGGCGGTTTCGGCCTCGGCCTCGGCTTCATCGGCCGCCTCCGGCTCTTCCAGCGCGTCCTTGAACCGGGTGAAGAACTCGTCGGCCATCTTCTTGGCGAAGCCGTCGATGATCCGGCTGCCAAGTTGCGCCAGCTTGCCGCCCACCTTGGCCTCGACATCATAGCTCAGCAGGGTGCCGGCCTCGACGGGTTCCAGCCGCACCTTGGCCCCGCCCTTGGCAAAGCCCGCGGGCCCGCCCTTGCCCTCGCCCGAGATCGTCAGGCTTTCGCCCTCGACCACGTCGGTGATCGTGACCGCGCCGTTGAACCGTGCCTTGACCGGGCCGACCTTCTGCACCACGACCGCCTCGAACCCGTCCTGCGGATTGCCCTCCATGCTTTCGCAGCCCGGCACGCAGGCCTTCAGCACCTCGGGGTCGAGGATCGCGGCCCAGACCGTGGCGGGTTCGGCGGCGATCTCGCGGCTGTCGGACATGTGCATGGTGTCTTCCTCCCTGGCCGGCGCATCGGCGCGCGGCGCGCTTCCTGCTTCGCGGTTTGGCGCAAGGATCGCGGCGCCGGGCGCGAACTGCAACCCCTTCCTAGGGCGGGCGGCCGGTTGCGCCCGCGCGCGTGGCGTGGTCTGATCCGCGGGTCCCCGCCCGAAGGCCCGGCCCCTTGGTCCTCTACCGCCTGATCCTGTCGCTTGCCCTGCCCGTGCTGATCCTGCGCCTTGCCCTGCGGGCGGCGCGGGGCCGCGAAACCTGGGCCGAACTTGCCGAACGGCTGGGCGGCGGCAGCGCCGCGGCCAAACCCGGCGCCCTGTGGCTGCATGCCGCCTCGAATGGCGAACTGACCTCGGCGCTGGGGCTGCTGAAGGAACTGCGCGACCGCCGGCCAGGCCTGGATGTGATCGTCACGACGAACAGCCGGACCGGGCGCGCGCTGGCCCGCGCGCAGGGGATGACGGCGCGCCTTGCACCGCTCGATGCGCGGTGGTGCGTCTGCCGGTTCCTGGCACGCCACACGCCGCGCGCGCTGGTGTCGCTGGAATCGGAAATCTGGCCCAACCGCTTCGCGCTCTGCGCCCGGCGTGGCGTGCCGGTCCTGATGATCGCGGCGCGGATGTCGGAACGGTCGGCGCGCGCCTGGGCGCGCCTGCCCGGCCTTGCGCCGCGCCTTTTCGCCCTGCCACGCTTCGTGTCCGCGCAGGATCGCGCCAGTGCCGATCGTCTGGTCGCGCTTGGCCTGCCGCCCGGCCGGCTGGGACCGGTCGTCAACCTCAAGGCAGCGCCCAGCCTGCCCGCGCCCGATCCCGGGGCGCTTGCCGCATTGTCGAAGGTCTTCGACAGGGCCGAGACGGTGCTGGCCGCCTCGACCCATCCGGGCGACGAAGCGCTGATCCTGCGGGCCTTCGTCATGGCGCGGGCCGCCCGGCCCCGGCTGCGGCTGATCCTTGCCCCCCGCCACCCGTCCCGCCGCGCCGAGATCGTGGCCGAGGCCGAACGTCTGGGCCTGCCGCTGGCCATCCGGTCGGCCGGGCAGGCGCCGGGCGACGCGCCGGTCTATCTGGCTGACACGCTGGGCGAAATGGCGCTGTGGTATCGGCTGGCGGGGGCGACGATCGTGGCGGGGTCGTTTTCCGATTGCGGCGGGCATACGCCGTTCGAACCCGCCGCGGCCGGGTCGGCGATCCTGCACGGGACGGACGTGCGCAACTTCACCGAAAGCTATGCCGCGCTGGACGCGGGCGGCGGCGCGATCGCCTGCCCGGATGCCGAAGCGCTGTCGCGCGCGCTGGTCGAATTGGGCGACCCTGCCCGCCGCGACGCGGTGGACCGGGCCGCACAGGCGATCCTGGCGGCGGGGGCGCCCGATCTTTCCCCGCTTCTGGCCGCGATCGAGGCGGCGATGGACCAACCCGAAGGACGATGACATGCAATTCACGCTTCACGAACTCGAGGACGCCGCCGCGCTTGTCCACCGCCACATGCCGCCCACGCCGCAATATGCCTGGCCGACGCTGGCAGAGAGGCTGGGCTGCGAGGTCTGGGTCAAGCACGAGAACCACGGCCCGACCGGCGCCTTCAAGGTGCGCGGCGGGATCACCTTCATCGACTGGCTGCGGCGCGAACACCCCGATTGCCCCGGCGTGATCACCGCCACCCGCGGCAATCACGGGCAAAGCCAGGCGCGGGCCGCCAGGGCCCGGGGCCTGCGCGCGGTCATCTACGTGCCACGCGGCAATTCGGTGGAGAAGAACGCCGCGATGCAGGCCTTCGGGGCCGAGTTGCGCGAACATGGCGCGGATTTCGACGAGGCCCGGCAGGAGGCGATGCGCGCGGCCAGGGCCGAAGGGCTGTACCCGGTCCCGCCGTTCCATCGCGAACTGGTCCGCGGCGTGGCCACCTACGGGCTGGAACTGTTCCGTGCCGCACCCGATCTCGACACCGTCTATGTGCCGATCGGCTGCGGATCGGGCATCTGCGGGGTGATCGCCGCGCGCGACGCTTTGGGGCTCGGGACCGAGGTGGTGGGCGTCGTCTCGGGCGCCGCGCAATGCGCGAAACTGTCGGTCGAAGCCGGGCGGCCTGTCGAAACGCCCACCGCCAGCACTTTCGCCGACGGCATGGCGGTACGGGTTCCGGTGCAGGCCGCGCTGGACATCTACGGCCCCGGCGCGGCCCGGATCGTGGCGGTCGATGACGACGAAGTGGCCGAGGCGATCCGCGTCTATTTCCGCGACACCCACAACCTGGCCGAAGGCGCCGGGGCCGCGCCGCTGGCCGCGCTGATGCAGGAACAGGACCGGATGGCCGGGCGCAAGGCCGGGGTGATCCTGTGCGGCGGCAATATCGACACCGGCTGGTTCCGCACGATTCTTGCCGGTGGCACGCCGACGGTGTAGAGGGGCGACACTTTCGCGGGGTGCCGCTGGTCATTCGAACGATTTTCGGCTAACCTTGCAAAAAGCGGATGCGCCGGAACATACCGGTGCGCGTGACGGAAAGCAGGCACCTGTGAAAAACCTGGCCCAGGAGAAGTCCAGCGGCGACGCGGTCGGCACGCAACATGCCGCCCTGTGCTATCGCGACGGGCCCAAGGGCAAGGTCGAGGTGCTGCTGATCACATCGCGCGATACCGGCCGCTGGGTCATTCCCAAGGGCTGGCCGATGAAGGGGCTGGACGCGCCGCAGACGGCCGCGCAGGAAGCCTGGGAAGAGGCCGGCGTGAAGGGCAAGGTCGGCAAGGAATGCCTGGGCCTGTTTTCCTACGGCAAGGTCCTTGGGGATGCGACGGTCCTGCCGACGGTGGTCACCGTCTACCCGGTCAAGGTCACGAAACTGGCGCGGAAATATCCCGAGGTCGGCGACCGGCGGCGGAAATGGTTCGCCCCGGCGAAGGCCGCGACCAAGGTCGACGAACCCGAACTGGCCGAGTTGATCGCCCGCTTCGACCCGGACCGGACCGGGAAAGGTTGATTTTACCCGCGCGATGGATACTTGATGACGGGCCGGTTCGCGACCGGTGACCTGTGAGGAATCCGACGGATGATCCGCTACGCGCTGCGCTGCGCGCAGGACCATGAATTCGAAAGCTGGTTCCAGTCCGCCGAGGCTTATGATCGCCTGGCGGCATCAGGCATGGTCGCCTGCACGCAATGCGGCTCTACCGATGTCAGCAAGGCGCTGATGGCGCCCAATGTGCGGCAGGCCGAAAGCGGCGCGGCCCGGCCGCTTGCCACGCCGACCACCGAGATCGAGAAGCGCATCGCCGAACTCAAGCGCCATGTCGAACAGAATTCGGATTATGTCGGCCCCGATTTCGCCCGGCAGGCGCGCGAGATGCATGAAGGCACGGCCGAGAACCGCCCGATCTGGGGCGAGGCACGGCCCGAAGAGGCCAAGAGCCTGATCGAGGATGGCATCCCGGTCGCGCCCCTGCCGTTCCGCCCAAGCCGCAAGAGCAACTGACGGCCCCCGCGCACGTCGCAGGAGTGGCGGCCCGACCGCACCGGGCCGGCCCGCCGGACGTCTTCGGGCGTCTTGCGCCGACATGCCGTGAAAGTCGCGCGCCCGGCCGATGCAGGCGGAACCTTCGCCGCGATCAATCCTTGGCGCGTTCGACGTAGGTATTGTCGTCGGTGTTGATCACCACGCGGGTACCCGCACCGATATGCGGCGGGACCATGATGCGCAGGCCGTTATCGGCCATCGCCGGCTTGTAGGAGGACGAGGCCGTCTGCCCCTTCACCACCGGCTCGGTTTCGGTGATTTCGACGGTGATCTTCTGCGGGAACTCGATCGCGATGCAGACGCCTTCGTAGATCTTGAGGAAGCAGCGCATGCCTTCCTGCAGATAGACCTTGCCGTCGCCCATGACGTCGGGGGTGACGGTGATCTGTTCGTAGCTTTGCGGCTCCATGAAGTGATAGCCCTCGCCGTCTTCGTAGAGGAAATCGTATTCGACCTCCTCGACATGCGCGCGCTCCACCTGCTCGGTCGTCCGCCAGCGTTCAGACACCTTTGTCCCGTCCGAGATGCGACGCATGTCGACCGAGGTCGTCGGCGTCCCCTTGCCGGGGTGGAAGTTTTCTGCGCTGAGCACGACATAGAGCTTGCCCTCAAGCTCCACGACATTGCCCTTGCGAAGGCTGGATGCGATGACTTTCACGGGATGCGTCCTTGCGATTTCTGGCGGGTCGGCCTAGGGCCGGACCCGATCGCGATGCGCCTAACGTATCTGCCGCCGAATTTCCAGCCGAAAGCGCCCCGATGCCGCAGGGACCGACCGACCAGACCCAAGACGGATGGTGGCACCCCCACCGCCATGCCGACCGCCGCCCCCTTCTGCTGGCCCGCAACCGCATCCAGGCCGCGCTGCGCCGCTGGTTCGACGACGCCGGCTTCACCGAGGTCGATCCCGCCGCGCTGCAGGTCTCGCCCGGCAACGAGGCGCATCTGCATGCCTTCGCGACCGATGCCATCGGCAACGATGGCGCGGCCCGGCGGATGTACCTGCATACCTCGCCCGAATTCGCGATGAAGAAGCTTCTGGCGGCGGGCGAGACGCGCATCCATGCCTTCGCCCATGTCTGGCGCAACCGCGAGCGTGGGCCACTGCACAGCCCGGAATTCACGATGCTCGAATGGTACCGTGCCGGTGCGGATTACGCGGACCTGATGACGGATTGCGCCGACCTGATGGCGACGGCGGCCAGGGCGGCCGGCACGACGGTATTTCGGTGGCGCGACGCCTCTTGCGACCCGTTCGCCCGGCCCGAACGCCTGGCCCTGCCCGAGGCGCTGGCCCGCCATGCCGGGATCGACCTGATGGCCTCGATCCGGGGCGACGGCACGACCGATGCCGCCCGGCTTGCCGCGGATTGCGACGCCGCCGGCATCCGCACAGCGCCGGACGACACCTGGTCGGACATGCTGAGCCGGGTCCTGGTGGAGCGGGTCGAACCCCGCCTGGGAAATGGCCGCGCCACCATCCTCGACCGCTATCCGGTGGCCGAGGCCGCGCTGGCCCGCCCCTGCCCCGACGATCCGCGCCTGGCCGAACGGTTCGAGCTTTACGCCTGCGGGGTGGAATTGGCCAACGGCTTCGGCGAATTGACCGATCCCGGTGAACAGCGCCGCCGCTTCGTGGCCGAGATGAACGAGAAGCAGCGCGTCTATGGCGAACGCTACCCGCTGGACGAGGATTTCCTGGCCGCGCTGGCCCGGATGCCGCCTGCCGCCGGCATCGCGCTGGGCTTCGACCGGCTGGTGATGCTGGCCACCGGGGCCCCCCGGATCGACGCGGTCCTCTGGGCGCCGGTGGGCTGAACCCCGATTTTTCTGCGAAAAATCGCGTCTTCCCCACAGCGCGATCTTTCGCAGAAAGATCGTTGCCCCGGGCGCGACAGCGGCTAGGCTTCGGACCGGAACGGAGGGCAGGCATGACCATTCTCATCACAGGGGCCAACCGGGGCATCGGGCTGGGCCTGAAACGGGCGTTCGAGGCGCGCGGCGAAACCGTCTTCGGCACCACGCGCCAGCCGGAACCGGGGCTGGTTGCCTGCGACGTGACCGACCCGGCTTCGGTCGCCGCGCTGCCGGACGTGCTGGACGGCGGGCCGCTCGACCTGCTGATCTGCAACGCCGGCGTCTATCCCGACAAGGGCCACCGCATCGGCGCGGGATACGGGCCTCAGGTCTGGGCAACGGCTTTCGCGACGAACGTCACGGGCGTTTTCCTGACGATCGAGGCGCTGTTGCCCGCGCTTCGGGCGGCACGGGGCAGGATCGCCATCCTGTCGTCGATCATGGCCTCGGACACCCGCGCGCCGGGGGGCAGCTATGCCTACCGCGCCTCGAAGGCGGCGGCACTGAACCTGGGGCGCAACCTTGCCACCGACCTGGCGTCCGAAGGCATCGCGGTCGGCATCTACCATCCCGGCTGGGTGCGCACCGACATGGGCGGGCCGGGCGCGGATATCGACCTCGATACCGCGGTGGCGGGGCTGGTCGCGCGCCTTGACGATCTGGATATCGGCCGCACCGGACAATTCCTGTCCTACGACGGCACCCCGATCGCCTTCTGAGGCTTGCGCCCCTTGCGGCGGCGCCACCGCTCGCATAAGACGCGCGCGATCTGCATCGGCCTGGCAAAAAGGGGTGGTCATGCCGCTTCTGGTGATGAAATTCGGCGGCACCTCGGTGGCCGATCTCGACCGCATCCGCAACGCCGCGGCCAAGGTGCAGGCCGAGGTCGACCGCGGCTATGACGTGATCGTCATCGTCTCGGCCATGTCGGGCAAGACCAACGAACTGGTCGGCTGGGTCGAGGCGACCGGCCCGTTCTACGACGCGCGCGAATACGACGCCGTCGTCGCCTCGGGCGAAAACGTGACCGCGGGGCTGATGGCGCTGACCTTGCAGGAAATGGGGGTGCCCGCGCGGTCCTGGCAGGGTTGGCAGGTGCCGATCCTGACGACCGACCAGCATGCCGCGGCGCGGTTCACCGACATCCCGCGCGACAATATCGACCAGAAATTCGCCCAAGGCATGAAGGTTGCCGTGGTCGCCGGGTTCCAGGGGATCAGCCCCGAGGGACGGATCACCACGCTGGGCCGCGGCGGCTCGGACACGACCGCCGTGGCCTTCGCCGCCGCCTTCGAGGCCGAGCGCTGCGACATCTACACCGATGTCGACGGGGTCTACACCACCGATCCGCGGATCAGTTCCAAGGCCCGCAAGCTGGACCGCATCGCCTTCGAGGAGATGCTGGAACTGGCCTCGCTGGGCGCCAAGGTGCTGCAGACCCGGTCTGTCGAACTGGCGATGCGCTACAATGTGCGCCTGCGGGTGCTGTCGAGTTTCGAGGACGTCACGGAAGCGTCGGGCACGCTGGTCTGCGACGAGGAGGAAATCATGGAATCGAAAGTCGTCTCCGGCGTCGCCTATTCGCGCGACGAGGCCAAGATCACGCTGTTCACCATCGAGGACCGTCCCGGCATCGCCGCCTCGATCTTCGGGCCGCTGGCCGAGGCCGGCGTGAACGTGGACATGATCGTCCAGAACATCTCGGAAAAGGATTACGACGAGGCGCATCCGGGCGCGGTCACCGACATGACCTTTTCCTGCCCGGTCAACCAGGTGGATCGCGCCTGCAAGGCGATGGAAGAGGCCAAGGCACGCGACGACATCGCCTATGACGAACTGATCGTCGATACCGACGTGGCCAAGATCTCGGTCGTCGGCATCGGCATGCGCAGCCATGCCGGCGTCGCCGCGCGGATGTTCGAGGCGCTGAGCGCCGAGGGCATCAACATCAAGGTCATCTCGACCTCGGAGATCAAGATTTCCGTCCTGATCGACAGGAAATACATGGAACTTGCCGTGCAAGCCCTCCATGATGCCTTCGAACTCGAGAAGGCGGAATAAAGCCGCCCGCAGGGGGCCCATGCCCGAACGGAGCGAGAGCGAGAGCCGCAAACTGCTCAGGCGGCTCAGGGACACCTTGGCCGAGCCCGCCGCCGGACAGGCGCGGCTCGACGCGATCACGCATATCATCGCGGATTCGATGCAGACCGAGGTCTGCTCGATCTACCTGTTCCGCGATGCGAAAACGCTGGAACTGTGCGCGACCGAGGGTCTCAACCCGGCCGCCGTCCACCAGACCCGGCTGAAACTGGGCGAGGGGCTGGTGGGCCGGGTGGCGCGGATGGCACAACCGGTCAACACCGGCGATGCGCCGTCGGAACGCGGGTTCCGCTACATGCCCGAGACCGGCGAGGAGATCTATTCCTCGTTCCTCGGTGTGCCGATCCAGCGGGTGGGCGAACGGCTGGGCGTGCTGGTCGTGCAGTCCAAGCAGGCAAGACAATTTTCCGACGACGAGGTCTATGCACTGGAAGTCGTTGCCATGGTGCTGGCCGAGATGACCGAGTTGGGCGCCTTCGTGGGCGACGGCGAGGGCATTCAGCCGCTGCACCAGAACCCGCTGGCCTTCCGCGGCGCGACCGGACAGGAAGGTACCGCCGAGGGGCGCGTCTGGCTGCACGAACCGCGCGTCGTCGTCACCAATCCCGTGGGGGACGACCCGGCGGTCGAGACCGACCGCCTGAAGGCCGCGATCGAGGAGTTGCGCCAGGTCGTCGACCGGATGATCGGTGAAGCCGAAAGTTCGAGCGCCGAACATCTTCAGGTGCTGGAAGCCTACCGGATGTTCGCCAATTCGCGCGGCTGGCTGCGCCGGATGGAAGAGGACATCGCGCTGGGCCTGTCGGCCGAGGCTGCGGTGGAAAAGGAGCAATCGGCGGCGCGGGCGCGGCTGGAACAGGCCGCCGACCCCTATCTGCGCGACCGTCTGCACGATCTCGACGACCTGTCGAACCGGCTTCTGCGCATCCTGACGGGCCAGGGCCGGGACACCGGTGCCGAGATGCCGGACGATCCGGTTCTGGTGGCCCGCAATATCGGGCCGGCCGAGTTGCTGGATTACGGGCGCAAGCTGAAGGGCGTCGTGCTGGAAGAGGGATCGGTCGGCAGCCACGCCGCGATCGTGGCGCGCGCCCTGGCCATTCCGCTGGTCATCCATGCCGAGCGGATCACCTCCGAGGCGTTGAACGGCGACAGGATCCTGGTCGATGGCGACCAGGGCGTGGTGCATCTGCGCCCCGAAGAGACCATCGCCAGCGCCTTTCGCGACAAGATCGCGATGCAGGCCGAGGCGCAGAAACGCTATGCCGACCTGCGCGACAAGCCCGCGCGCGCCCATTGCGGCACCGTTGTCGACCTGCACATGAATGCCGGGCTGATGGCCGACCTGCCCTCGCTTGCCGGATCGGGCGCCGCGGGCGTGGGACTGTTTCGGACCGAACTGCAATTCCTGATCCGCAACAAGGTGCCCCGGCGCGGTGAACTTGCCGCGCTTTATTCGCGCGTGATGGACGCGGCACGGGGCAAGCGCGTGGTGTTCCGCACCCTCGATATCGGGTCGGACAAGGTGCTGCCCTACATGAAGCCGCAGGACGAGCCGAATCCCGCGATGGGCTGGCGCGCGATCCGCGTCGGGCTGGACAAGCCCGGCGTGATGCGGATGCAATTGCAGGCGCTGATCCGCGCGGCGAACGGACGGCCGCTGGCGGTGATGTTCCCCTTCGTCGCGCAGCTCGAGGAATATCGCGCGGGCCGCGCCGCCGTGCTGGACGAGATCGAACGCGAGCGGCGGCTGGGCCATGTCCTGCCCGAAAAGGTCGAGATCGGGGCGATGCTGGAAACCCCCAGCCTGGCCTTCGCGCCGCGCGCCTTCTTCGAGATGTGCGATTTCATCTCGATCGGCGGCAACGACCTGAAGCAGTTCTTCTTCGCCGCGGACCGCGAGAACGAACGGGTGCGGCGGCGCTACGACACGCTGAACGTGTCGTTCCTGTCGCTGATCGAGATGATCGTGGAACGCTGCGCCGAGACCGGCACAGATGTCAGTTTCTGCGGCGAGGATGCGGGCCGGCCGGTCGAGGCGGTGGCGCTGGCGGCGATGGGGCTGCGGATGCTGTCGATGCGCCCGGCCTCGATCGGGCCGGTCAAGCACCTGATCCGGCGCGTCTCGCTCCAGGAGGCGCGGCAGGTGATCGACATGGCCCGCGCCAGCGGCGCGCAAAGCGTGCGGCCCGCGCTGATGGAATGGCTGGCCCGGCAGAGCTATTGAGGCGGGCCCGGCGGCGGCGGATGGCGCCGCGGGGGGTTCACACCCCCGCACCCCCGTGGGATATTTGAGGACCGAAAATGGAACACGGTGGGAAGATGGCCCGATGGGATCGGAGGGCATTGCTGCTCGGGGCGCTCGCCCTGGCCGCCTGCGGCGCGCCGGCGCCGCGCGATCCGGTCCCGGCGGGCCCGGCCGAGGTGCAGCGGCTGATCGCGAAATGGTCGGCCCATTACGGGCTGCCCGAGGCGCTGGTGACGCGCGTGGTGCGCGAGGAAAGCACCTTCGACCCGGCGGCCCGAAACGGGCCGTATTGGGGATTGATGCAGATCCACCCGCAGACCGCGGCGACGATGGGCCACCGGGGCCCGGCCGAGGCGTTGCTGGATGCCGACACCAACCTGCGCTACGGCGTGAAATATCTGCGCGGGGCCTGGCTGGTGGCCGGTCGCGACGCGGAAGGCGCGATCGGATGGTACCGGCGCGGCTATTATTACGAGGCCAAGCGGCTGGGCCTCTTGGAGGAGACGGGGCTGCGTTAACGCAGCATCGTGCGCAATTCGGCGGCGAGGGCAGCGCGTGGATGCCCGGTTTCGCGGGCCAGCCGCGCCAGTCCGAACTGCACCCGCGCCATTTCCTGGTAATAACCGGTGAAGACCCAGTTCACCGCAGCCCCCGCCACCGCGCCGATCACAGGCGCCGATTGCGCGGCGAGTTTCTGGCCCAGCACCACCGAAAGGCGCGGCGCCACGCGGGCGATGAGAGCCTGCACGCTTTGCCCGGTCAGGGTGAGCCGTGCGGCGAGGAAGCCCAGGTCGGCGTCGTCATCCTCTTCCAGCGGCCCGGCGGCGGCGAAAACACGCAGGCAATCCAGCCGCACCTCCTCTTCCGTCGGGTCGAAGCCGTGTTCCTCGGCGATGCCCTGGATCGCGCGCAGCAGGACGGTCGTGGTGACCGGCAATTCCGCCAGTGCGGTGGGCAGGCCGCCCGCCCCGCCCGCCGCGCCCATCGCGGTGGCCAGGGCCGTGGTCACCCAATCGTCGCGCCGCGGGATCGACTTGCGGCTGGCGGCGGCGGCGGAAAACGCCTGGTCCAGCGCGGCGCGCGTCGCGCCCTCTAGCCGGAAGCGGACCGGCGCGGGCAAGCGGTGCAAGAGCCCCTCGGCCGACCCGCCCACGAGGTTGAGCAGATGCATGCCCAGCCCGTTCGCGGCGCGGTGGCGGCCGGCCAACCGCCCCAATTCCCGGATCGCCGCCTGGTCGAGGGCGATCGGCTCCATCGTCGTCATTGCTGCCTCCGGCTGCCTGCCCGGAATATGGGGTGGCGCGGCCCTGCGCTCAAGCCGGGCGGGTGACCGGCCCCGCGACCCCGGCCCAGGCGCCCGGCACGAGGTCGAGGCCCAGCACCCGTTCGGGATTGGTGGGGGGCGGCATCTCGACCCCGTCGAGCCGGGCGAAACCGAAGCGCGCGTAATAGGGTGCATCGCCCACCAGCATGACGCGCTGCCAGCCCGATCGCCGCGCCACCGCAAGGCTTTCATGTATCAGCGTCGCGGCCAGCCCTTCGCCCTGACGCGTCGGGTGCACGGCGACCGGCCCCAGAAGCAGCGCCGGCGCCCCGCCCACCGCGATCGGCCAGTAGCGAATCGCGGCGGCCAGCGTGCCGGTTTCGTCGCGCAGGGTGAGGCACAGCGCGGAGACCGGGTCCACGCCCTCGCGCAGACGGTAGGAGGACAGCGCGGTACGGCCCGGCGCGAAGCAGAGGTCGAAGAGCGCTTCGACCTCCCACCAATCTTCCGCGCGCTCCTCCTCCAGCCGGAACATCGCCCCCCCGAAATCATTGGCCCGAAATCGCTGGAAAGCCGCCTAGCACGCCGCTAGGTCAGGTTCAAACCGAGGAGACACGCGATGTTCTACCGCCCCGAAGACGGCCATGGCCTGCCCCACAACCCGTTCAACGCGATCGTTTCGCCGCGCCCGATCGGATGGATCTCGTCGCGCGGCGCGCAGGGCGACAACCTTGCCCCCTATTCGTTCTTCAACGCGGTCGCCTATGTGCCGCCGCAGGTGATGTTTTCCTCGACCGGAACCAAGGATTCGCTGTCGAACATCCGCGAAACCGGGGTGTTCGCCGCCAGTATCGTCGCGGCGGCGGCACAGGAGAAGATGAACAGGACATCGGGCGCTTACGCGCGCGGCGAGGACGAATTCGCGCTGGCCGGCGTGGCGAAGGCCGAATGCGAAACGGTGGATTGCCCGCGCGTGGCCGATGCGCCGGCGACGCTGGAATGCCGGGTGGTCGAGATCATCGAATTGCGCGGCAAGGACAACCACCTGGTCCTGGGCGAGGTCACGGGCGTTCATATCCGTGACGATTGCCTTGTCGGGGGCCGGTTCGACGTGACCCGGTTCCAGCCGCTGTCGCGGCTTGGCTACCGCGACTATACCGTGGTGCGCGAGGTCTTCGAGATGATGCGGCCGGGGGATTGAGCGCAGTCTTCCCCCCGCCGCCGCCCTTGCCTAGGATGCGATCCGGTCACACCGGGGAGAACCATGCGCAAGACCGTGAAGGATTACATCCGCACCATCGCCGATTTCCCGCATGAAGGGATCCTGTTTCGCGATGTCACCACGCTTTTCGCCGATGCGCGGGGCTTTCGCATGGCGGTCGACCAGCTTCTGCACCCCTATGCGGGGATGGAGATCGACAAGGTCGTGGGGCTGGAGGCGCGGGGCTTCATCCTGGGCGGGGCCGTGGCGCATCAATTGTCGCTGGGCTTCGTGCCGATCCGCAAGAAGGGCAAGCTGCCGGGCCGGACCGTGGCGCAGGATTACCAGCTGGAATACGGCGAGGCGATCATGGAGATCCATGACGACGCGCTGCAACCGGGCGAGCGGGTGCTGATCGTCGACGACCTTCTGGCGACGGGCGGCACCTGCGCCGCCGGCATCAAGCTGTGCGAAAGGCTGGGGGCCGAGGTGGTGGGCTGCGCCTTCGTCATCGACCTGCCGGATCTGGGCGGGCGCAAGCTGCTGGAAGAGATGGGGATGGAGGTTCACACCCTGTGCGAATTCGAAGGCGACTGACCGAAAGTGATGATCCGGTAACGAATTTGCAATTTTCGAACCATAATGGTGGGCACGTCCGACGCGTCGGATGCTGCTTGCAGAGGTAACCCTCTACGGCAAACGCCCCGCCCTGTCCCCCCAGGCGGGGCGTTTCGCCTACCGCAGCACGGCGCCGGGATTGAGGATGCCCAGCGGATCGAGGGCCTTCTTGAGAACCCGCATCGCCGCAAGCCTGCCCGGATCGCCGAAGCGTTCCAGATCGGCCACCTTCAACCGCCCCACGCCGTGTTCCGCACTGACCGACCCGCCAAGGTCGTGGGCGATTTCATGCACACAGGCCTTGATCGCGTCGCGCTGGTTCTCGTGATCCGCGCGGGTGCGGCCCGGCTGCGGGAAGACGTTGTAATGCAGGTTTCCGTCGCCGACATGGCCGAAACAATTGACCCGGAAGGAACCGATCCGGGCCAGCGCGGGGCCGGCACGGTCGATGAAGGCGGGGATTTCCGACAGCGGGACCGAGATGTCGTGCGACGAGACGGCGCCGATCTTGCGGTTCGCCGCGGGCAGGGATTCCCGCAGCGTCCACAGATCCTGGCGCTGCGCCTCGGATTGCGCGATCACGCCGTCCTCGGTCAGCCCCGCCTCAAGCGCGGCGGCGAACAGCCCTTCCAGCGCCTCGGCCGGGTCGAGGCCCTGCGGCAGGCCGACCTCGATCAGGACCGACCAGTCTGGGCGGTGGTCGAAGGGTTGGCGCAGTTCCGGCATCGCCTCGTCAAGAAACGCAAGGCCCTGACCCCCGATCAGTTCGAAGGCCGACACGCAGCCCGCCATCCGTTCCTGCGCCAGCGCCAGCAGATCGAGCGCCGCGCGCGGGCTTGGCACGGTCAGCATCGCCGTCCCCTCGCCCGCCGGAACCGGGTGAAGGCGCAGCACGGCGGCGGTGATGATGCCCAGCGTGCCTTCGGACCCGATCAGCAGGTTTTTCAGGTCGTAACCGGTATTGTCCTTTCGCAGGCGCTTAAGCCCGCCAATCACGATGCCATCGGCCAGCACCGCCTCGACCCCAAGGCAAAGGTCGCGCGCATTGCCGTAACGCAGCACGTTGACCCCGCCCGCATTGGTGGCCAGCGTGCCACCGATCCGCGCCGTGCCCTGCGCCGCGATCGAAAGCGGGTATAGCCGGTTCGCATTGCGCGCGGCTGCCTGCACATCGGCCAGGATCGCCCCGGCCTCGACCGCGATCACGTTCTCCTCGGGCCAAAGGCCGCGGATCGCGTTCATCCGTTCCAGCGACACAAGCAGCGGCGCGGGGCCGTCAGGCATCACCTGCCCGCCGACAAGGCCCGTCCCGCCGCCCCAGGGCACGATGCCAACGCGCGCCGTGGCACAGGCTTGCAGGATCTGCTGCACCTCGGCGGTGTTGCGCGGCAGGGCCAGCGTGGCGGCCGGCGTGGCGAAGCGGCCGCGCGGTTCCTCGCGATAGGCGGCGGGCGCGGGCCTGATCGTGTCGGGTGGCAGTTGCGCCGCCAGGCTGGCGGCAAAGGCATCGTCGGCAGGTTTCAGCATGGGCGGGACGATTCCAGATCGCGCGGACAAGGTCCAGCGCGTCTAGCGCAGCGGCCGGGGCCGCAGAACCATCACCGTGGGCCGCGCCGGCAGGTTTGTCAGCGACAGGTCGAGATGGCTTTCCTCCGTCCTCACCACGTCGAAATCGTCCGCCATGCCGTCGAGGAACGCCTCCAGCGTCCGGTCGCCGAACCAGTGCATCGGGATCACCACCGAAGCGCGGAACCGCTTGAGCGTGCGGATCATCGCAGGCAGGTCCAGCGTCATCGAACCGTCGACCGGGGCCATCACAACGTCGAGCCGCCCGATCGCGGCGTATTGGGCAGGCTCTGGTTCGTGGTGCAGATGGCCGAGATGACCGACGCAAAGCCCAGCCACCTCGAACACGAAGATCGAGTTGCCGTTCTCCTCCACCCCGCCGAAGGACCGGATATCGGTAGGCACGTTGCGTACCAGCATCTCGCCCAGGTCGAGATGATGCTCGGCCGCGTCGCCGTAACCCGCCCCCCAGCCACGCAGCACATGCGGGATACGCGGGTCCGGGCTGGGCGTCCAATGGGTGGTGTGCGCGTGATTCATCGTGACCACGTCGGGCACCACCTCGGTCGTGCCCAGGTCGCCGGTGAAATCGGTCGCGGCGACCAGCCCGCCCGGCGTCTCGATCGCGAAGGTGGCGTGGCCCACATAGTTGATCCGCACCCAGTCGGCGGGCAGCGGATCGCCCCAGGCGGCCTTGTGCAGGTATTCCATTCCCGGCGTGGCCTCGGCCAGGGCGATACAATGGCTGGGAATCCGGTCCTGCGCGGCGGCAGGCGCGGCAAGAAGCGCAAGGGCGGCAAGGGCATGGGCAAGACGCATCGATGGGCACCTCCTGGGCCACAGGATAGCCCGGCCGCCGCGCCTGTCACCTGACGTCTGCGTCAGTCAGCCCGCATCGGTTCGCCCGCGCCGGTCGGCCCGCAGATTGGCGTAGAGCACGTGGTTGCGCCAGCGCCCCGCGATCTGCAGATAGCTTTGCGCGACGCCCTCGTATTTGAAACCCGTCGCTTCCAGCACCCCGCGCGAGGCGGCGTTCTCGGGCAGGCAGGCGGCCTCGATCCGACTCAGGTCGAGCGTGGTGAAGGCGTAATGGACCAGCGCGGTGATCGCCTCGCGCATGTAGCCCTTGCGGGCATGCGGCGCCCCGACCCAGTAACCCAGCGTGCCCGCCTGCGCCGGGCCGCGGCGGATATTGTCAAGCGTGATGCCCCCGATCAAAGCCCCGTCAGAGCGCCTGATCAGGAACAGCGGCAGCGCGGTGCCCGCGCCCTGCGCCCGTGACGACCAGTAGACACGATTGGTGAAGGCACGTCGGGTCAGGTGATCGGGGGCCCAGCTGGGTTCCCACGGCACCAAAAAATCGCGGCTGGACGACCGCAATTCCGTCCAGGTGATGAAATCGGAATGTTCGGGCAGGCGCAGGGTCAGACGTTCCGTCTCGATCCGAACCTTGCGGCGGCCGAACACCATCAAGCGGCAAGCCTTTCGCGCAAGGTTTCGAGGCTGGGCGCCTTGTCCGCCGGCCCGTAGACGGCCATCGCCGTGCGTGCACCGGCGATCTGGCCCTGGCCATAGGCCAGGACATCGGCGCGCGTGACCGCGTCGATCCTGGCGGCGGCTTCCTCGACCGGCGGCACGCGGCCATGGATCTGCAGCATCCGGGCCATCCGCTCGGCCCGGGCCGAGGGGCTTTCCAGCCCCATCAGCAGACCCGCCTTCATCTGTGCCTTGGCGCGGGCCACCTCGGCCTCGCTCATGTCCTCGGCCGCGCGTTTCAGTTCATCGATCGTCAGATCGCACAGGGCGCCGATCTCGGCGCCCGACGTACCCGCGTAGATCGTCAGCATGCCGGTGTCGTCGTAGCTGCCCGATTGCGCGTAGATCGCGTAGCACAGGCCCATTTCCTCGCGCAGTTTCTGAAACAGGCGCGAGGACATGCCGCCGCCCAGGGCAGTGGCATGGACCTGCGCGGTATAAAGTTGCGGATCGCGGTAGGCCGGTGCCTCGAAACCCAGGGTGAAATGCACCTGTTCAAGGGTTTTCACCTCGCGCCGTTCGCGCCCCTCCCAGCGGGCCGGTTCGAACGCGCGGGCCGGGACGGGCCGCAGATGGCCGAAGATCCGCTCGGCCTGCCGCACCAGCGCGTCATGGTCCACATCGCCGGCGGCCGCGACGATCATCCGGTCGGGGCCGTAATGCTCGGCCACGAAGGCACGGAAATCGTCGCGTGCGAATTTCGCGACGCGGCTTTCCGGGCCCAGGATCGTCCGGCCGATCGCCTGGTCGGGATAGGCCGCTTCCTGCAGCCAGTCGAAGATGATGTCGTCGGGCGTGTCCAGCGCCTGCCCGATCTCTTGCAGGATCACGTGGCGTTCGACCTCGATCTCCTTCGGGTCGAAGACCTGGTTGAGCGCGATATCGGACACCACGTCCAGCGCCAAGGGCACGTCCGCGCCCAGCACGCGTGCGTAATAGGCCGTCATCTCGCGGCTGGTATAGGCGTTGATATAGCCGCCGACATCCTCGATCTCTTCGGCGATCTGCAAGGCCGAACGCCGCGCGGTACCCTTGAAGGCCATGTGTTCGAGGAAATGCGCGATGCCGTTCTGTTCCACCCGTTCGTGGCGACCGCCGGCGCAGATCCACAGCCCCACCGTGGCCGAGGCAAGCGACGGCATCCGTTCGGTCACGATACGCACGCCGTTGGGAAGGGTCGTCAGTTCCACGCTCATTCTTGCCGCCTTTCGCGGACCAGCGCCTCGAGCGCGGCGAGGTCGTTGGGCACCTGCGTCACGCGTTCGGGCCTGGTCATGATCGGTTGCATATGCGGCGGCAGGTCGGGCCGGACGCCAGCGGCCTGTTCCACCGCGTCGGGAAATTTCGCCGGATGCGCGGTGGCCAGCGTCACCATCGGACGGTCCGATTGCAGGTCATGGCCCACGCGGACGCCAACGGCGGAATGCGGGCACAGAAGTTCGCCCGAGGCCGCCAGTTCGGCGGCGATCGTGGCACGCGTTTCGTCCTCGGACACGCGGCCCGACACATAGATCTCGCGCAGGCTTTCCAGGGCGCCCTGGCTGACGGTGAAGCCGCCCCCGGCCTTCAATTCGTCCATCAGTTGCGCCACCGCGTTCCCATCGCGGCCATAGGCGTCGAACAGCGCGCGTTCGAAATTCGAGGAAACCTGGATATCCATCGACGGGCTGATCGACGGTTTGACACCGTCGGTTTCATAGCGGCCCGTCGTCAGGCAGCGGTGCAGGATGTCGTTCTGGTTGGTCGCCACCACGAGGCGGCCCACCGGCAGGCCCATGGCTCGGGCGATGGAACCGGCGAAGATGTCGCCGAAATTGCCGGTCGGTACTGTGAAATCCACCGCCCGGTGCGGCGCGCCCAGGCTGACGGCGGCGGTGAAGTAATAGACGACCTGCGCCAGAACCCGCGCCCAGTTGATCGAGTTGACGCCGGCCAGCCCGACCTCGTCGCGGAACTCGAAATCGTTGAACATGTCCTTCAGGCGGGCCTGGCAATCGTCGAAATCGCCGTCGAGCGCGAGGGCATGCACATTGCCGTCGTCGGGCGTGGTCATCTGCCGGCGCTGGATCTCGGACACCCTTCCATGCGGGTAGAGGATGAAAACGTCGACATTGGGCAGGCCGCGGAACGCCTCGATCGCGGCCGAACCGGTATCGCCCGAGGTCGCGCCGACGATCGTCACGCGGCGGCCCTGCCGTTCCAGCGCGACCTGGAACAGCTGGCCGATCAGCTGCATCGCGAAATCCTTGAACGCCAGCGTCGGGCCGTGGAACAGCTCCAGCAGGAAATGGTTGGGCGCAAGCTGCACCAGCGGCGCGCGCGCCGCATGCCGGAAACCGGCATAAGCCTTGGCGATGATGTCCCGGAACTCGGCATCGGTGAAGCTGTCGCCCAGGAAGGGGCGCATCACGCGAAAAGCCGCGTCCTCGTAGGAAAGGCCCGCCAGCGCGGCGATCTCGTCCGCGGTCATCTGCGGCACCGTCTCGGGCACGTAAAGGCCGCCGTCCCGGGCCAGGCCCGTCAGCATCGCCTCGTCGAAGGGCAGAACCGGCGCGCGGCCGCGGGTGGAGACGTAGCGCATGGAAGCTCCGGCAATGGCGCGTTTCAACTCGTCCGGCGACTGATACGCCACAGGAAGAAGCCTGTCATCCCCGCCCAGACCGCCGCGAGGGAAAACCAGGTCACCGCATAGCCGAAATGGTCGTTGGGGATGCCCGCCGTGGTGACCGGCTGGGGCAGAATGCCCTGATCGGGGCCGGCCACGCGCCGCACGACCACCAGCACCGGGTCGGTGTTCAGGGCCTCGGACATGCTGGGCACGTCGCGGGCGAACCACAGCCCCTCGTCCCGGTCGGGCGGCGGGGTGAAGGCGTCGGCATCCTCGGGCCACATCAGGTTGCCGATGACGGTCAGGTCGGCCGCGGGCCGGTCGGCGCGGCGGTCGCCCTCGGGGACGAAGCCGCGGTCCAGCATGATCCGGCGGCCCGCATCGGTTTCGAAGGCCGAGATGATCCGATAACCGGCGCCCTGCCCCTTGATCGCCGACAGGACCACCAGTTCCGCGCCCGTGGTGCGGCCCGCGGTCGTCACCGCCTGGTAGTTCAGGGCCTCGGGGTCGGGTTGCGTCAGGCCGGCAAGGTCCATCGGTTCGGCAGCAAGCCGTGCCTCGATCGCGGCGATGACGCCCTCCTTCCAGTCCAGCCGGCGGACCTGCCAAAGGCCCAGCGAGACGAGAATGGCCATTCCCCCCAGACCGACGATCAGAACGAACAGGATGCGGCGCATGTCAGACCTCCAATGCAAAGGGCGCGGGAAATGTCCCGCGCCCTGAAGCGTGTCGTCCGGTCGCGGGTCAGGCGCCCCAGATGTAGATGGAGAAGAACAGGAACAGCCAGACCACGTCGACGAAGTGCCAGTACCAGGCGGCCGCCTCGAAGCCGACATGCTGTTCGGGCGTGAAATGGCCCTTCAGCGCCCGGAACAGGCAGACTGCAAGGAAGACGGTGCCGATGATCACGTGGGCGCCGTGGAAGCCGGTGGCCATGAAGAAGTTGGCACCATAGATGTTGCCGGCGAAGCCGAAGCCCGCATGGGTGTATTCGTAGGCCTGGAAGAAGGTGAAGATCACCCCCAGCAGGATCGCCAGGATCAGGCCGTTCACCAGGTCCTTGCGGTTGTTCTCATGCGCCAGCGCGTGGTGCGCCCAGGTCGCCGCCGCACCCGAGCACAGCAGGATCAGCGTGTTGATCAGCGGCAGGTGCCAGGGATCGAAGGTTTCGATGCCCGCCGGCGGCCAGGGGCCGTCGATCGCCGGGCTCATCCCGCCCGGATCCATCGGGTAGAGCGCGTGCTTGAAGAACGACCAGAACCACGCCGCGAAGAACATCACTTCGGACATGATGAACAGGATGAAGCCGTAGCGCAGGCTGATCCGCACCACCGGGGTGTGGTCGCCCGTCTCGCCCTCGCGCACGACATCCGTCCACCAGCCGAACATCGTGTAAAGCACGACGGCCAGGCCGATGAAGAACATCCAGGGCGTGATGTCCCGCATCCAGAGCACCGCCCCGAACAGCATCACGAAGCCGCCAACCGCGCCCAATAGCGGCCAGATCGACGGTGGCAGGATGTGGTAGTCGTGGTTCTTCTCGTGCGCCATTTCGCTTCCCTCGTCGGTTCCCTCTTGCGGGGATCAGTTGGTATCTGTGGCCCGGTCCACGGCCGCCGGAAGGGCGGCGTGTTCCTCGGGCAGTTCGGTTTCGTAGAACGTGTAGGACAGGGTTATGTTGCGGATATGACCCGCGTCGCGATCGTCGACCAGTTCGGGATCGACGAAGAACGACACCGGCATCTCGACCCGCTCACCCGGCTGCAGCACCTGTTCGGTGAAGCAGAAACACTGGATCTTCGCGAAATAATAGCCGGCCAGATCGGGCGACACATTGTAGCTGGCCGTACCGGCGACGGGCCGGTCGGTCGGGTTGTAGGCCTCGTAGAACACCAGCCCGGTCTCGCCGATCTTGATATCCATCGTGCGGGTCATCGGGCGGAATTCCCACGGCATGTCGCGTTCGGTATTGGCATCGAACCGCACCGTGACCGTTTCGTCCAGCACGACGTCGGAGATGTCTTGTGCCACGTTCGTGGTGCCGCCATAGCCGGTGACGCGGCAGAACCAGTCGTAGAACGGAACGGCGGCCCAGGCCAGGGCGCCCATCGTCACCACGACGCCAACCAGGCGCAGCGCGGTGCGGCCGTTCTTGTTGGTTTGGTTGGTCTCGGTCATCAATTCCCCTCCTCTGCCGGAAGCAGGCTGTTCCGAGGCTGATGATCGTAGCCTTCTATCATGTTGCCGTTCGACACCTTCACGACGGTCAACCCGAAGATGATGACCACGAAACCCACCAGGACCAGACCAAGCCCCAGATTGCGCCCGAACCGGCGCTGATGCAGTTCATGTTCGCGCCCGATCGCCATCTACCAGATCCCCCAGCCGGCGGCGCGCAAGGCCTTGTCGGCCAGAAGCGCGCCGAAATGCAGGAACAGGTAGCTGAGCGAAAAGCGGAAGAACGCTTTTTCGGCACGGTAATTGTCGGCCTCGGCCGCGGCCTCGTCCCGCGCCCGGATACGCCAGGCGCCCAGCACGAAGCGCAGGTTCAGCACGATCGCCGCCGCCAGGTAGACCGGCCCGGCGATGTCGGTCAGGGCCATGCCCAGCGCGACCGGAACCAGAAGCACCGTGTAGGCCAGGATATGGTTGCGGGTGGCGCGGCGGCCATGCGTGACGGTCAGCATCGGCACGCCCGCATCGGAATAGTCGTTCTTCATGAACAGCGCGAGCGCCCAGAAATGCGGCGGCGTCCACATGAAGATCAGCGCGAACATCAAAAGCGATTCGACGCTGACCCCACCCGTGGCCACGGCCCAGCCGATCATCGGCGGGAAGGCGCCCGCAGCACCGCCGATGACGATGTTCTGCGGCGTCGAACGCTTGAGCCACATCGTGTAGACGACGGCGTAGAAGAAGATCGTGAAGGCCAGGAAGGCGGCGGCGAACCAGTTGGCCGCCAGCCCGAGCATCATCACCGAAATCCCCGACAACGCCAGCCCGAGGCCCAATGCCTCGCCCCGGCCGACGCGCCCTGCCGGAACCGGACGGCCCTTGGTGCGGCGCATCACGGCATCGATATCGGCGTCGTACCACATGTTCAGCGCACCCGAGGCACCACCGCCCAGCGCGATGAACAGGATCGCGACAAAGGCCACCAGCGGATGCACGGAAACCGGCGCCACGGCCAGGCCCACGAAGGCTGTGAACACCACGAGCGACATCACCCGCGGTTTCAGCAGCGCCACATAATCGCCGAAACCGGCTTCCTGCGGCGGATCGTAGACGCTCAGGTCGCTCATGCTGCCCATCATCTCCCTTGCGCGCGCCCGGCCTCTCCCGACCGGGGCGCACCATTACCCGCAGCGGATCAGTCGGCCGACGCGACGTCGATCTGCGCCGGCACGCCGGCGAATTCGGCCTTCGCACGGTCGAGCCAGGCGGCGTATTCCTCCTCGCTGACCACCTTGACGGTGATCGGCATGTAGGAATGGTCCTTGCCGCACAGTTCCGAACACTGACCGAAATAGATGCCTTCCTGTTCGGCGGCGAACCACAGTTCCGCGATCCGGCCCGGCACGGCGTCCTGCTTCACGGCGAAGGCCGGGATGGTCCAGGAATGGATCACGTCGGCGGCGGTCACCTGCATCACGACGGTCTTGCCGACGGGGACGACCACGGCGGTGTCGGTGGCCAGCAGGTAGTTGCTTTCGTCGTAGCCGTAATCGGCCAGGTCTTCCTTCGCCAGCATGAAGCTGTCGAAGCCGAAGCCCTCGTCGACATATTCGTAGCCCCAGAACCACTGGTAGCCGGTCACCTTGATGGTCACGTCGGCGTCGGGGATTTCCTGCTGCTTGAACAGGATCGGCAGCGAGAACGAGCCGATGACCACCAGGATAAGGATCGGAACGACCGTCCACGCGACCTCGAGCGGGGTGTTGTGGGTGAACCGGGCCGGTTCCGGGTTGGCGCGGCGGTTGTAGCGCAGGATCACGGCGGCCAGCAGAACCAGGACGAGGACGACGACCGCTGCCATGATGATGTGCAGCAGGTTGTCGAGCCATTGCTGGTCGCGCGCCAGTTCCGAGGCGGCCGGGTGGAACCCGGTGCCGTTGGCATGCGGGGCGCCGACGACGGACAGACCCTCGATCCCGTCCTGCGCCAGCGCCGCGCCGGCCGAGAAGGTTGCGGTGAAGGCGGCCGCAGCAGCGGCCCGAAATTTGGCAAGACGCATTCTTTTTTCCCGTTCTTGACGCGGCTCTCCCTGCCGCCCGGTCGGCCCCGCTTCCACGGAATGCCTCCAGTTGTGTCGGGGGCATTCTAAAACCATATTCATGTGGGTCCGACAAGCGAAACCGTTGCGACACGGGGACGCGAGTTGACCTGGATCAACGACGAGAAAGGCCGCCCAGATGACCGATGCCCGCTTCGCCCCGTTCGAGACACATCTGGACCGCGAGGCCGCGCTGGCCACCCTGCGCGCGGCGACCGACGGGGCCGAGGACGGCGAATTGTTCCTGGAACGGCGCCGGTCCGAGGCGCTGGTGCTGGATGACGGGCGGATCAAGACCGCCAGCTACGACGCGTCCGAAGGGTTCGGCCTGCGCGCCGTCCAGGGCGAGGTCGCGGGCTATGCCCATTCGACCGAAATCAGCGAAAGCGCCATGCGGCGTGCGGCCGAAACGGTCCGGCTGGCGGTGGGCGACGGTGGCGGCGTCATGGCCCCGCCACCGCCCGGATCGAACCGGAAACTCTATGGCGATACCGATCCGATGTCCGAGGCTGGCTTTGGCGTGAAGGTCGATACGCTGCGCGAGATAGACGCCTTCCTGCGCGACCTCGATCCGCGCGTCGTGCAGGTCACCGCCAATCTTGCCGCCTCGCTGCAGGAGGTCGTGATCCTGCGTCCCGAGGGCGGCATCGTCAGCGACATCCGCCCGATGGCGCGACTGAATGTCGCGGTCATCGTCGAGGAGAACGGACGGCGCGAAAGCGGCCATTACGGCGGCGGCGGGCGGATGGGCCTGTCGGGCCTGATCACCCGCGACCATTGGGAGGGCGTGGCGCGCGAGGCGCTGCGCGTGGCGCAGGTCAACCTGTCGGCCGAGGCGGCGCCGGCGGGCGTGATGGACGTGGCGCTTGGCCCCGGCTGGCCCGGTATCCTGCTGCACGAGGCGGTCGGCCACGGGCTGGAAGGCGATTTCAACCGCAAGAAAACCTCGGCCTTCGCCGGGTTGCGGGGCCAGCGCGTGGCCGCACCGGGCGTGACCGTGCTGGATGACGGCACGATCGAGGGGCGGCGCGGGTCGATCACCGTGGATGACGAGGGCACGCCCTCGGGCAAGAACGTGCTGATCGAGGACGGCATCCTGGTGGGTTACATGCAGGACCGGCAGAACGCCCGGCTGATGGGCGTGGCCCCCACCGGCAACGGGCGGCGCGAAAGCTACGCCCATATCCCGATGCCGCGGATGACCAACACCTACATGCTGGGCGGCGAGGCCGACCCCGGCGCCATCGTGGCAGACCTCGAAGACGGGATCTGGGCCGTGGGTTTCGGCGGCGGGCAGGTCGACATCACCAGCGGCAAGTTCGTGTTTTCCTGCACCGAGGCCTACCGGGTGAAGAACGGCCGCGTCGGCGCGGCGGTGAAAGGGGCGACGCTGATCGGCGACGGCGCCACCGCGCTGCAGCAGATCCGCGCCATCGGCAACGACATGGCGCTCGATCCCGGCATCGGCAATTGCGGCAAGGCCGGGCAATGGGTGCCGGTGGGCGTGGGTCAGCCCACGCTTCTGATCGGCGGGCTGACCGTGGGCGGAAGTGCGACCTGAAGGTTGCGAAAAAGGCGCGCGATTCCGGGTTTCCGGTAACCACTCGTTAACCTTAACGGGGCAGATTCGGCCTTGCGAATGAGGCGGAGGACCGGATGGAGAAATGTTTGTTTTCTCTTCCCACCCCCTTCACCCCACCCACCACGGAAGAAGATGAACTCTTCTGGCTCCGCCTCATTCGCTCCCGCCGCGTCGGGTGCACGACCTTCTGGAGACTTCTCGGTGAAACCGGATCGGCGCAGGATGCGCTGGAAGCCCTGCCAGGGGTCGCCCGTGCGGCGGGGGTGAAGGATTACCAACCCTGCAGCGAACAGGCCGCCCGCGCCGAACTGGCGGCGGGACGGCGGGCAGGCGCCCGCCTGGTGGCGCGCGGGCAGAAAGGCTACCCGGCGGCGCTGGCCGAACTTGCCGATGCGCCGCCGCTTCTGTGGGCGATGGGGAACCCGGAACTGGCCGACAGGCCCACGCTGGCGGTGATCGGGGCGCGCAACGCCTCGTCGCTGGGTTTGCGGATGGCGCGGCGACTGGCCGAGGATCTGGCGCAGGCGGGATTCGCCGTGGCATCCGGCCTGGCGCGCGGGATCGACGCGGCCGCGCACAAGGCCGCCCTGCCCGCGACGATCGCCGTGCAGGCCGGCGGAATCGACGTGATCTACCCCGCCGAGAACGAAAGCCTGGCCAACGAGATCGGGTTGCGCGGGCTGCGCCTGACCGAACAGCCGCCGGGATTGCAGCCGCAGGCGCGGCATTTCCCGCAAAGGAACCGGATCATCGCCGGGATCGCCCGCGCGGTGGTGGTGGTCGAGGCCGCCAGCCGCTCGGGCAGCCTGATCACCGCGCGCATGGCGCTTGATGCCGGGCGCGAGGTGCTGGCCGTGCCCGGCCACCCGATGGACGGCCGCGCGGGCGGCTGCAACGCGCTGATCCGCGACGGCGCCGTGCTGGTGCGCAGCGCCGAAGACGTGCTGGCCGTGCTCGGCGCACCTGCGCCGGAACGGCGCGCGGCGGCCCCACGGGCGCCGACGGTTCCGCCCCCGCCGCCACAGCGTCCGAAGGCCGAAACCCGCGACCTGCATGCCCGCATCCTCGACCGGCTTGGCCCCTCGCCCACCGCCGAGGATCAGCTGATCCGCGATCTCGGCCTGCCGGCCTCGGCGGTGTCGGCAAGCCTTCTGGATCTGGAACTGGACGGCAAGGTGGCACGGCAGCCGGGCGGGCTGTTGGCGAAGGTGATTTGACGGCAGCATCTTTGCCGCAGCGCAGCAGGGTCCGACCCGGCCCGCATTGACAGCGGCGGCGATTGCACTCCATGTTCCCCGCCCAGTGCCGTGGCGCCCCCTTCGCCGCGCGAAGAAGAGGACCATATGGCCGTCGTCGTCGTCGAATCCCCTGCCAAGGCCAAGACCATCAACAAGTATCTGGGCCCCGGCTATACCGTGCTGGCATCCTACGGCCATGTCCGCGACCTGCCGCCCAAGGACGGATCGGTCGACCCCGATCACGACTTCGCGATGAAATGGGAGGTCGCGTCGGACAGCAAGAAGCATGTCCGGGCCATCGCCGAGGCGCTGAAGGACGATGACACCCTGATCCTGGCCACCGACCCCGACCGCGAGGGCGAGGCGATTTCGTGGCATCTGCAAGAGGCGCTGGCCCCCACGATCAAGAAGGGCAAGCAGGTCCGCCGGGTGACCTTCAACGCGATCACGAAGGCGGCCGTCAGCGAGGCGATGGAGGCCCCGCGCGAGGTCGACATGGAACTGGTCGAGGCCTACCTGGCCCGCCGGGCGCTGGACTACCTCGTCGGGTTCTCGCTGTCGCCGGTCCTGTGGCGCAAGCTGCCGGGCGCGAAATCGGCCGGCCGCGTGCAATCGGTCTGTCTGCGCCTGATCGTCGAGCGCGAGATGGAGATCGAGGCATTCCGCGCCCGCGAATACTGGAGCGTCACGGCGAAACTGGCGACCCCGCGCGGCCAGGAATTCGACGCGCGGCTGGTGACGCTGGCGGGCAGAAAGCTGGACAAGTTCGACCTCGAAAGCCAGGCAGCGGCGGACCTTGCCGTGCAGGCGGTCACCTCACGCGACCTGTCGGTGAAGGCGGTCGAGGCGAAACCGGCCAGCCGCAACCCCGCGCCGCCCTTCATGACCTCGACCCTGCAGCAGGAGGCCAGCCGCAAGTTCGGCATGGGCGCCCGCCAGGCGATGAGCGCGGCGCAACGGCTCTACGAAGCCGGGCTGATCACCTACATGCGGACCGACGGGATCGACATGGCGCCCGAGGCGGT
>Ga0180436_10000869_pt1 | contig 30097 bp, 27 predicted proteins | sample SS_ome_2_FD_132434 | JGI IMG/M metagenome (GOLD analysis project Ga0180436, IMG submission 132434) | Hypersaline lake sediment archaeal communities from the Salton Sea, California, USA - SS_3_S_2 metaG | ecosystem: Environmental > Aquatic > Non-marine Saline and Alkaline > Hypersaline >... | reverse complement strand
TATAAAGAATAGATTCGATATATGTTTTTCAGGAAGTTGAAGAGGAAATACGCGACGCCCGCCAGGTAGAAGATACCAATCAGTGTGAATATTGAAGGTATAGTTCTCTGATCATTGGTATACAAATCTTTAGAAACCTGTCCAAAGACTACTTTCTCAAAAGTATCATGGTATGAAAACTCACCTAATTCCGCAGCGGGCTGAACAGTAATAATCTGTTCTATATTAACGGGTAGGTTTGGTAAGGCCAGATGGGGTATGATAATAGATAAAACAACTGTAAGTACCAGGTAGAATCTTTTCAGGAAGTGAAAAGTATCTGCTTTAAACAGTACATAAACGAAATAGAACAATGCAAGACAGATACTGACTTCAACGAGGTAAATAGCAAATGAATTCATTTTTTCTGGTCTTTTAACTTATCCAAAAGCTTGATTGCATCATCAATATCATCAATACTTATTTCATTATTGGAAGAGAAGAATGATACGACATCTTTAATTGAACTGCTGAAGTATCTTTTGAATATTGAATTAACGTGCTTATTAGAATAGTCTTCCTTTGAGATTGAAGGGTAGAACTGGTGTGCATTGCCATAGGATTTGTGACTGACATATCCCTTCCTTTCCAATATCTTCAGAATTGTTGCAACTGTCGTATAAGCAGGTTTAGGCTCACCATAATGTATTAGTAAGTCCTTCACAAATCCCTTTTCAATCTCCCACAGGATTTGCATTACCTGTTCTTCTGCTTTTGTAAGTACCATGTTTTCTCTTATATATAGGCAAATCTACTAAATACTTAGTAGTTATACTAATATTTTAGTAGTTTTTTAAAAAGACCTATCATACAGCATGATTATTAGCGTATTAAATGGACTCATGCATGTACAAACTACGATATAAAGTTTAAGAGTAGCAGGATGAGAGTGATGAAATAATAGGGTCCGGCCTTCTTAACGGAAAAAGAAATGAAACTGCATAGAATAAGGGTACATTCAAATGAACAGAATCATCACACCTGCTGCGGCACCCCGGATATAGACATATCTTGGTATGATTTTTGGAACCAATTGTATGCCAGTTGTTTTCACAATACCAACAATGCATCACGAGAAGACTTGGCAGGATTCAATGAAACGCTCTTTTGGAATAGATCTAAGCTGTGTTCTGTTGCTAGTCTTTCTCACAGCATGTGAAAAAGAGGCAGACACAATCAATGGTTCATACTTCGCCCCACTCGAATTGGATGACTGGGAAATCTCAACTCCAAATGACCAGGACCTGGATACAACTATCATAAAGGAAATGTACCTAAGCGCTTCTAAGATTGGTCATATTTACTCCTTACTTATTATTAAAGACGGCTATTTAATTGCCGAACGTTATTTCAATGGTAAAAATGTCAATACCGCTCTTCCCATTGCCTCGCTTACAAAAAGCTTTACCTCCACATTGACTGGAATTGCCCTGGAAAATGGTAAGCTCACAAGTCTTGACCAGAAACTTTCAGAGTTCTTTCCTGAATTCGATTGGGAATCGATGGACCCGCGCAAGAGTCAGATAACAATCGAGCAGATTCTGAAAATGAGATCCGGTTACCCCTGGGAAGAGTTTTCTGAATACAATGATCTGCTGTGGTCAAGATTCGGAGATTGGCTTCCGCTTATCGAGGAAATTCCACTGGAGTCTGATCCGGGAACTGAATATGGCTATTCAAACCTGATGGCGCATGTACTTGGCATCATTGTATCCAGGGCAGCAGATACTTCCTTATATGATTTTGCAAACCAATATTTGTGTGAACCTCTGGAGATTTCTATCCCGGTCTGGTGGACTGATCACGAGGGCTACTATTACGGTCATGGTGATATTCATGCAAACGCAAGAGATCTTGCCAAATTTGGATACTTAAATCTAAATGAAGGGACATACAATGGACTTGAAATCATCTCTTCCAAATGGATTGATGATGCATTAAGGCCTTATTCAATGGATGTATATGGCAGGGAAATCTTTGACAACTTCTCCGGTTTAAATCTGGGCTATATGAACTGGTTTTCTGCTCAGGCCGGCAGATATACCGTATTTTTTTCATGGGGCCATGGTGGGCAGCATATATTCCTGCTTCCGGAATACAATATGATCATAGTGACAACAGCTGATTACATGCCTGGTCAGGATAGTGAAAATGACTGGAAGAAGCAGAAATCAATAACGGAAATGGTCGGAAAGTACATGTCCCAGTTACCATAGCCTCTACCAGGGACCTCAGATATAAGTATATAAGCTTAGGGGACAGTTGTTGTGAAACGCTTTTTGTCCTTTTTGCAGAGAACCTGGATCAAGTGACGCCCGGAGCTAATCGCTGTAGACACGCCTCCTCCCGGGAAGACCCACTGCCCCGCCATATAGAAGTTGTTCAATCCGGGGAGGGTTCTGCGCATGGGCTTTCCCAACCCGCTGAGCATTGGCTTCCATCCCATATATGAACCCCGCCAGTTACCCGTATATCGCTCGTAGGTCACCGGGGTAGCCACATCTACGACTTCTACCTGCTTTCGAATACCCGGGAAACGTAATTCCAGCCTGTCAATAACCGCTTCAGCAAGATCCTGCTTCTCCTTCTTGTAATCCTTCCTGTTCTCAGAAAGCTGCTTCCAGTACTCGTAGCTTGCAAATAAAAAAGGTACGGTAACGACAGATTTGCCTGAAGGTGCCATGGAGGGATCAAATCCATAGTGTTTGAAAGGTAACCAGTCCCGGATCTGGCCCCCAAACTCAATGGGCTTATCCAATTTAAGCACAATGGAATGGGATTCATCTGAAAAATCATGAGCCACACCCAGCGATACCTGGACAAAAGGCTCATAAATAGGCCATTCCCTGTAATAGGTCTGGATTTTCTCATTGACATACTTCCCATCCAGCATGTCGAAGATGGTGGTGCGTCCGTCCGCCGCCGAGACAACCAGATCGGCCCTGTACTCTTTGCCGTCGGTGAGGCGCACACCGACCGCCCGGTCATTTTCAACGATAATCTTTTCAACAGGTGACTTATATTGTATCCTGCCCCCGAGATCCTGATAACGCTTCTCGATGGCCCGGGCAAATTCCAGGGAACCTCCTGCAGGCCATCCATTGTTTTGCATGTGGAGATAGGCCAGCATCCAGATGACGGCCATCATCGGCATATCCGGAAGGTCCTCGATGATCTGGGGGAAAACTTCACGAAGGAAGGGATCCTTGAAGTGAGTTGCATATTCCTGCATGGAGATCCTGCTGTACTTTCCCAGGTCCCTCAAAACAGGAATGTCTTTCAGCATCTTCAGCATATCAAGCGGGCCCATATGTTCCATGGGCTTTCGAACCGGCATTTCAAAATCCAGAACCCTACGTGCGGCATTGCATAATTCTTCAATGACTTTCGCATCGACCGGAGATATTTCTTTCATATGCTGTTCCAGGCGATCCAGGTTGGTATAAACGATCCAGGTCTTTCCCCCGGGTCCCTCCACACGCAAGAGTTCATCTTTATCAATCATCTGCCGGCCCTGCACAGCTCCCAGTTCCTTATAAAACTGGTTGTAAACCCCGGAGCGGGATCCCATCATATAATGGATACAACCATCAATCAGGTATCCCTTGCGTCTCCAGCTTGTGCACAAGCCCCCCGGGATATTATGCATCTCAAATATCTGGGTATTATAGCCATTCATCCTGGCATAACAGCCTGCAGACAGCCCTGCCAGGCCAGCTCCGATTATGATTATTGACTTCTCGTCCATGGTTCAGTACCTGTTTCGCATGCTGAATACAAATTACAAATAATCAACATCCTAAGTAATCGCCAGAAGATGGTACATTCATAGCCAGGAACCACTCAAAAATTCCGGTCATCACTCTCTCAAAATCTGAATTTACGATATCAACCTTTATTTTTAAAAGTACTCGTCCTTTTGGCAGTATTTCCTCAAGAATTCTGTTTACGTCTGTATTTACAAAATCCGCCTTTGAAAATATCTGTCCGTTTACAGACTTGCTGTATTTAATTTCTGCCTTTCTGACAACCGGAATTACATCCAAATCATGATCTTTGAATTCCCTTAACAGGAATTCCCCGCTGGTCGATTCTGCCAGAGCAAACAAGACACTGGCATGTATGGTCCCCAGGTGATTTAAATACTCCTCCTTATCCTCCAGTTTTAAAATATATCGATCATTGTCAGATCTCTGCAATCCCAAAAAATTATGAAAAGGTATCTCGGTTATATCCATGGGGTATCTTTAGTTAAACAATTCAGTTATCTACACCGGTCAGCCAATTCTGTTTCAGAATGGCCATGAGTACAACATCTTCAAATTTTCCCCACTTCTGCACACGCTGACGTAACAGTCCTTCCTGCCCGAAGCCATTTTTCTCAAGGACCCGGCCGGTTGCCGGGTTTCGCAACATGTGATAGGCATAGAGACGATTCAAACTGAGCACCTCAAAGCTGTAGCGTATAATGACCTGAACCACTTCACTCATATAACCCTGTCCCCAGGCATTTATGGCCAGCCAGAAACTCAGCTCCCCCTGAGAATGCTCATGCTCGATATCCCGCACCTCAATTAAACCACAAAACTCTTTCCCCGCTTTCTTCTCGATAATAAAGGTGACAGAAGTCCCGGCTTCTCTTTCATTCTTCTTCCGGGTAATATAACGCTCAGCTTCACCTTCAGGATAAGGATGAGGCAGTGAGATCATGGTGTCAGCTACTTCACGTATGCACGCAGTCCTCTGGATATCCTGCTTATCAGATAAATCAAGAGCGCGAAGCTGAAGTCGCGCCGTTTCAAGTATAGCTTGTTCAATCATGGGGCCCAGACTGCAAATTCATTTCCGGCCTCAAGTTTGCGGACCGGAAGCTCAACGTAGTTTACTTTATTATGATTATCCATCGAAGAATGATATAGAATAAAGGTTCTTTTCTACGTGCGTTTTATCACGCCCGCGGTCACTTCTTTATGCCATGCCTTCAGCAAGTTTATAAGTTCTTGCACCAAAACGGGGCGTTCTTCAGCAATATTTATTTCTTCTCCCAGGTCAGTTCTCAAATTATATAATGAAAATTTGGAAAAAGATGTATTGGTAATCAGTTTGAAATCGCCCTGCCTGATCGCCAGCTGATTATTGAGTGACCAGAATAGAGATCGAGGTGCCAGAATCTTGTTTTCGACCAGGTGCGGAAGGAGGTTGATCCCATCTAATGTGAGGTCTTCACTTACGGAAGCCCCAGCTATGGCCGCCATGGTGGGTAGCAAATCAGCACCCATGCCCGGGAGATCAGACACGCTCCCTGCCTCAATCTTCCCGGGCCAATAAGCAATGGCCGGAACCCGGTGTCCTCCTTCCCAAATCTGCCCTTTCTTCCCCCGAAGTGGTCCGGCAGATCCGGGTCCGGCCGGTCCGTTATCCGAGAAAAAGAAAATGAAGGTGTTTTCGGTCAGACCTGCATCGGCAACAGCCTGAGTAATCCGACCCACGCCTTCATCCATTACCTCAATCATTTCTTTGTAAACCTCCGGAGTGACCGGATCCTCTGTCCTGCCCTCTTCCCGTGTATAGCGTGGCGGATCACGGCGACCCTGGTAGGGATAGTGGGGTGCTTCATGAGCGATATACAGCAGAAAGGGTTTCTCCCTGTGGCGCCGGATAAAGTCAACTCCGTGATCGGTAATGAGATCGGTCGTGTATCCACATTCGGGATCCAACTGGTCCTGCTTCCACCAATCCTCTTCACCTGTCTGATCGAGGTGGGCATGGTAGTCCACATTGCCGCTCACATACCCAATAAACTCATCGAATCCCTGATGAACGGGATTGTATTCCGGAAGGTAGCCCAGATGCCACTTGCCAAACAATGCCGTCGTATAGCCTGCAGATTTTACGACTTCAGCAAAGGTGGTCTCTCCTAGATCCAGACCGGTATGACGGTGACCTGCTGCCGTAACCACGCCATTGATGCCCGTGCGCTGCTGGTACCGGCCGGTCAGCAATGCTGCCCGGGTGGGACTACAAACCGCTCCATTGGAATGGAAATCTGTAAAGCGCAGCCCTCCGGCAGCCAGAGCATCAATGTTGGGCGTGAGGAAGCGCTCGCTGCCATAGCATCCCACATCTCCATAGCCATAATCATCGGCAAGGATGATGATGATGTTTGGCTTTCTTTCCTCATCGGACCCGTGAAGAGGGAATGCTGGGCCGGCGAACAGGACAGCGAAGCAAACTGTAATGAAAAATAGATGTCGCTTATATAGCATCGTCTTTGTACATTTTTTGCAATTCAACCAACTTGTCTGTGAGCTCCTTTATCTGCTGCCCATATCCAGGATCCTTATACAGATTATTCATTTCTTCCGGATCTGTTTCAAGATCATAAAATTCCCAGGAATCAACTACATCATAAAAGTGAATCAACTTGAAACGATCGGTACGGACTCCATAATGAGGGGTCGCTCCAAAACCTTTCTCGTAGTAATGGTAATAGATGGCCTCCCGCCATTCCGGATCATCCTTTTGCCAGATGGCCCGCAGACTTTCTCCCTGCATATCACCAGGAATGGTAATTCCTGCCACATCCAGGATGGTGGGCGCAATATCCAGATTCTGCACCAGGTGTTCAGTCTGCATTCTCTCCCTGATCTCCTCCGGATATCTGATCAGAAGAGGGGTCCGCATGGCCTCTTCATACATGAAGCGTTTGTCGAACAGACCATGTTCTCCAAGAAAAAATCCCTGGTCAGAGGTATAGACCACAATGGTGTTTTCTGCCAGACCGCTTTCCTCCAGATAATCCAGAACCCGGCCAACGCTTTCGTCCACCGAAACGATGCAGCGCAGGTAATCTTCCATATATCGTTGGAATTTCCAGCGATCGTATTTTGATTCATCATCTTTTACATCATTAAACTCAAGCTCTTCCTTCCTGTAAGATTCATCCCACTTTCGCCGTTCGTCTGGAGCCAAACGATCAAGTCTTCGCCAATACTCTTCGGGCGCCCAGTAGTTAACAGAAACCGTATCGCAGGTATCACAGGGAACCTTATAATCCATTCGTACATCCATGTGATCTTTCACGGTCAGCATTTGAACCTGGAGAGCTTCCCTGTCTTCGTAATCATCATAAAAGTTACCGGGAAGCGGAAACTCCTTATGATTGAATAGCTCCAGATGTTTAATTGAGGGCATCCAGCTTCGGTGAGGTGCCTTATGATGCATCATTAAACAAAATGGTTCGCTTTTATCCCTGCTTTTTAGCCAGTCGAGGGAAAGCTCTGTAATAATATCAGTCACGTATCCTTTGTAAACCGTATCACTACCTTGCTTAATGAAATCCGGATTGTAATAGTCTCCCTGACCTGGCAATACGTTCCAGTAATCGAATCCGGTGGGAGGACTTTTTAAATGCCACTTTCCGATCATCGCCGTCTGGTAACCATTCTGCCTCAGGATTTTAGGGAAAGTTTGCTGAGCGCCATCAAACACCTGGCCATTTCCGGGAACGCCATTTATATGCGAGAATTTCCCTGTCAGGATAACGGCCCGGCTGGGGGCACAGATGGAATTTGTAACAAAGGCCTTATTAAATTTAATGCCCTCATCTGCAATAAGATCAATGTTAGGGGTAGAGACCAGTTCAGCATGGTAGGCACTTATGGCCTGATAGGCGTGGTCGTCCGACATGATGAACACGATATTGGGTTTCTCCGGGATATTCCCGGATTGATTGCCTGAACAGGAAACAAGTGTAATACTCAAACAGGTACATAGTAAATGGATACTCAGCTTCATTCTAAACAGCTTGAGATAAGGTTTGAGGAAGTATTATTTAAGTGAGGTATAGACATTTTTCATTACTTCAGTCTTGCCCTCATCTTCTGCCACCGCATAGGTGGTAAACATCATCACCCCACTGGAGCATCCCGACAATCCATTCCGCAGCACTGTTTCAAATTCTTCGCCGCTTATAACACCCGGATCATTATGTGCCTGGACAATGGGCCATACGCTGGGATGAGCATCTCCTCTTACGCCAAGCCTCTTACAGAACCAGTTAATATTCTCAGCCACCCAATCGGGATCTCTTTCCATCCTGCCATGGTATACCATCGGAGAAAATACATCGATAGATTCCTTAAGGATATCATAATCCAGTCCCAGGATACGACGTCTGGCACCATCGTATTCCTCATCATCCCAGGGGCAATGATACAATCCAAGGAGTGCTTCCGGCTTCATCTCTCCCAGGATGTTTTTCATTTCCACCGTCCACTGGTATATAACCTGGCAGCGCCAGTTGCGCCACAGCTCATCCTTATTTTCCAGTATCCAATGTGCTTTTTCTGAGTTTGTTCCTTCAGGTAGTTTGATATTGTTTGTTTTAGAAAAAACCGAAAGACAATGATCACAAAAACAAGTCTCAGGCAGAATGGGTTCCGGGTCTTCAAATTGTGCATGCCAGTGCACATAATCGAGCCATACCCCGTCCAGGTCAAATTCTGTGAGCAAAGCCCGTAGCTGATCGGCCCGGTATTTACGAAAACCGGGATCGGTAGGACATACCCCCATAAACCAGGTTGCAGCTTCCACCTTCTCCCCTTTTTCATTAATTGCCCAGGCTTCAGGGTGCTTATCTACATAATTCTTCCCATTCAGGGTGGCGAATTCAGCAAATACCAGTAGGCCTTCTGCCCTGGCCCTGTTCATTACAGCATGGTCGATGGAACCACTGTGGATGAAAACGGCATTCACCCCCAGATCCTTCAGATTTAAATCTTTATCCCAGAGAGGTCTGGGATTCCCATAGACACCCCTGATTAAGTCTTTTTCCGCAGATTTCTGCTCACAGGACACCAGGGGTATCAGAACAAGTAATATTGTGAGTTTTGTGTATCTAAGCATCTGATGTAAGTTTTTATTTTTCATCCTGTTTTTTTAACAAGCTCAGTGAAGATCTTTCGTGTTCCTTCTGTCTTTTCAAATCAAATCCACAGCTGCTTTCATCCGTCTCAGACAAGCTGAAACGAATGCCTATATTCATATCTGCATATCCACGTTCAAATATGTACCTGGCACGATTATAATGAAAATCCGAGCTTACCACCACTATTTCCTTCACATTGTATTTCGCGACTTTTTGTTTGCTCAGAGATGCATCCTCGAGGGTAGAGGTGCTCAGTACCAGGTCCAGGATTGCTTCAGGAGCTATGCCTCTTTCCAGAAGATACTTTTGCAGGTAAAAGGCATGGGGTTTCTCCGATTTGTTAAAGTGTTCTCCAAATCCCCCCGTTAATAAAATTTTCCAGCCTGGCCTGTTCAAATGCTCCTGTATTCCCTTCTCACATCGCTCAATGGCAACAGGATACAATTCGCCTTCTTCTGAATTCGGCGACCCGAGAATAATTATAATGCCTGGAATATCTTGCTTCAAGGATCAATCTTTATTGGTTATGTTTTTGGGTCCAGTAGGCCTTGGTCTGGATTTTCAACACTCCATTGATTGCCTGGGTTCCATAAACAGCGGTTTGGCCGCTCTTCATGATGTCAATGGTGGCAATATCGCAAGGGTTTATAAAAGAAATATCAGTTACAATCATCTTATCGACCTCGTAAACAGCCTCACTGCTTAAATTAATGGACTTTTGCCCCCGAATGCTAACTCCCTTGCCTGCACCACCTGCTCCATTAATAATTTCAACTTCCGGAAAATTGACCCTGAGCAAAGAGTAAATATCCGGGTAATTACAAAAATTATTATTTTCATAGGTAAGGTGCGACAAGGCATATGTGAGCTGATCAGGATTCAAATATCCCATACTGGCGGCCATCTCCCGGTTTTTCTTGCTATCCCTGTAAATCAGGTTGATAGAGACAGAATCATCATCTGCTGTAACCCGCTCATTGAAGGATTCAAACACCTTTGTTTTGATCATGATCATGTCCTTTTCATCGCAAACCAGCTGAAAGCGACCAAGGGAATCGGTCACCACAGCAGATTTGTTTTTTTTAGAAGCTACCTTCACATTCTGCACCGGGTAATGGTTAAAAGCGGTGATCTTCCCATTCACCACACGGGTTTGGGAAAATACAGGAAGGACCAGAAGCAGGCACAGGGTAATAAGGGCAGTTGTTCTCATGTGTTTCGGTATGAAGTAATAAATGTACATAATCCTCAGAATTTAAACTCTGGCTCGAAATTCAAGTCTAAGTTTTTAAAGGGTCCCTTGATGCTGATTCTGAGAACCTGTTTTATATGATGCGGAATTCGTATGTTTACATTTCCAAAAATAATACGCTATGAAAAAACTATGGCTCACTATATTATGTGTGGCACTAATCTCGGAAACCAGTGCCCAGATTTATCAGTTTCGCGGACCAAACAGGGATGGAAAGTTTCCTGAAAGCAATCTCCTGAAAGAATGGCCCGAAGGCGGTCCTGAATTGCTGCTGGAATTTGAAGGCATAGGAGAGGGATGGTCGTCTGTTATTTCCGATGGAAAATACATTTATGCCTCTGGGAAGGAAGGTGATATGGATCAGCTCACCTGCATCAACTTCGAAGGGGAGCAGCTCTGGCAGGTGCCCTATGGAAAAGGCTGGGATCAGTCCTATCCCAATACCAGGGGAACTCCAACCATTGAAGGGGATCGGATCTATATTATCAGCGGCGTAGGAGAATTGGTCTGTTTGAACGCCGAAACCGGAGATATCCACTGGAAGATCAATGTGGATGAAGAATACCAGGCAGATTGGCATAGATGGGGTGTGGCCGAAATGCCGCTGATTGTCGGTAACAAAGTCATCTGTACTCCCGCCAGCAGCAAGGCTACATTTGTGGCATTCGATAAAATAAGCGGTGAGGTGATCTGGGAATCGCCTGGTACAGACGGGCAGCGTTCCTATGTTACTCCCATCCTGCGTAATATTAACGGAAAGGACGTTATTTTAGGGGCCTCCGCAAGTCATTTGTACCTTGCTGACCCTGAGACTGGCAACCTCCTTAGCTCTTACAAATACTTCGATTCCTCTCTGTGGGAATGGCAACCAAAAGGGATGATCTGGGCCAACTCACCTGTGGTGAAGGACGATATGATCTTTGTGTGTATCGGGTACAACTATCCTGCAAAAATGCTCAAGGTGAATGATGATCTTTCATCCATCGAAGAAGTATACACTAATGAACTGCTTGATAACCACCACCATGGGGTCATTGAACTGGATGGCTATCTCTACGGATCCTATTGGATAAACAACGGTAACGGCGCCTGGGCCTGCCTGGATTGGGACACGGGCGAGGTGATGTACGACGAGAAGTGGAACTCAAAAGGAGAACTGGTATATGCCGACGAGTTGTTCTATGTATATATTGAGAAAAGCGGACATGTGGGGCTTGTGCAGCCCGATCCTTCCGGATTTAAGGTCATCAGTTCATTTGAGGTGGAGAAGGGACGAGGTCCCCACTGGTCGCACCCTTACATCTTTGATGGAAAAATGTTCCTCAGGCACGGAGATGTTCTGATGGTCTATTCTCTGCGGGAGTAAAGCCCGAAATCAGGGAGTGTTCAGGCAATCAACCTGAGTACATAAGGGCCAAGGATGATTATCCCGATCACAATAGCTCCGATGGCTGAGATCAACACGGCTCCTGCTGCTATGTCTTTCGCCTTTTTTACCAGGGGGTGAAACTCCGGGGATGCCACATCAGCAAGGAATTCGAAAGCTGTATTAAATGCCTCGGCCACCCAAACGCCCATGATAACAAGTATGAGCCAGCACCATTCGGCAGGTGTTATTTGGAAGAGAAAACCGGCTGTCACCACCGCGATGCTGGCAAATGCATGTATCCAGGCATTTTGCTGAGACTTCAACATGGTCCAGATCCCTGTAAAGGCGTACCCGAAACTTTTTAAAAGTCTCCTGAATGAATAGGGTCTTTTCATTCTACAATCTTTTCTCCTTCTTCAATTCTATTTAGATGGCAAAACAATAATTCGCCTGTTCTCTCATCTCTCAGATGCATCCCATTTCCCTCACAATAGGTAAAGAACTCACAATCCTCACAAGTTCCTGTTTTTGCCCAGGTTCTATCTCTGTACATGGAATACTTATTCAGCCAGACGTCCTTAAAATTATCCTTGTAAATATTGCCCTGAATGAAATTATCCCTCAGATTTGGACAGGCTGAAATAGAGCCATCAACAAGAATCGAAGCCACATTAATCCCGGCCCTGCAGAAAAAGAAATTATCCCTTACCTTTCCTTCATAGTCCCCTAAAAAGCCCTCACAACCGTAGTTTAGCTTTATTTTCCCTTCCTCCCTGACTTTTTCTATGAAATCGAATAATCCCTTAAATTCCGCTGAACCCAATTGAAGCTGATCACTTTCCTTCGCCCTTCCAATTGGAAATACGGTGAAAATTCTCCACTCCTTCAATCCCAGGCTCAGTAATAAATCATATATCTCTGGTAATTCCGAAATATTCTTCTGATGGGCACATGTTACAACATCATAGCGCAAGCCTTCTGTTCTGCCCAGGATACCTATTGCATGAATGGCCTTCTTAAAACTATTTTTATTGCCTCGCAACCAATTGTGTGAATCTTCCAGCCCATCAAGACTTATTGTCATGGCCCGAATACCCGATTGCAGCAGTTTTGCAATCATTGTCTCCTGCATACCCATGCCGTTGGAGACCACACCCCAGGGAAATCCACGCTTGTATAATTCTGCTCCAATTTCAAAAATGTCCTTGCGCAAAATAGCTTCTCCACCGGTCAGAACAATCATTGTTTTATTTGGAGAGACAATCGGGCTTATTTCATCCAAGGCTCTAAAGAAATCCTCCCTGGGCATATCCCTGATGGAGGAATCCTTCATACAATCGCTGCCGCAATGAATACAATTCAAATTGCAGCGCAGGGTACATTCCCAGAAAATGTAATTTAGCTGATGTGCTTTTTTCTCATTGGCACGGTACCTGTTATGAAGTTGTAAGGCAAGCTTCTTTTTAAAGGGGAGATTTCTGACGCTCATTCTTTATCTTTCAGTTTCACATGTATCTCTTCCTCCGTCTCTCCACTGTCCCATCCTCCTGAGCCACCTGAAAATTCAGGGTCAACAAATTCGACGATTGTATCCAGGGGCTGATATTCTCCATCGCTTGGCCCGTCGATATCTTTAAATTCTACCATGAAGGTCTGATCGCCAGGAAAATCCATGTTTGCTACCTGATAATTACCCGATGCATCCGTGTAAGCCGTGTCTTCCCCCATCACCACGCGTATGTTAGGAATTTGATCTGAAGTTGCTTCCGACCTGACACTTCCGTTCACTTTAAAGGTCGCAAATGGAGTTCCATACTCAACAGCAGGGGTGCCGTACTCACAACTGCTTATGCTACAGGCTGCTCCAAAACCCAGAACAGTCAGGAGGAAGCTTAAAAGTGTATTATACTTCTTATATATTGCGCGTTTCATGCTTGAGGGTTTTATACAAGATGTCAGAATTGTTGCCCAGGTTGCTTCTTAGGGCACATTCTGTATAAATATACTCAATTCCTGATTTGGATCGACCAGGGTCCGCCCTTTGCAGGAGCATAGAACAGCGTACCTCCGAACCATGGGGTCGATTCAATCTTGCCCAGGCCGGAAGACTCCACCTGTATGGATGTCGGATCGGCGGATGGAACAAATACTTCAAGCAGCTTTCCGGCCCCGGCATCACTTCCATGGGCAGACAGCGCGCTATCATCCTTTGTCCATTCGACCCGGTCCAGGGTGCCGGGTGCAAAACGCACCGCCATCTTACGAATCACTTCAAGATACTCGGTTCGCATCCCGTCAAAGCTATTGTCTTCACAATTCTGGTTAAAGAATCCCCATACATTGGCCACATCACCTACACGCGCAGCATAATAGGCGTGTGGATCCCCGCAGGAGGTGTGCCATGTCCATATGCATGCCCCAAAGAGATAGTTGTCCTGCTCGCATAAGTGCCGCTGAAAATAGTCATCCTCTGGGTCTTTGGCACGATTGGGATTACCGCCCCACTCACTCGTAACAACGGGAGCTCCATTGTAAAGCTCGACCGCTTCCTTTGCAGCCCGGGCAAATCCCTCTTCGAGTGTGCCCTCATTGATTCCTTCCTGGTAGATGTGGGGGGAGAAGACTACCTGGTCGTCATGATCAAATGGAGCCGGAGCAGGGAATCCCACCGCATGCCAGGCGATGGTCGGCTCAAAGAAGAACAGTCGCCTGGGAGCGCCAACTTCCGCTTCAGCCTGACGCATGGCCTTCAAAGCATCTTCGTAAAACTGTGACAAGGCCTCATACGTCTCTTCCAGGAACTGATTGGGTTCATTAATGATGTCATAACCGGCAACCGAAGACTCCCTGGCAAAACGCTTCACGAGATGAGCAAACATGTGAACATACCGTGTTTGAATCCCAATGCCTCCGGGCCCCTCCCTGTTTAACAGGAAATTTACCCAGGCGGCCCGGACCGCGGGCATGAGCTCGCGATGTCCGGATCCACATCGAGACTCACCATCATCAAAGGTCGCCCATGCTGGTGCGCCATCCCATCCCTGGGCTGCTTGTCCTTCCGCACAGGTGGTACCGGGAGGTGCAGCCAGGGAGGCACCCCAGGCATCCTGGTGCAGGTCCATCAGGGTATAAATACCCCTTTTGGCAAGCATGCTCACTGTGGCTGCAACTTCGTCAAGGTAAGCATCATCATAATTACCCGGTTCCGGTTCCACCCGCGACCAGCTAATGCAAAGGCGCACCATGTTCCACCCCATGGCAGCAACCAGATCTGCATCCTTTTCGGTAAATGGATAGGTCGTCGGAATATTGGCATCATATTGCCAGTACTCAACATGCGAATTCACATTCACCCCCCGAAGCAGGACCTGACGGCCGGAGGAATCAACAATGCGGCCTGGCTCGGTCCCTGTAGTCAGGGCTTTCAGGGAGGGCAAGGGGTTGCCGGGCTTCGGAAGACCTTGATTGCTCCCATTATTGCAAGCTTCAAGGACCATCAGGGAGGTCAGAAGTATTAAGCTCCAGGCATATTGTTTTTTAATCATAGTTTCTTTACTTTTTCTGAGAAGCGTGTTCAAGTGCCGAGGAGGTCTGACAGCCCACAATCGCAGGTGCTTCGTGAATTAGCTCATCATTCTCAATGGCTGCAACCATAAACAGGGCAAAGTCGGTTCGACGTGTAAGATTGCTTTTCAGTATTGGATCTCCTACGTGCCTGCTCCATACCGGCAATCCCTGACTCTCGCCTTCCTCCAGATCGCTCCCGCGTACCACTGTCCATCTTAAATCACTTTCGAATATCCGTCTGGTGGCTTCATGCTGGTCGTCTATTTCCAACATACCAAAAAACTTTCCTATTACACTAAAAAACCTGAGGAAGGCTTTGAACTTCCTTGAATAAACGTCCTTGCCATCCTTGCTAATGTGCCAACCGCAGGAGAAAATCAGTCGTGCACCAGGTTCCGCGAAATCCATCACTGCCTGGGCAGTACCGGATGAATATTGCTGAACGCCCCAGGGGACCAGTACTGTCAGCACTGCCTGGCATCCTGAGACAGCTTTTCTGATTACCTCCCGATCGTTCGTGGCTCCGGGAAAGATTTGAATGCGGTCCTTGAAAGAATCCAGCTTATGGATGCTTTTACTACGGCAGACGCCAACAACATCATACCCTCGTTCCAGACAGTGCTGGACCATATATTGCCCCAGCTTCCCCGATGCTCCTACAATACAAACTTTCATAAGGTATTGTTTTTACTTTATTCAAAAATTGAAATCTTTCAATATGATATCCTTGTCCCTGATAATCAAGAATCACTGTTGAAGTACCCATTATTATAATTGCAAGGACAAGCAAAAAATTATTTTCCATTTTGAAAAAGCTGCAGTAGCGTGGTGCAGGATTTACCTTTTCTTCAATCCGAACAACGGCCTCAAGAACCACACACGTTTCACTAATTCAAAAAACATCCACGAGCCACCAAAGGTGCCAATTATCATTAGCATAAATTTAAAAAATATGGGCATTGGCTTATTCATCAACCAGAAACCCATGAGAACAACAATGGTATAATGAATAATGTAGAAGGGATACACAGCTTCATTTCTATATTCCAGGATGCGACTGGGTTTGTTTAAATATTTGGCGCCATACCCAAAAACAGCAAGAATAGTACTCCACATCGTCAGAATCTTTAAAACAGGTATCAATACATGGCTGTCAAAGGCAGTCCACAAGCACCAGCATATCTGAAAACTAACTAGACCTGTAAGCAGAGCTATGCCTTTTAATTTATCAATTGCCTTCCAAAACACTTGTCCAATTGTAATCAAAATAAACCCAGAAACAAACAGTAAAAAGTAATAAACCAAAGCATACCAATCACCAATGAAGGCACGTGTAATGGGGAATATTGGCTCCATGGTACTTTCTACCACCAACAAGGGGATGGCAAAAAGGTACAAGTAATAGGGTGATTGCTCTAAACGTTTTCGCAAGCAAAGCGAAAAAAAATTATTATCTCGCCGCAATTTTAAAAACAATGGTGTGGCAACGATAGACATAAATAGTAAATAGGGCAAAAACCACAGGTGATGCCAACTCAAATTTCCTTTTGGATAGACGGGCTCAAAAAAATGCGGATAGAAGGTCCAGAAACTCCCCGAAAAATCGCCATCCGCCAGTCGTTCCACATACACTTGAGGGGGTACTATTACCAGGATACCGATCACCAGCGGAATTAACAGGCGTATAAACCGCTCCCTGATGTATTGGCCTCCGGTTCGATATGACAGGGCAAATCGAGTTCCCATACCTGAAACCACAAACAAAAGGGGCAATCGCCAGAGGCTTGAGAACAGCATTGGATAAGTCAGCCAGTCTACTGTGATGTTGTTTTTTACCTGAGAATCCCAGGTATTAAAAAACATCCCGATATGGTAGAGAATCAGCACATCAAAGGCTAAAACACGGATCCAATCTATGTCGTGTCTTCTTTTACTGTTCAAGCCAACTAGTTGCTTTCAAATCATACTCATAAATACGATTACCAATGATGCAATAGATCGCATGCTCATTAAAACCCGTTTTCCCCCAGGCCATAGCCTTTTTGTGATTCTCTCGGTTCTGCAGGACCCTATTCCTGCTATAGATATCCACTCGATTGTTATCGGGAGTGATCATTACAAAATCCGGCCAGGTGGGCTCTGTGCCAAGTGAAGTAATATAAACATTGCCCAAATTATCCTTAGCAAAATATTGTCCCCAATTCGTGGGGAAAGATTGGCTTTCATCGATACATTCTTCTGGTAGCCAAGAAACAACATGGGCATATTTCCCACTGCAGTCACCAAGATAAAGCTTTTTAAAATGACTGCTGAATTCGATCCCGACAAGCCATTCCAGGGGTGGGACAAATTGTGAGCCGTCGATGATAATCTGCTTCTGATAATTTGCATCACATTTTGCAAGCACATTATCATATACGATAAAAAGGTCTCCATTCTGGTCAAACCGTAAATCAGTAACTCCAGCTGGACCTGGGAAAGGCTCTTTGATAATTACGGTTTGTTCGCCCTCCGGGGATATTCTAAGCACACGATCCTTCGCAGCAACATATAAAGCTTGGTCCGGGCCAAATTGCAAACTCCATATCATCGTATTTTCAGTGGTATCATCAAGTGTTATAAAATGTTCCACTTTCTTATCCGGGGTGATCGTATAAATCTTTTTACCACCTCCCACAAACATTAAATGTTGATTATCAAAAGCGATTCCGTGAATAGAGAAATCAACTTCACAAAATAACCTTGCTTCATTTATCACTAATGTATCTGAAGCCTTAGCTTCATTAAGAAACGCTAAGATCAAACAAAAACTAATCGCAAATGTGATTCTTTTCATAAGGCATTAATGTACCGGTGTGAACTTTGCCACCCATCCGCCTCCGGAAACCATGCTTATTTCAACATGATCTCCCTGTTGAATATAAATAGCAGATCGTTTATAGTCTTCAGCACGGGTGTCGGCATTGATTCCATCACTGAAGATTTCCACCCGGTACTTCCCAGGACCCAGAAAATCCGTATTCAGGTTGAAATCCCTGGCGCTCCAGTCGGTAGTGGCTCCCAAAAACCACTCCTCTCCATTTCTTCTACCCAGGATCGTGTACTGACCGATTTTCCCCTTGAACAGTTTTGTTTCATCCCATTCAAGCGGGATCGTGGCAAGAAAATCAGTGCATTCCTGCTCCCGGTAATAATCGGAAGGTGAGTCTGGCAGCATGGTCATTGGGCTGTTGAGAATGACAAACAATGCCATGGCATGTGCCCTTGTCCCCTGTCCCATTGGAAAATTGCCTGATTTCCGAAAGCTTTCTTTGGTAGAGTTTCGTGTAGTACCGGGTATGTAATCCATGGGGCCGGTAAACATCCTGATATAGGGAAGGATATTATCATGCTCGGGAGTCACGTAGTCGGTCCACCCATTATACTCAAATTCAATAAGAGCTTCCCTTGTAAGCACATTTGGATACTTCCTTCTTAGTCCGCTGGGTTTGTATGCCCCATGAAAATTTAATGCCATCTTATGTTCAGCGGCCTTTTTGGCAACGGACTCATAAAACTTCACCATAAGCTGGTCATCCCTGTTCATGAAATCCATCTTGATGCCTTTGATTCCCCACTTCTCAAACTGATCAAAGGCCTCATTCCATTGCCGTTCAAGAGCATGCCATATGACCCAAAGCATAATATCCACTCCCTTATCAGCCGCATAGGATGTCACCTCTTCCATATCCAGTCCGGGGTTCACCGATAAGAGGTCATCTTTAGGGCACCAGCCATCGTCAAACAGAAAATACCTGAAACCCTGCGTCGCACAGAAATCAATGAAGTATTTTGCTGTTTCGGTATTGATACCCGATTTGAAATCCACGCCGTAGATGTACTTTTTTGCCCACCAGTCAAACATGACCACCCCGGGTTTGATCCAGGCATAATCTTCCAGAACACAGGGACTTGCCAGAAGGTACACCATGTTATTCTGTATGAGGTCTTCCTCCTTTTCTGCCAGGGCAAAGATTCTCCATGGGTAGTTCCTTTTTCCTTTGACCTTCGCAACGAAATCATGAGTCTCCTGTATTTGACCATGACCGTATACATTACCCGAATAATTGAGTGTTTTTGGATATGGGGGTTGCAGACCTTCGAACACGGCCTTCCCCCGCTTTACAAACCAGAGTCCCGGATAATCATATAGGTCCGACTCGCTCAACATAATCATGGATCCATTTTGTTTTTCAACAAGCAGAGGTAAGTTGACCAGCTTTGCTTTCTTGATTTCCCCAACACGATCATGTTCATAGGGTGTTTCATAGGATGAATTGAAGGAGGTGGAAGATTGATAACGCAGAGAATCACTTTCATTGAGCTGAATGTTCAGGTTCTCCTTTAGTATGGTCAGGCTGTCATTTGCCCGGGTACTGAAACGGTAAGCTAAACCTTCGTTGTAAAGCCTGAAGGTAAGCGACTTATTTGATCCAAACTCTATTGTCAATTCCTTGTAATTATCCAGATATTTGTCACTCTTTTCTTTTACCTCGGGAATTACAATGTTACTTACAGCTTGACTGGAGGTCTTCATAACTTCCATCCCTTCCAGAATTCCTTCATCGGCTAGCAGATCAATGTCTTCCAGTTTTATTAATGTGGTTTTCCCCTTTGATAGTTCAATGCTAGCTGAAGTACGAATATTTATTTTGACATTCAGGGATCCATCCGGAGATATTAATTCGTATTTCTGTGCGTTAATGCTGTTCACAGCTAATGAAAACAACACGACTAAAAGAAGCTTCCTCATAGGTCAGTTTGTGATTTGTTCGGTTTATTCCTGTTTCAATGTTTTATCCCATGGATTTGCTTGTCTGGGTTCATAAAGGGGACGAGCATCTTTATCCGGAAGGGAATCAACTATGGTCTGAAACTTCCGCAAGGCTTTCATATCTTGCTTATGCGTGCTGCCAATCAGGTTCGTCCTCTCAAGTGGATCTTCATTGAGGTCATGTAAACGAACGATTTCCTTTTTACTGGATATCCAGACTTTATACTGTTTGTCTCTGATCACACGGCTGGCAAAATCCTGCTGACCCCTTACTCCAGACTCATCCAAAATTGCGGGACCATGTCCAAGCGCCATAATCCACTCACGGTTTGTGTCCCTCTGCTTTCCCAGAATAAGTGGAGCTATCGAGATGCCGTCGATCTTTAAGTCCTCCGGAACCGGAACACCACCAAGTTCCAGGAAAGTTGGCATTAGATCGCTGAAATCGGTAAGTGCAAAGGTCTCTGTGCCAGCGGGAACCAGTCCCGGACAGTTCACGATGAAGGGGGCGTTAACTCCGGCCTCCGTCTTCTTACCCTTTGCTCCTTTGACCTTTTGTCCCTTGCGGGTACCGACAATACTTCCGGTTGAGCCGTTGTCGGTGGTAAAGATGATGATCGTGCTTTCTCTCAGGTTTAATTCGTCAAGAGCTGCTACCAGTTGTCCTACTAATTTGTCAGTATAGCGAACCATAGCCTTATGCTTGTCGATGTCATTTTCGACTTTGGGTTCATCCGGGGTGCTTACAAGCGGAGTATGAGTGAGTGCCATCGGGAAATACAGGCACATGGGCTCCTCTCTGTGCTGCTTCATGAACTCAATGAGATGCCTGACATAGAGGTCCGGACCAAACTGTCCCAAATGCTTTTTACTGCCATCCGGAGTGTTCACATAGGCATCCATGTATCTCATACTGCTTGCCGGGTTTCCCGTTTCGAATCCGGTCCACATCGCCCAGTCGTCGAATCCATGCTTCTTCATGGCCTCAGGTTCAATCCGAAAATCATTGATCTGCCATTTACCTGCAGCGCAGGTGGAATAACCCGATGCTTTTAAAAGCCGGGCAAAACTTGTATTCTCCTTTTTCTTCCAATCGAAGTAGCCGACACCCCAGCGAGGGACATCCCAGTGATTCACAAAACCATTTCGCCAGGGATATTTGCCGGTCAGGATCGTTACACGTGAGGGTGTGCATTGCGGCATTGAGTAGGCATTGTGAAACTTCATACCGCTCACAGCGAGGGCATCAATATTTGGTGTATTGATGTCTCCAGCGCCATAACAACTGATCCATTCTTTTCCCAAATCATCCACCAGGATAAAAAGGATGTTTGGCTTAATGCCCTGCTTTTCACTTCCCGGCTGTGAAGGGCTCATACAGAGGCTGAAAGTGGCTAAATAAAAAATTGCCAGTACGCTTGTATATCTTTTGTCTTTCAAAATCTGCGATTTTATTTTAACTGTTTTAGCCTGATGTTCTTGTACCAACCTTCAAGCGATTCTCCATTAAACAATTTTAGTTATTATTTTTCCGGGGCTTTGGTACAAAGCTGAAGGATTTATCTAACATATTTCCTTCTGCAAAATCACCCTTGCCCTTATCCTGGAAATCAAATTCGACGGAACGCGCATCAATCCTAACTGCACCTTTGGGATCCAGGGAGACAACAGCAAATCTTACAGTGGTATATGGAATGGGCTTTCCGTCCCATTTATGTGCTGCCGTCGGAATTTCAACATAAGGTACGTCCTTAATTACCTCAGACAGATCGCGATGACCATGAAATTTACGATCTTACTGTCGGTGTCAGATGGGCCCTGGCGAGTGTCTGAGTTGCAGCCGGACATGGTGCCTATCAAGACAGTCACAATAAGTGCTGTAAGAAGACCCAAACGTGCTGTTTGTCTCATAATCATATCGTATTCATATTGATGTTTTCGGCTCTGCGATAACCGGTAACGGTAATGCTGTTTTCCATAGTAAGGTCAACAATAGCGTAAGAATTATTCTGCTCACCACTACCCTCCACCATGGCTTTCAGGGTGTAATAGTGAATCCCTTCAATCTGACTATAGTGTCCTGCGTGATGATGCCCTTGAAAGACTGCAAGAACCTTTCCACTCTCCTGGAGAACCTCCCTTACTTTGAGCGCATTCCTGACACCAGTGCTTCCCGTCACATCAAGCTGCTGGTGAATAAAAGCAATTACCGGTTTTGATGTGGATAATAGATCTTCCCTGAGCCATTTCAGCTGTCGCAATGGAATGTTGGAATCTTTCCAATCAAAGTTTCCATGATCGTAATCTAAACCATCTGCTTTAAAATTTGCATCGAGTACTACAAAATGAAATCCCTTTATGTCAAACGAATAATATGTCAATTCTTTTTTGATACCCGTATTCTCCACTCGAGCCAGGAACTGCTCTTTTGATATGCTATCAATATCATGGTTGCCTAATACGTGATAACGAGGTCCTTTAAACTTTCCGTAAACATTTTCAATGGCTGTCAGATACTTAAGAGTCTCATCCTCAGCGGTAGGTTGTCCCTGGTCCTTAAGGTCGCCCAGTTCAATGAGGAAGTCAACTTTCTTATCGTTCATAAGTGTGATGCACTCATTCATCTTCGCCAGTGATTCTCTATACAAGCGCGTTCCATTGGCTTCTGTGTCGGCATAATGCGCATCTGTAACAATCCCGAAAGACAGGTTTCCTTTGTCGTAAACTCTATTTGCAGATGCAAAAGGAATTCCGATGGATAAGCCGGCAATGACCAGGCCAGAACTCCTTAAAAGCTCACGGCGCGTGATGGTCCAAGAGGTGTTGCCTGGCTGAAATTCCTTGTCATTCAGTTTCTCTTTACTCATGTGTTTTTTTCTTTCCAATAAACGGTGAACCTAAGCAGCCGTAAAGCGTTCGTTTTTAGTTTATTACTACGTTTTGTTTGTCTTGCTATAAGCAAGACCTGGCTCTGCTTCGCGGACAAGCATGTCCAAAAATTTTGCGAAACGCCGCTGTCTGGTTTCAGGTTTCTTCGCACTTATCAATCCGTGAGCAATTGCATACCGACTCGATTTGTTGAGCGTTTCAAAAAACTTTTTCGCCTTTGGCTTGCTCTCCAGTGCTTCCAGGAAATCTGCCGGCACTTTCATTTCACTTACCGCATAGGCGTTCTCCCACCGGCCATCCGCCTTGGCGGCTCGAATATGCATGAGCCCTGACTCTGTCATCCGGCCTTCGTTTATCAAACGTTCCGCATGCTCTCTGTTCCTTTTTGACCAGTTGCTTCGTGCTTTTCTGGGAGTAATTCGCTGATAATAGGCTTGGTCATCGATTGACTTCCTGATGCCGTCGATCCAGCCCCAGCATAGTACCTCAATCACGACATCGTCCCAGGTCACACTCGGAATCCCCGTCTTTTTTTTGAAGATCTTCACCCACAGCTCACTTTCGGTGGCATGATTCAACTTGAGCCACCGGCCGAGATCTTTCGGTGTTTCAAAGGTCTTGATTCTCGTTGTATCGGGTTCAGGCATGAAACTGGATTTTCTTAAGTATAGGGGTGGAGCTAAGCCGCCGAGGAATAAGGTAGGCTTTAGTGATCCTAAGTTTGGATTTTGAATTGCATGACTATGTCCATATCCTTCAGAATTTTTTGATTCCGAATATCAAATATACACGGCTTTGATTTGCCAACATTCTTAGTATTCCGAATCCGTTCTTTTGTCTCCTCACTGATGGGAAGTTCGAAGACGTTATCCAAAAGCCTGACTGGAATGTAGATACCTGCTTTCATAAAACCTTTCCAAACAGACATCCAGACTATCGTTTTCTTTTTCTTTTGCACCTTACACAGCCAAGCTTTTCCATCATCGTAATATCTCCATTCGTATTGCATTTCATTTCGATCAAAGAGTTCCAGTAAGGCACAGTATGCTTGATACGATCTTCCAAGCACCCCTCTGAGAATACTCTCATCTGGATACACGGATTTGTCAGTGAGCTCCTTTTTGTCTTTTGTGTCCATTATTATCCTATGATTTTGTACATTATTACAAGATGTTTTTCCCTTCCTTTATTGGAAAATATTCCATGTCTCTTTCTGTTTCAAATGAGATTTCTTCTCCTTCGTATTCGAGCAAGACTTTGCCTCCTTTTTTAGAGAAAACACGGACATTCACGAGCTCTCCTGATTCCCATTTCATATCAATAACAAAGCCTCCCCTGGCACATAAGCCTTTTACTTCACCATCTTTCCAATCATTCGGCAATGCGGGAAGCAGTACAATTCTTTCTGACTGACTTTGAAGCAACATTTCTATAATACCTGCGGTGGTTCCAAAATTGGCATCCATTTGAAATGGAGGATGCAACCCGAACAAATTTGGACTAGTACTTTTGGCCAACACTGTATTTAAACTGTGTTCTGCATTTTCTGCCTCTCTCAATCTAGCATATTGATTGATTAACCATGCAGCACTCCACCCCGTATGCCCACCTCCATTTTCAATTCTGAAATCCAAAGATTTTTTTGCTGCAAGGGCAAGTTCTGGTGTTTTAATAATATCAATTTGATAACCAGGGTGTAAGGCGAATAAATGGGATATGTGACGATGCCCTTTTTCTAGCTCTTCAAATTCTTCATGCCATTCCATCAAACGTCCATCACTACCTATTTTAGGTTTTGCTAATTGTTGCTGTGCTTGTACTACTTCTTGTAAAAAACCATTATCTATCCCTAAAGCATTCGATGCATCAATGAAATTTTTAAACAACTGCCATATCACTTGCTGGTCGTGTGAGGGTGCCATGCATATTTTACTAGTACTTCCATCTGGTGCCAGAAATGAATTTTCAGGTGAAACTGAAGGTCCTGAGACCAATTCACCAGTTTCAGGATCAGGGATTAACCAATCCATATAAAACTGGGTTGATGCTTTTAAAATAGGATAACATTCCTTTAAGAAATCCTTGTCTAAAGTGAAGTAATAATGCTCCATAATGTGAGTGGTCAGCCAAGCGCCTCCGCCAACATGCATGCCCCAGCCTGAATTTTCACCTGGAGAAGTGAATCCCCAGACATTGGTGACAGGATGAACAGTCCAACCCCCGGCATTGTAGTGGATTCTGGCTGTTTTGGCACCCGGCTCCTGGATAGATTCCATTAAATCGAACAGGGGCAGATGCATCTCTCCTAAATTCGCCGGTTCTGCTAACCAATAATTCATTTGCACGTTCACATCGGTATGGTAATCTCCATTCCACGGAGTCTGAATTTTATTCGCCCAAATGCCTTGTAGATTTGCAGGTAAAGTTCCTGGTCTGGAAGAAGATATAAGCAAGTACCTTCCATATTGAAACATTAGTTCTACCAGATGGAGATCAGATTTTGATTTTTTAAACTTCTTAATCCTTACATCTGTAGGAATAGTATTTGGCTGAGATGCTAGTTTTAAACTTACTCTGTTAAAATATTTTTGATGATCTTCTATATGGGTTTTAAGAAGGTCTTCATAAGAACGCTGTTTCCCTTTTTCTAAATTAGTAGCAGTAATATTTTTATAATCTCTCCCATTGTAATCAGGATAATCTAGTATGTGATTGGTTGAAGCTGACAATAAAAGTGTTACTTCATCAGCATTTTCAACTACGATATTTGTGTCTGTGTAGCTTACTGTTCCATTTGTATTTAGGGCTGATAATCGAGCCATGTACTGCAAACCATCGCCTCCCTTACCATCGGAAAGTGCCCCCTGCATAAGCAACTGGCTCTCTTCTGCGGCTGTTTGGAAGTTCTCAGGTCTGGTCATTGAGCTTTTGAAAGAGATGCTGCCAGGTTTGTCTGCTGCTAGTTTTATAACCATCAATTGGTCCGGATGACTTACGAAAATTTCTCTTTTGAACTGAATGCCGTCTTGGGTATAACTTACTCTTACCACAGCATCTTCCATATCCAACTCGCGTAAATAGTTTTCATAACTACTTCCTTTTTCGAAGTCTATCCATAAATCTCCTAAAGTTTGAAAACAGCCAAATGGTACGCTAGCTCCATTTCCGTGTCCTGTTCCTTCTCCTTTACAAATTTGTGTTTGTTGCGTTAATTCGCTTGCTTCTTTGTATTTTCCTTCAAAAAGTAATCTGCGAATTTCAGCTTGTGCGGGGTAAGCATTTGGGTTGTCATTGTCATTTGGGCTACCTGACCACATGCTTTCTTCGTTCAACTGAATACGTTCTTTGTTAACATCTCCAAAAACCATTGCTCCCAAAGATCCATTTCCCAAAGGCAAGGCTTTTAGCCATTCAGGGTCATCTTTCCATCCCTTAGGATCATCAGCTTTGCTTGCATTTGCAGGTTGTTGGTACCAAAGTTTATTAGATGATCTTGGTGTTGAATATTCCTTTTGGCATGAGCCTAAAAGGAATACTGAGCCAATACATATGAATACAGAAAACTTAGCATTAATTCTGGATATGGTCATCATATTAAAATTCAATAAGGGTTAGGGAGTGACAAGGCAAATGGGTTTATCTAATGTTGTGTGGCGTGGGTTTTGTGATTTATTCCATGTCAAACTTACTCAGAGACAGGCTTCATTGGTTCATAGAAATATGCAGGAAATTCTCCCTGTTCAGCCATATTTCTATTTCGATTATAGAATTTTCGGCCCCTGTCTTCAAGGAAAGGGATCTCATGGCCATTGGTTTCGTGTAGAATTCTAAACATTTCATTTTTCATGGTCGCAATTCTTTCCTGGTGTTCCGGTAGATTGATGAGGTTGTATTTCTCCTGAGGATCACTTTTAAGATCGTAAAGCTCATCTGTATCCCAGATACCATGATAACGGATGTATTTGTAACGATTACCACGCAGTGCATGAGTAGTCGGGGTTTGTGGATAATTCCATTCCCAGAAGTACTCGTAAAGAAAATAATTGCGCCATTCAATATCCTCCCCTTTCATAAGTTTTAAGAAACTCTCGCCATGCATATGTTCTGGCTTTTCAATACCTGCGGCTTCAAGCAATGTTGGCGCAATGTCAATGTTTGTAACATTTTCGGTGATGACCTGACCTGCCATTCCCTGCATAACATTCGGTAACTTTATCAGCAATGGAACACGCATTGAGGTTTCATAAGCAGCCCTTTTATCAATTAGTCCATGTTCTCCAAAAAAGAAGCCATTGTCCCCCATATAGACAAACAGGGTATTATCAAGCTGATCAGTCTTTTCAAGATGTTCTAGTGTTCTGCTTACGGCCTGATCAATAGGAATCAGCGCTTCGCAATAGCGTTTGTAATAAAACTCAAGATCAAAATCATCTAGATTATATCCATATTCGGCTCCATGTCGGCTGTTACGCTGGTCATTTACCCATCTTGGTTTTCCTTGACGGTTTTCCGGAGTATCATAATAGCTTCCCGGAGGAGTCCATTTCTCTCTTTTGAACACATCCCGATCTTCATCTCTTGGAACAAAGTCGGCATGAACCCCTTTATGGGAAATGTAAAGAAAAAATGGCTTGTCCTTATCTTCTCGATTCTCGATCCAGTCCAATGACATGTCCGTTAACTCATCGGTGATATAAGCTTTTTGTAATACCTGTTTTCCATTGATATTATACCCTTCATAATTGTTTTGAGGAACAACTCGGCTGGTTCCATGACCATCCGGATAGTATGTACCTTGTCCACGAAAAGCGGCCCAATGGTCAAAACCACGTTGCGGTTCATTTTCATCGCCCATATGCCATTTACCTATAAATGCGGTTTCATAGCCTGCTTCCTGAAGATACTGAGGGAAAAAGACCAGGTCACGGTTCACTTCATGATAATTGTCAACTACCCTGTGCTGGTGGGCATATAGTCCGGTCAGAATAGAAGCTCGGCTCGGGGAGCATAATGAAGTTGTGACAAATGCATTTTTCAGAAAAACGCCTTCATTGGCTATTCGGTCAAATCCTGGAGTATTTAAAAACGGATGCCCTAAAAATCCCAAACAATCATAGCGATGGTCATCCGTCAGGAAGAAAACAATATTCGGTCTGTCACTGCTGATTTGTATAGCTAAGTTCTGGTCCTTCTCTGGGGTACATGATAGTATACAGGCCCCCTGAAATACCAATACTGTAATCCAACGACTAATATTCTTCATAGTAAGCCTTTATATTTCTTTCATTAAAGAAGCACGCTTTTTTTATCGCGAAATCCAAAGAATACAGCTTAAACAAGATTCGATTCAATATCCATCTTTTGATGCAGAATCCTTACGGTGTAAAGCTTCAAGATGTGCTTTCGGATCGAAGTCCTCTACTAAACCAGACCTCTCACCCTCTTCGGTTGCAGAACTATATCTTCCTGTTGAGATCTCTTTCTGAATGAATCTTTCGAAATGGTCTCCTAATGATATAGATGTGTTCTTTCCCAATATTTGGTGACGAAGCAATTTACCGTACATAGAACGGTGGAACTGAGCCGTCCGCCGCAGGCGGATCGGCTTTAGTGATGTTCTACCCCATTCCTCTATTCTCTATAAAGGTAAGCATTGATGTATGACAATAACCTCAAGTCTTATATGTTTGAGTATACAATCTAACTCTTAATTGCAATGATGAACCGTTCAGGAAGCTTTGAAATGTCTGAGGCTTCTTTAATTGTAAAACCTGATTCTTTAATCTCGCTATCGAGCTCTGTTTTCTTATAGAAAAAGATTTCAGGCACAATCTTCAACAGCGTCAGTCCTGCCATCACAAACCGAAGGGCAGATTTCCTTTCACGAAAACATGCTGTTGATGATATAAACAATCCGTTTGGTCTTAATAGCTCAAAAATTTTGCAATAATGATTTCGTCTGTCATTAATGTATTGAAGCATATTGAATGCGGTTATAACATCAAATGAACCCGATTGAAATTTTGTATCAAGTAGATCTGTTTGGTAAAACAGTATGTTGGTAATATTTTTTTTTACTGCATTTTGCTTCGCAGAACTAATCATTCCTTCTGAAATATCAGTAGCAAAAACCTCATGTGTTTTTCGAGCTATCTCAAAAGTGATATCGCCGGGTCCACAACCAATATCCAATACTTTGTCAGTGGGTGTGAAATAAATACCAGCTTTTTGCCGGACAATCTGCAACGCAGGACTATTCATCATTCTATTAGAACCACTAAACCGTTTGGACACATTATCCCAAAATCTTTCAGATCTATTTAGATTCATTTGCTTTACCAATTCCGATAATTAATATGTAGAACTATACGCTGATTCTTGCCAAGGAGATTCTGGTGGAGTCGATTTGATAAACACCACTGCTTATCTTTATCTGGTTTTCCATGGCTCCGCCATCTCACTCCCAAAAAGGAATATTCGCCGTTCCAGGAGTGCATATGAAAATTACGAAGAATAAGGATCTAATACAATTATTGTTGGAGGGTGACAGATATGAGTCATTTCAGCGATAGCACTGAGAAGACCTATGTCAGCTGGATAACTTGGTTTTACTTCTTCTTCAGGCCTTTCCAGTATTTTTCAATTTCCTCCAGGCTTTTTCCTTTGGTTTCCGGAACAAATCTCCAGATAAACCAGATGGCCGGAAGGGTTAAGCCGGCATATAAGAAGAAGGTGCCGGATGGCATAATTGATTCGATCAGCACGGGATTGGTCAGGGTAATAAAGAAACCGGTGACCATAAGCGAGAAGCTGCCGATGGAAACTGCCAGTCCCCTGATGCGGGTAGGGAAAATCTCGCTGATGATGACCCAGGTAATGGGTCCGTATGAAAAGGCAAAACTCGCCACATAAAAGAGCAGGGGTATGATGATCAGTGTGGATCCCAGGGCAAACAGGATTCCTACTCCAGCCAGGGAAATAAATGCTCCCACAACGCCGATCAGCAGAAGCTTACGCCTTCCATACTTTTCAATGTATTGAATGGCCACAAAGGTGAAAGCTGAATTTACCAGCCCCACTAGCACAGCCCCAAGGAAAGAGCTCTCCACGCTGGCAATGGACTCATTGATGATATTGGGAGCAAAATACATGATCGCTGCAATACCGCTGAGATGTGAAAACATGGGCAGGAGGATGCCTATTAAAAAGGGACGCCTCAGAACAGGTGAGAAAAGTTCC
>Ga0180436_10000868_pt1 | contig 30105 bp, 20 predicted proteins | sample SS_ome_2_FD_132434 | JGI IMG/M metagenome (GOLD analysis project Ga0180436, IMG submission 132434) | Hypersaline lake sediment archaeal communities from the Salton Sea, California, USA - SS_3_S_2 metaG | ecosystem: Environmental > Aquatic > Non-marine Saline and Alkaline > Hypersaline >... | reverse complement strand
GCCGATGCAACGGAGTTCGCCGCGTGCGAGCGCGGGCTTGAGCATGTTGGATGCGTCGACGGCGCCCTCGGCCGCTCCGGCTCCGACGACGGTGTGGAGCTCGTCGATGAAGAGGATGATGCCGCCCTCGGCCTCGGCGATGTTCTTGAGCACGGCCTTGAGCCGGTCCTCGAACTCGCCGCGGTACTTGCTTCCGGCGATGAGCGCGCCCATGTCGAGCGCGACGAGCCGCTTGTTCTTGAGCCCCTCAGGCACGTCGCCGTTGACGATGCGCTGCGCGAGCCCCTCGGCGATGGCGGTCTTGCCGACGCCCGGCTCGCCGATGAGGACGGGGTTGTTCTTCGTGCGGCGCGAGAGGACCTGGATGACGCGTCGGATTTCGTCGTCGCGCCCGATTACGGGGTCGAGCTTGCCCTTGCGGGCGAGCTCGGTCAGGTCGCGGCTGAACCGTTCGAGCGCCTGGTACTTGCTTTCGGGGTCGGGGTCGGTGACTCGCTGGCTGCCACGGATGGACTTGAGCGCTTCGAGCACGCGGTCGCGCGTGACGCCGGCCTCGGCGAGGAGCGCCCCGGCCGGGGTGTCGTGCGCGTCGGCGAGGGCGATGAGGAGGTGTTCGGTGCTGACGTACTCGTCCTTGAGCCGGCCGGCCTCGTCCCACGCCTTGTCGAGCGCGGCCTTGAGGTGGGGCGAGACGTAGAGCTGTCCGCCCGCGGCGCCCGAGACCTTGGGGAGTTTGTCGAGCTCGGTAAGCGCGCCCGCCTTGATGGCCGGGACGTCCGCGCCGAGCTTCTGGAGCGTCGGGACGACCGTTCCCTCGTCCTGTGCGAGCATGGCGACGAGCAGGTGGAGGGTATCGACCTGCTGGTGGCCGGACTTTTCGGCGAGGGACTGGGCGTTCTGCACCGCCTCCTGCGTCTTGAGCGTGAACTTGTCGAACCTCATGTGCGCAATCTCCTTGTTGCGTATGCGGTGTTTCTCCGTGCCACCGTCTTGTTTTCAGCGGCCGCCGCCCGGTCGGGTGGAGCGCGGCGGGCCGCAGAGGAATGTGCTGCTCGGGCAGCGCGGTCCCGCTTCTTTTCTGATGCGGCGGGTCACCCTGCGGCGGCCCGCCGCCATTGGTTCGTCAGTCCTTGACTTCGTAGTCGGCGTCGATGACGTCGTCGCCTTTCTTCTGCTCGCCCTCGTCGGGCTTCTCGTCAGCGCCGGCGGCTTCGGCCTCCTGTGCCTGCTTCTCGGCTTGGGCCTTGTAGAGGACCTCTGCGATCTTCTGCGACGCCTTGAGCAGGTTTTCGGAGGCGGTCTTGATGGCCTCGGCGTCGTCCTGGTCCTTGACCTTCTTCAGTTCTTCGACCGCGGCGTTGATGTCGTTCTTCTCGGCGTCGCCGACCTTGTCGTCGTGATCCTTGAGGGTCTTCTCGGTGCTGTAGATGAGCTGGTCGGCCGAGTTCCTGGCGTCGACGAGCTCGCGCTTCTTCTTGTCTTCGCTCGCGTGCGCCTCGGCGTCGCTTGCCATCTTCTCGACCTCTTCCTTCGAGAGGCCGGAGGAGGACGTGATCTTGATTGACTGTTCCTTGCCGGTGCCGGTGTCCTTTGCGGAGACGTTGAGTATGCCGTTGGCGTCGATGTCGAACGTGACCTCGACTTGGGGCATTCCGCGCGGCGCGGGCGGGATGCCGGCGAGCTGGAAGCGGCCGAGGGTGCGGTTGTCGATCGCCATCTCGCGTTCGCCCTGGAGGACGTGTATGTCGACCGCGGGCTGGTTGTCGGCGGCGGTGGTGAAGGTTTCCTTCTTGCTCGTCGGGATGGTCGTGTTGCGCTCGATGAGCTTGGTCATGATGCCGCCGAGCGTCTCGATGCCGAGCGAGAGGGGGGTGACGTCGAGGAGCAGGACGTCGTGGACCTCGCCGGCGAGGACACCGCCCTGGATCGCGGCGCCGACGGCGACGACTTCGTCGGGGTTGACGCCCTTGTGGGGGTCCTTGCCGAAGATTTCGCGGGCGAGTTGCTGGATTTTCGGCATCCTGGTCTGGCCGCCGACGAGGACGATCTCGTCGATGTCCTTCGCGCTGAGCTTGGAGTCCTTCAAGGCCTGTTCGCACGGCCTTCGTGCGCGCTCGACGATCGGATCGGAAAGTTCCTCGAGCTTCGCGCGGGTCATGCTCATCTGGAGGTGCTTTGGCCCGGACGCGTCGGCGGTGATGAACGGGAGGTTGATATCGGTCTGCGTCATTGTCGAGAGGTCGCACTTGGCCTTCTCGCACGCTTCGCGGAGCCGCTGGAGCGCCATCTGGTCTTTTCGCAGGTCGATTCCCTGTTCCTTCTTGAACTCGCTCGCGACGTGGTCGATGAGTACCTGGTCGATGTCGTCGCCGCCGAGGTGTGTGTCGCCGTTGGTGGACTTGACCTCGAAGACGCCGTCGCCGACCTCGAGGATGGAGATGTCGAACGTGCCGCCGCCGAAGTCGAAGACCGCGACCTTCTCGTTCTTCTTCTTGTCGAGGCCGTATGCGAGCGCGGACGCGGTCGGCTCGTTGATGATTCGCTCGACCTCGAGTCCGGCGATCTGGCCGGCCTCTTTCGTGGCCTGGCGCTGGCTGTCGTTGAAGTAGGCGGGCACGGTGATGACGGCCTTCGTGACCTCCTCGCCCAGGTAATCCTCGGCGGCTTCTTTGAGGTTTCGGAGTATCATCGCCGAGATCTCGGGCGGGGTGAACTCCTTGTCGCGGATCTTGACCTTGACCAGTTCTTCGGGCCCGCCGGTGACCTCGTAAGAGACTATCTTCTCCTCGGAGCTGACCTCCTTGTGGCGCCGGCCCATGAACCGCTTGATGGAATAGACGGTGTTTTTCGGGTTCGTGACGGCCTGGCGCTTTGCTTTGTTTCCGACCAGGCGTTCGCCCGACTCGGTGAACCCGACGACGGAGGGCGTGAGCCGCGCGCCGTCGAGGTTGCTGATGACCTTGGGGTCGCCGCCTTCCATGACGGCAACGACCGAGTTGGTGGTCCCCAGGTCGATTCCGATCGTCTTGGACATCTCTTGTTCCTCCTAGAACGCCCCGTTCGGGGAAATCGTATGTACCATATAAGCCGGCAAAGCCGCATCGTCAATAATAATGTAAGCAAAGGCCATGCCACCCGGCTCAAAAAACATGGGCCTTTTGCGGCAAGTTCCGCAACCTGCTGTCGCGCAGTTGGTTATGGCGCTTCGGCTTCGGGGCGAAGGCCATCGCGGGAACCCCCGGCCGGTACGGTACGCCAAAATGACACTGCCAGACCGCCATGCTGGCGGCGGCAGGCGGGCTGGTCAGTTCCCCGAACTCCCCTCGAAGATCGCTCTCATGTCCTGTTCGCTGAGCGTCTTGCCCGCGCGCAGGAACCGTTCTATCTTGTATTTGGCAACGTTGACCTTCTGCTGGCGCGCGAAGGCGCGCTCCCTGACCTGCGCCTTTGCCGCCTTGACCGTTGCCGCGAGGACGCGGTAGGTGTTTATGGCATTCGTGTAGGAGTTGTTCATCTTCGCGAGATCGTCCAGTATCTCGTCGTAATCGTCCTCAAGCCGGTTTATCCTATCTTCGTTCCGGTTCCTCCTTCGTTTTTCCTCTCTGAGGTCGTCCCGGATCCTCTGCTTTTGCTCTTCGGCCCTGGGGATGTCCTTTTTCAGTTGGACGAGTTCCGTCCGTACGCGGTCGTACGTGGTCTGGAACGCCCTTTTCACGGCATCATAGTCGTCCGCTCGCGCCTCCTCCGCCTTCCGGCTGTATTCGCCGTGAAGCTCCTTGCAGAGTTTGATCGCCTCGGACGCGGTCTCATTCGGCTCGGCCTCTTCGGTCGGTTCTTCCGAGTCATCCCACTGGGCATCATCATCGAACGGTCCGGTATCGTCCGGCTTGTCAAAATCCGGGAACCCCGGCTCGTCTTCGTCCTCGGGTTCTTCGGGCTCCTTCGGCTTGGGTGGCTCCGACCATTTGCCGTCGACAAGGACGTGGCCCAGCATCTTGTGCGCGCGGACGGCAAGCTCCGGCTCGGGCTTCAGGCCCAGGATCTGCCCGGCCAGGTTGCGCGCCTCCTCCTCGAGGCCGTTTTCCCGGCACCATACAGCGAGGGCGTACAGCGCCGCGGTGTCGTTCTTCTCGATCTTTCCCCTCTTGAGCTCGTATTGTTTCTTGAGTTCCCGCATGCGCGTGTCCGTGGCATCCACGGCGGCAACATCGTCGCGCCCGAACGTCAGGAGCCCCCCGACCGACCTGATGCGAAGCGAGACGAACGTGCCGACCGTCGCCCTGCCGTCGAGCAATTTGATTTGGTCGACGCCGTGCTTGCCCAGGACCACGCCTGTGAATTCGCCCTGCTCGAAAGTCTTTTCCTTGCCGTCGACCAGTAGCGTGACTATTTCGACGGTCCCGAGCAGCTTTCCGCCGCCGGCAAGCTCGACGGTGTCGGAGAACGTCGGCCGGGCAAAGATCGCCAGCAACAGCACTGGCAGGAAAGTCAGCGGTTTCACGGGCCTTACCCCTCCTTGGCGTCGAATCGCTCGAAGCGCATTCCGGATGCTATGTGTATTATACACGCGCAATCACGGTTTTGCTAACAAGGGAAGCGGCGTTTCTTGCGTCGGCCAGCGCCCGGCGGTTCAGAGTTCGTCGGGATGGATTATCGTGCCGGCTACGGCGGATGCGGCGGCGACCGCCGGCCCGCAGAGGTACACCTCGCTCTTCGGGTGGCCCATGCGGCCGACGAAGTTGCGGTTGGTCGTGGCCAGCGCCCGTTCGCCCTCGGCCAGGACGCCCATGTGTCCGCCGAGACACGGCCCGCAGGTCGGGGTCGAGACGGCGGCCTCGGCCTCGATGAAGGTCTCGATCAGGCCCTCCTTCATCGCCTGCGCGTAGATGGCCTGCGTGGCCGGGAAGACGATGAGGCGGACGCCCGGCGCGACCTTCCTGCCCTTGAGCAGGCCGGCCGCCACGCGCAGGTCGTCGATCCGGCCGTTCGTGCAGGAGCCGATAACGACCTGGTCGATGCGGACGTCGGCGAACTCATTCACGGGCTTCGAGTTCGCCGGGGAGTGCGGCGCGGCGACCTGGAGCTCGATGTCGCCGGCATCCCATTCGAAGACCTGTTCGTACTCCGCGTCATCGTCGCTCGTCTCGCAAACCGGCGCGCGTTCGGCCCGGCCGGCCTCGTAGTCGCGGGTCACGTCGTCCGGCGCGATGATGCCGTTCTTGGCGCCGGCCTCGATGGCCATGTTGCACATCGCGAGCCGACCGTCCATGTCGAGCGACGTCACGGCCTCGCCGGCGAACTCCATCGACTTGTAGAGGGCGCCGTCCACGTCTATGCGGCCGATGGCGTAGAGGATGAGGTCCTTTCCGCCGGTCCACTTTTTCCTGCGGCCCGAGAAGACGAACTTCAGTTGCTCGGGCACGCGGAGCCAGACCTTGCCCGTTGCGATGACGGCCGCGAGGTCGGTGCTGCCGACCCCGGTCGCAAAGGCTCCGAGCGCGCCGTACGTGCAGGTGTGGGAGTCGGCCCCGATGACGAGATCGCCCGGCACGACGACGCCCTGCTCGGGCAGGAGAGCGTGCTCGATGCCGACCCGGCCGACGTCCCAGTAGTGCGAGATGCCGTGCCGGCCGGCGAAGTTCCGCATCATCTTGCAGAGCTCTGCCGACTTGATGTCCTTGTTCGGCGTCGAGTGGTCCGGCACGAGCGCGACGCGGTCCCGGTCGAACACCTTGTCGACGCCCGCCTTCGCCAGCTCGTCGATGGCTATGGGCGCGGTAATGTCGTTGCCGAGCGCGATATCGACGTTCGCGTAGACGAACTCGCCCGGCCGGACGGCGTCGCGGCCCGCGTGGGCGGCGATGATCTTTTCGCTTATCGTCATTCCCATCGTCGAGTCTCCGTTGCGTTCAGGTGCACGGCCCATATCTTATTCGATTCGTCCGGCAATTCAACCGGCGATGCAGGACGGCGGCGGGCGCGGCGCATCATCACTCGGGCTCCGTGGCCGTGGCCGGCGGGGCCTCGCCGATGGGGCGCGGCTTCTCGATCTCTATCAGGATGCGCCCGCCGTGATAGACGGTCACCGTGCCGGTGGACTCGCTGACGGTGACTGCGACGGACTTCGTCTCGGCGGTGATGGCGGCGGCGGACGCGTGCCGCGCGCCCAGCCCGTGCGGCAGTTCGACGCCGGGCACGGTGGACCGCAGGAATGCGCCGGCGGTGTCGACGTACCCGTCGCCGGTGACGATGAAGGCCCCGTCGATGGTGGCGAACTCCTTGAGCGTCTCCTCGAGCTTGGGGTCGAGGACGTTCCTCCGTTCGCGCGGATGGCCGCTGAAGGGGTTCAGGATCATCTGCTCGGAGTGTTCGAGGACGTGGCCGGCGTCGCCGATGACGAACGTGGTGCCGACGGGCTTGCCCTCGCGCCCCTCGTTGCCGAGCTGGGCGGCGATGGCCAGAATCCGCTCGAACACCTCGGGCCGGACGCCGTCGGTCAGTTTCTCGCCCAGCGACGACGCGAACATCTCGTACTCGCCGTGCGTCTCCATGTACAGGATCTCGTCGAGCGTTCCGCTGTCCGCGATGCCGCTGAGACAGACGAGCTTGTCCCCCTGCTTGAAGAGGCCCTCGGCGAAGCCGAGCAGGACGGCCATCTTGACCTGGCCGGCGCGCGTCAGCCGGACGGGCGGGACTATCAGGACGTACGAGTGCTTGCTCTTGCACTCCTCGAAGAGCGCGGCGTCGCGGGTGGCGAGGACGACGTCGACCTTGTGGCATTCGCGGATGAATTCATCGAGCGAGCCCGGCTTCTTGAAGACGTCGGCGTAGACGAGGATCGCGCGTGCGCCGGTCGAGAGCGCGAGGTCGCGGGCATATTCGAGGAACTTCGTCGTCAGCGGATTCCCGGTCTTGCCAGGCATTCGTCGTCTCCGGCGCGCCGCCCGTGCGGCGCGGGGTCATTCGATGCAACCCGTTCTTCGCAGGTAATTGACGGATTTGTCCAGCGCCGCCGGCAGTTCGTCCGCGCTGGTGGCCTCGAGCTCGAACGTGAAGGGCCCGTGGAAGCCGGCCTCGTTGAGCAGGCGGAAGACTTCCGGGAAATCTACGACGCCGTCGCCCAGCGGCGGAAAGTTGCCGGACTCCTTCTTCCCATCCGTGTCCTTGAGATGTACGCTTCCCACGTACCTCGCCACCTTCTTCAGTTCCTCGACGGCGTCCACGTTCTCGTTGTAGTAGTAGATGTTCGCCGTGTCGAAATTGACGCGCACGTTCTCGTGGGCGGTCCCTTCGATGGTCCTGAGCGCCTCGTCGCCGTTATGGCACAGGATGGGGTGTGTTTCAAGGCATATCGTGACGCCGTGCGCGGCGGCGTTGTCGCCCGCGGCCCTGAGCCGCCGGTACGCGGCCTCGCGCGGCAGGTCCTTGCTCGCGTGGGCGCTGGTGAAAATGAGCTTTGCGTCCATGTTGACCGCGCCCTGTAGGAGCGTGTCGAACCGGTCCACGCCCTTTTCATCGATCAGGTCGATGTCTCCGGCGACGGTCATCGCCCGGAGGCCGTGCCGGGCGAGCTCGGCCTTCACCCTTGCCGCGTCCGCGGGGGCCGGCGGGCCTATTTCCACCCCCTCGATGCCGAGTTGCGCGAGGACGCCGTAGCCGCCTGACCGCGAAGACAATACGTTCTTCATCCGTCTCTCCTGTGTTGCCTGGGCGCAAATCCGCCGCGGTCTTCCGCCGCCGCACGCCGCGCCTCCTGATACTAGCCGAAGGTCCGGAGATTTTCAAGCGAGGTCGCGCCGCGACAGCGCCCGCGGCCCGTTTCGCGTTGACTCTGCGCGCCGCGTGTGACAGAATACGGCCGTGAGCAAGAAACCACCAACGGCGGCGGACGATGGCACGAAGCCGATCGCGCGCAACAAGAAGGCGCGGCACCAGTACCTCGTCATCGAGACGTTCGAGGCCGGGATCGCTCTTCGCGGCACCGAGGTGAAGTCGCTTCGGAACGGCAAGGTGAGTCTGGCCGAGAGCTTCGTGCGTGTTCAGAGCGGCGAGCTGATCCTGAGCGAGGCGCACATCGACGCCTACGACTCGGGCGGATACACGAACCACGACCCCGTGCGGCCCCGGAAACTGCTCATGCACAAGCGGGAGATCAGCCGCATCAAGACCAAGCTGGCCGAGAAGGGCCTGACGATGGTCCCGCTGTCGATGTACTTCCGGCGCGGCATGGCGAAGGTCGAGCTGGGGCTGGTGCGCGGGAAGAAGCTCTACGACAAGCGCGAGACGCTCAAGAAGCGCGACGCCGACATGGCGATGCGGCGCGCGATGTCGGCCCGGAACCGGTGACGCCCCGTCAGCCGTCGGCCTCGAACCCCCGCTCCCCGATAATCTCGAACATCCGCCGGAAGCGATGATCGTACGTGTGCTCGGCGAGCACCTTCTTCCGGCCCGCGGCCGCGATCTCCGCCCGTTCGCCGTCGTGTTCGAGGTAATAGCGTATCTTCTCCACCATCTCGTCGGCCGTCAGGAACGTCACTATCTCCTTGTCCGGCTCGAACATCTCCTCGATGCCGCGCGTCGGGAAGGTCAGGTAGAACGCGCCGAGCCCGATGGCGGTGAAGGCGCGGGCGCTCATCGAGAGCCGGATGTGCGGGAACGCCTCGCGCGCGAGGAATATCCTGGAGAGGTAGACGGCCTTGGCGTAGGTCTCGTTCCAGACGAACCGGCCGCCGTAGGCGCGGCTCACCTTCGAGAGCAACAGGCCGAGCACGAACGTCCCGACCTTGCGGCGAATCCGCGGCCCCCACCACTTGATGTCGATGGTCTCGTCCACGATGCGCTTCACGAGCTTCCAGCGCTCCATGTACGCCGGGTTGTCCGACTCGAGCCGGCCGACGAGCGTCACGTCGCACGTGAAGAGCTTGCGGTCAGCGTCCGTCACGTTCTCGTACGCATAGAGCGACGGCTCCATGGCCTCGGGCAGCCACTCGGCGTTCTCGATGCCGGCCGCGCGGAACCGGTCGGCCAGGCCCTGTGCCATCGTGAAAAACGCGTCGTACTCGCGGCCGAGCTCGATGGTCTCGATGTTCGGGGTCGGCGTCACCTCGTTGTACCAGTACACGGTGTACACGCTCCGGGCGCGAACCTGGCGCACGAGTTCGGGGGTGTATTGTACGCCGTCGTAGACGATGAGCAGGTCCGGCTTGAACGTGTCGACGGCCGCGAGCAGTTCGGCGGTCGGGTTGCCGGCGCTGCGGGGGTCGAATCCCTCGACGGCGTGTCCCGTCCTCGCCAGCGCGGGCCGCACGGCGTGCCCCGGGCTCCACGGCCTGTTGGCGGCGGCGCTCAGAAGAATCCTTGCCACTTTTGTCCCTCCCGCATGTGGAACAGACCCGATGATGATACAACCGGCCGGGCGATGTTTCCAGCGTGCGCCCGGCCGAGGCGCTACTTTCCGAGCGCTTCCGCGCCCTCCGCCGCTTTGTCCTGTGCGGCGAACCGGCGGTACTCTGGTATGGATTTCATGTCCAGGCCCGGGATTCTCTTCCCGGCCTCGCTGACCGCGCGCTGGAGCTGGTTGTCCTCCTCAAGGTCCGCGGCCCAGTCGCGGCCGCGCTCGTCGGCGGTCAACACACGCAGCCATTGCCGGAGCAGTCGCCGCGCGCTGTCGCGGTCGGTCTTGACCCTGAGCCCGTCGTACCACTCGTCGAAGCCCGGGTAGAGGGACGCATCTTCCGCGTCGAACCGGGCAAGCTCCATCAGTTTATCCTTGTTCCGCGGCCACTGCGCGAACGAATACCGGTGGAAGTCGCCCGCGGCCCGGAGCTTCTCGAAGCTCTCGTTCGACCATGACGGCTCGAACGGCGCCTCGATGTCGGGGACGACGCCGCCGCGGTTCTCTCCGGACCGATGGATGCTCCGGCCGCTCGGGAGGAAGTACTTCGCGACGGTGAGCTTGAGGACCGCGCGGCGGCCCGAGGCCTCGAGCGGCATTATCTGCTGTACGCTCCCTTTGCCGAAGGTCCGCTCGCCTATCAGGACCGCCCGCCTGTGGTCCTGGAGGGCGCCGGCCACTATCTCGGACGCGCTCGCCGAGTTCCCGTTGACGAGCAGCATGATGGGATAGTCCGGGCGCGTCGCCGGGTCCGTCGTCCGCATTTCGTTGCGCGGGGCGACCTCCTTGTTCCGGCCCTCGCTGTACACGATGAGTTTGTCGTCCTTCAGGAACTTGTCGGCGACGTCACGCGCGGCGATCATCAGACCGCCCGGGTCGCCGCGCAGGTCGAAGACCAGGGCCGTCATCCCGCCCTGTTCCATCTCGACGAGGGCCTTCTCCATCTCGGCCGAGCTTGTCTCGCCGAACCCGGTGAGCAGGAGATAGCCGATCCCGCCCGGCAGAAGCTCGTGGTAGACCGTGGGCAGTTCCACCTCGCCCCGGATGATCTGCACGAGGAACTCCTCGTCCTTGTCCGGCGCACGCCGCCTGATCTTGCAGGCGACGACGCTCTCGGGCAGGCCGCGAAGCATGTCGCGTATCTCGTCGGCGTCCTTCCCCTTGACGACCTGTCCGTCGACCTCGAGAATCTGGTCGTACGCGCGGACGCCCGCCTTGTACGCCGGGCCCGAGTAGATGGGCTTGGTGACCGTGAACACCTTCTCGCCCGTGCGGTCGTCCTTCATGAACGCGACGTGCGCGCCGATGCCGCCGTACGAGCCGGAGATCTGCTGGCGGAACTGATCCCAGTTGTTGGCGCTCATGTAAGACGAGAACGGGTCGGTCCGGTGGAGGGCCGCGGTCATGCCGTACGCGGCGGCGTCCACCAGCTCCCCCTCCTGTGCGGGCGGGTCGATGTGGTACGCCATTATCTTGTCCTTGATCTCGTTCAGGAGCGGGTTCCCGAGACTGCCGGCGTACTCCTTCTCGCGGATCATCAGGTCCGAGAGCCGCTTCATCTGGAGGAGCTTTGCGGCGAGGCGCCCGCGCTCCGTCGGCTCGGCTGAGAGAGTCCTGAGCTCGGCCGGCACCGGGTCGCGGAAGTCGTCGAGCTCGGCGAGCGCGATGGCCGCCTCGGCCCGGACCTCCGCGTCGGGCGCGTTCGCCAGCCGGACGAGCGTCGCCGCGGCTTTCGCCGCCGCCGCCTCCGTCGTCGCGGCGCAGCTCAGCGCCCCGGCAAGGGCGACGTTGACAAGTTCGTCCTTGCCTCCGAGGAGCAGACGGGTCAGCTCGATCTCCGCGGTGTCCCGGCCTTGCTCGCCGAGGATGTGGGCCGCGGCCACCTTCGCCTCCCGGCCAGCGTCTCCGTCGACGACCGAGGCGAGCACCTTCACGCCGGGCGCGAACTCCTTGAGCGAGAGCAAGGCCCATCCGAGTGCGAGCTTCGCCGCAGGCGGCTGTTCGCGGCCCGCGGCCTCGCGAAGCGCGGGCAGGCCGGCCTCGCCCTGCGCCTTCAGCCGGGCGGCCAGCTCCCACAGCGCCGGGTCGCCGGGCTCCAGGCCCGTGAAAAGTTCCTTGAAATCAAGAGTGAGGATGTCGGCGGGCGGAGCGGGCTCCGTCCCTTTCTCCGCGCCGAGGCCGGGCGGCAGACAGAACAGAACGGCCAGCGCCAGAGCCAACGTTGCGCCGATGTGTTTCTTCATCAACTCACCTTTCTTTCAACTCGACCGTCCCGAACCAGGCCGGCGTCGCGCCGAACATCATCATAACCTTGTCCCGGCCCTGTGTCAGCCCCGGTGTCCAGCTCACGGCCTTCACGTTCCCGGGCGTGTCGCCGTCGATGGCCATGATGTTGAGGCCGATTGCGGCGCCGGCCCGGGGTTCCCTCATTCCGATGTCCGCCCACGGTATGGCCAGTTCATAGACGACGCCCGCCCCGTCCTCGCTCGGCTTGATGTTGCTCTCGCCGATCCCGGCGCGTCCCCCGTCCGGTTGCGGCTTCGCGGCCAGGCCGAGCCAGAAGACGTTGTCGAGCCCCCTCAGCCGGTAGCCCCGGTCGTGCTCCGGGTCGATGGCGACGATGAGGCAGTCGCCCCGCCATTCGTCCGAGTCGAAGTCGTGTACGCTGTGCACGTCGTCCCGCACCTCGACGGCGAGGTAGAGGTTCGCGGCGTCCCAGCCGAGGTAAAGCACGGCCGAAAGGTCGTTCGGTCCCATCCAGAACCGCCCGGTGCATCGGCCGACGCGTTCCATGTTGCGCGGCCTGTCGAGCAGGGCCGCGCGGTCGCGGCGCCAGTCCTCGGTCAGCCGCCCGTCCATCCGGGGCGGGACGTCGAAGAACGGAGCGTCGTACTTCGCGCCGTCGGTCTCGCACGCGGCCTCGCGAAGGGCCGCAAGCTCTTCGTGCGCGTCGGCGAACGCCTGCGGCTCGATTGATTCGGCAAGCAGGACGTCATCGAGCAGGCGCATCGCCGCCTCGTAGTCGCCGCGCGCCGCGTGCAGGCGGGCCGTCTCCCGGGCGTTCGCGTCCCCGGCGTCGAGCGCCGCCGCAAGCCGGTCGCTCAGGGCGCCCGCGGTCAGCATCCGGTACGCCTCGACCCCGCGGCTGGAACAGAACAGCAGTGTGCCGCCGACGGAGCGGACGGAGCAGGCCGCCGCGCCGCCGCGCTCAATTGTCTTCACGAGGGCGCCGTCCGCGCGCCGCACCACGGCCGCCCACGAACGTTCCCCATCGATGCTCTCGCCCGACCCGGTCGCGACGAGGAACTCGCCCACCTCCGACACGCGATCAAGAACCGGCCTCACGGGAAGGGGGCGCTCCCAGGCCGGCGATCCGTCGTCCACGCGCCACGCGACCAGCGTGTTGACGAGCCCCTTCCTTTTCACGCTGACGACCAGGTCACTGCCGACGAACACGCCGTCCGGCTCCCGGGCCGCCGGCTTCGCCGACCACGCCCGTGCGCCGGTCGCCGCATCGAAGCACGTCACCTCGCCGCCGAACGACCATCTGTCCGGAAAGACGAGGACGCGCCTTTCGTCCGGCGTGGCCGCGATGCGGCCGATGCCGAACGGGAGTTCGGCCTTCCACAGCGTCCGGCCGTCGGCGAGGGCGCAGGAGCGCACCTCGCGGTCTCCGACCACGAGGCACAGCCGCCCCGCGCCCGCCTGGGCCGCGGGCGTGTCGGTCAGGCGGCTGTCCGGCCGGGCCAGCACGATGCGCCGCGTCTGCTCGCCGTCGGCGGCGTCGAACCAGGAAATTGCGCCGGGGCTTTCGCCGCACACGACCAGGTTCCCGCCATAAAAACACATCGACCCTGCGAGCGCGTGCTCGGCGAGTTTCGTCCGCCAGACTTCGTGCCCGGTCTCCGCGTCCACGGCGAAAAGTTCCCGCCCGGCCGTCGCCGCGAACACCTTGCCTTCGCCGGCCGCGGTGTCGATTATGCGCCCGGCCAGCCGCGGCCGCGGTTCATCGTCCGCCGCCTCGCCGCGCCCCGACATCCAGGCGATGCGTCCGGTCGCCACGTCGAGCGCCACAAGGCGCGACAGGCCGCGCACGACGAGCCGGTCGCCGACGCGGTGCGCCTTCGGCCCGCATCCGCCGACCTCGGTGCGCCAGACGACGCGGCCGTCCTCGACGCGGCGCCGCTCGACCGTATCCCATGAGGATGCCTTCCGCCAGTCCGGCCGGTTCTCCATCAACATCAGGACGAACGGCGGTTCGCTCCCGGGCAAGACCACGGGGGCGGCGCCTTGCCCGGCGAACGGCGTCCGCCAGACCGCCGTCAGGTCCGCGGCGTCCGCGCGCGGGCCTTCTCCTTCCCCGGCCTCGGCCGGGGCGGCGGGCGCCTTCTCCGGGATGTCGGCCGCGCCGCCGCCCGCGTCGATCCGGTCGAACGACGCCGAGAGCAAGAGGCCGTCGGCCACTACGATGTTGCCCCACGCGCGCGGCCCGGCCCGACGGCACCTCGAAAGAACCTTCCCGTTCCCTGTGTCGAGGCGAATGAGAGCGTCTTCGGACGGTATCAGCAGAGCGCGTCCGGCCACGGCCGGCCGGCCGGTCGGCGTCCACGTCTCGTCCGAGAGCCAAAGCACCTTGCCCGTGTCGATGTCGATCGAGCACGCGCGGCCGCCCGAGACGTACGCGGCGGAGCCGTCGGAACCGGCGAGGTGCCGCATCCCCATGCGCGGATGCCGCCAGCGCTCGCGGCCGGTCGCCGCGTCGAACGCTATCAGGTCGTCGGAGTCCTGCGGCGCGGCGATGAGCCGTCCGCGCACGATGACGGGCGGGCCGTTCTCCCAGCGGTCGTCGTTGGCGAGCGCGACCTGCCGCCGCGCGGGCCCGAACGCTCCGTACCGTGCGAGCCAGCGTACCTCGCCCGTCTCGGCGTCGATCGCGGCGGCCGCGCCGATGTTGGTCGAGACGTACAGCGTCCCCTCGTGAACCACGGGCGGCGCGGGGTCCGAGCCCCGGCCCAGAAACCCGACGAACGCCTGTGAGCCGAGCCGGACGCGCCAGAGTTCCGCGCCGTTCGACGCGTCCAGCGCCGTCACGACGGATTCCGTCTGGTCCTTGACGACCGCGGCGCAGGCGAACACCCTGCCGCCGGCCGCGGCCAGCGAGTTGACGAGCACCCTCCGCACGACCGTCGGCGCGTCCGCATCGGCGTCCGGGGCTTGTTCGTCATGAGTGAGTTCGGATGTGCCCCAGACCCGCTCGCCCGACGCGGCGGATAACGCGACGACCTCGCCCGTGACGAAGGCGAACACGCGCCCGTTCCGGACGACCGGCGCCGCAAACGCGTCCGCGCAGTAGCGCCCGGTCGGCTCGGCCGGCCGGGCCGGGTATCGCCATACCAGCCGGCCGGTCGCGCGGTCGATAGCGCCGACCCACTGCATGGTCTGAACGATTATCCTGTCGCCGTCGGCGGCCGGGTGGAGCATCCTCGGCACGCGGAACCCGCGCTCCCGAAGCCCGGCCGCGACGCCGGCGTCGACGTCTGCGCCGGGCACGTCGAACGACCACCTGCGCGGGCCGATGTCGAACGGCTTCCCTTCGGGCGCGGGCCGGGCGGGTTCGTCCACCAGGGCCGCGTCCACGGCGGCGAGCTTCGCGCGGACCGCTTCGTCCGGCGCGAGTTCGAGAGCGCGGCGGAGCAGGCGGGCCGCCTCGCGCAGTTCACCGCGCTGCGCGCGGATGTCGGCCGACGCGACGAGCGACGCGGCCCCCGAGGACGACGGCAGGTAGAGGCGCGCGACCTCGGCCAGACCGGGCAATCTCTTCCTGCGCCGCGCCGGCTCGAACAGCCGGGCCGCCGCATCATCAAACAGCGCCCGGTACGCGCGGACGCCCGGCCCGGGCCACAAGCAGACGGCGCGGCGCACCTTTTCGGCGAGCGGGATATAGAGTCCGGGCTCGACCTCGAAGAACTTCCCGTCGGATTCGGCGATGAGTTTCTGCGCCGCCTCGGCGGCGGTCGTCCAGTCGCCCGAAGCGGCGAGTTGGTCGAGGCGCGCGAGCGCATCGCCATCGGCGGCCACATAGAGGCCGTCCGGGTCCCCGGCCGCAACGGCCGCGGGCAGGAAAGCCGCCAGGAGAGCGATGCACAGAAGCGCCTTCACGCGGGGTCTCACCTCCGAAAGTGCATTCTAGCCCGGCGCCCGCGCCGAGTCAAACACACAGGCCGCATCGCCGATAACACCGTTGATTCGGCGCGGAGCATTTGTGATAATAGCCGGAAAGGGACTGTCCGGCGCCATCAACTGCGAGGATGAACCGCTGTGAAATTCACCAAGATGCACGGCTGCGGCAACGACTACGTCTACGTCAACTGCTTCGAGGAAACGGTCGAAGACCCGGTGGCCGCCGCGCGCGTCGTCAGCGACCGCAACTTCGGCGTCGGGTCCGACGGGCTTGTGCTCATCATGCCGTCCGAGGAGGCCGACTTCAGGATGCGGATGTTCAACCCCGACGGCAGTGAGGCCGAGATGTGCGGCAACGCGATCCGATGCGTCGCCAAGTACGTCCACGACCGCGGCATGACCGACAAGACGGAGTTCGACTGCGAGACCGCCGCCGGCGTACTGCACCTGGTCTCGACCGTTGCGGACGGCAAGGTCGAGAGCGTCCGCGTCGACATGGGCGAGCCGCGCCTGGAGCGCGCACACATCCCGATGAAGGGCCCGGCCGGTCGCGTCCTGCGCGAGAAACTCGACGTCGGCGGAAGGACGTTCGAGGTCTCGTGCGTGTCGATGGGAAACCCGCACACGATCATCAGGGTGGACGAGCCGACCGACGAGCTTGTGCTCGGCTTCGGCCCGAAGATCGAAAACCATCCCGCCTTTCCGGCGCGCACCAACGTCGAGTTCGTGCGGATTGTCTCGCGCGAGGAGGTCCGTTCTCGGACGTGGGAGCGCGGAGCCGGCGAGACACTCGCCTGCGGCACCGGCGCCTCGGCGACGGCCGTGGCGTGCGCGCTCAACGACTGGACCGATAGAAAGGTCCTCGTGCACCTGTCCGGCGGCGACCTTGAGATCGAGTGGGCGCGGGACAACCACGTCTACATGGCCGGCCCGGCCGTGGAAGTGTTCGAGGGCGAGATCGCTCTTTGACGCGCAGGACTACGGGTCGTCGAACGTCCACGACGACGGTGGGGGCCATTCCTTGGGGACGCGGAAGATTGTCGTCCCTTCGTGCTCCACGTCCGGCTCCTGCTCGTGGCACCGGCGGCAGAGCCGGTTCCAGGCGCCGCGCGACTTGAACGGGCGGCTGCAGTTCAGGCATATCCTGACGCGCACGTCCGAGCCGGCCAGCCCCGTCCGGCCGAGGTTGTGCCGCCCGGGCCCGGCCCGCGTACGGCGGTTGCCGCGAATCGCGCGGCGCCGAGTGTCTTTCGTATGTGGCGTGTGCTGGCCCACTCGAATCACCTCGATGGAAGTCTCCGTTCGGGGTTATCGGCGGCCGCCCGGGCACTTTAGCCGAAAACGAGGCCGCGGCGGGCTCTGGGCGTAATTTATTGGGGGACACTACGATGCGGATTGACAGAAGTCTCGCGTTGTCTTTGCTTATGGCGGCCGGTTGCGCCAGGGTCGTCGTGATCGACGCCCAGGCGCCGCCGCTCGTGCCCGGCCTGGAAAACATCCGGTCCGTCGCGGTCGGCCAGTTCGCCGCGACCGACGGGACGCCGCCCCATCTGGCCGGGACGGCCGCCGCGATGCTCGCCGTCGAGATACAAACCGGCAAGCGATACGACCTCTCGCCAACGGCCGACGCCGCGCAGCTTCTTGTCTCGGGCGAGGTGGACTGCCGCATCGCCGAAGGCACGGTCGAGCGTCAGTCGGAACAGATCAACGTCTGGACCGCCGAGGTTGCGGTGACGTTCACGGGCACCGCCGGCAAGGCGATGAAGCTCTTCACCATCACGGAGAGCCCGACGATGGGGGACAAGCGGGCGCTGGCAGGAAAAGTCCCGGGCTCGGCCGACGGCCTCGCGCAGGCGCTCCTGTGGCCGTGCGTCCGGTCGTTCGTCGAGGACATATCGCCGCGGCGCGTCCGCGTCAAACTGCCGACGCCCGGCATCTTCGGGCCCCGGCACACACGTCGCGGGATCGCATCGCTCGAGACGGACCCCGGCCGGGCCATCTCCGAACTGACGATGGCGGTCGAGCGTGACCCCGATGACGCGGCCGCGCTCAACGCGCTCGGCTGTTGCAGTGAATTGGCCGGCAACCTCGAGCTCGCCCTTTCGAGTTACATCTACGCCGCCGCGATAGACCCCCGGGACGAATACCGGGAGAACATGGAGCGCGCCCACGACCTGCTCGCGCGCAAGAAAAGGATCGCGGGCGTGGCCGGCCAAGCGAAAGGCGGCTCCGAGTGACGGGCGGACTGCGGCGGCCCCACATCCTGATCCTTCTCTGCATATTCTGCGGAGCCGGCCCGTCCGCCCCCGCCGCGCGCGCGGCGGACGGCGGAGAGTCAGTCGTCATACTCGTCAACGCGGCGTCCGCCGACTCCGAATCCGTCGCGGCCCACTACGCCGAGGTGCGCGGCGTGCCCGAGGCGAACATCTGCCGCGTGACCTGCACGACGTCCGAGTCGATGTCGCGCCGCGAGTTCGACGCGAACGTCCGGCGGCCGTTGCGGCGGTTCCTGCTCGACCGCGGGCTCGCGGCCGAGCGGGTGCCCGGCGCTCCGCTCGAACTCAAGCCGCAGTACCTCGTCTCGACGTACGGCGTTCCGGTCAAGATCCGCGAGGACTATTCCGACGCGACGCCCGAGGACGTGGCGCGGCGGCGCGGCGGCGAGAACGCCGCCTCGGTCGATTCCGAGCTGGCCCTCATCGCTCTGCCGGAGTACCCGCTGGCCGGGCCACGGCCGAATCCGCTGTACGAGCAAGCGGGGCCGGACGCCGGGGCGCCGCTACTTTTCACCGCGCGCCTCGACGGCCCGACGCCCGAAATCGCCCGCGGCCTCGTCGATGCGGCCGTCCACGCCGAGAAGCACGGCCTCTTCGGCATCGCCTATGTCGACGCGCGCGATCACGGGAATCCAGACTACGCCCTGGGCGACGACTGGATGCTCGACGCGGCCGCCGCGCTCGAAGAAGCGGGGTTCTTTACCCGCGTCGACCGGTCGAGAAAAACGTTCGACCCCGACATGCCGATGCCGGACGCCGCGTTCTATTTCGGCTGGTACGAGCCCGATTTCTGCGGGCCGATGGCGCGCGAGCAATTCCGCTTCGCCGCCGGCGCGGTCGCCTATCACCTGCACTCCGGCTCGGCCGCGCGCATCCGCACAACGAGGATGGGCTGGGCCGGGCCGCTTCTCGACAAAGGAGCCGCCGCGACGATGGGGGCCGTCTTCGAGCCGTACCTGTCCGGGACCGTCGACCTCGGCGAGTTCACCCGCCTCTTCCTTTCGGGCAAGACGTTCGCCGAGAGCGCGCACCGCGCGACGCCCGGGCTCTCGTGGATGATGACGTTCGTCGGGGACCCGCTCTACGCGCCCTTCCGCCCCGGCCGGCAGGAGGCCGCGCGGAACGGCGGGCGCGACCGCAGGTGGCTCGACGTGCGCGAGGCCGTCGTGGCGGCCGGCGACGACCCGGGCCGGGCGCTCGCCCTCTGCGCGAAGCGCGGCTCGGACCTGCTGTTCGTCGAGCTGGCCGCCCGCGCACTGCTCAGGCACGGCCGCGTCCGCGAGGCGGCCGCCATGTACCACAAGCTTGCGCGCACCGCGCCCGACGAATACTCGTCGCTGCGGGCGTATGGACGGAGCGGCGAACTGCTGGCCGGGTCGGACGCGGCCGGCGGGAAACTGCTCGCGCTGAACGAATATGCCGAATGCATCCAGACCCGCCCGCGGTCGCCGCACACGCTGGCCATCTATCGCAGGGCGCTCGGCCTGGCCCGCTCGCTCGGGCAGGCCGATGTCGAGGCGGCCCTGTGGAGCGAGCTTGCGGATAATTTTCCGGACAGGGCAATCGGCAGGTTCGCGGCGGGCGAACTCTGGGCGGGCGGCTTTCGCGACACGTGCGCACAGCCGCACGTCGTCGTGCCGCGGACGGCCGAGCCGCCGTCGATAGACGGAAAGGCCGACGACGAGGCCTGGGAGGAAGCGGCCGCCATCGACGCGCTTCCGCACCTCGTGGGACCGGCGAACGGGCAGGACTCCGCCAGTATCCGCGTCTGCTTCGACGCGGCGGCGTTGTATGTGTTCGCCGAGTTGTCCGCCGGGCCGAATCGGGCCGGGTTGTTCCCGGCGTCGTCCCGAGAGGAGACGCTGGTGCTCACGCTCTCGCCCCGGCGCGACGCCGAACGCGGCGTGACGATCCGCGTCCCGGACACGCGCGGCGGGGCCGGCCCCGGGGGCGTCGTCTGGCGCTCGGCCACGCCATCGGACGACAACGACGGATGGCGGGTCGAGGTCCGCATCCCGTTCGCCGCAATCGGGGGCGATCCGCCGGCGAAGGGCGCGGTCTGGGCCGCGAACTTCGTGCGCGAGGGGGTCGTGCTCAAGTTCCCGTTCCGGGCCGTCGAGACGTTCCAGTCCTGGGCCCAGCCCGACGATGACCCGCTCTCGCACGATTGCGTCGGCTACCTGGTGTTCGAATGAACGACGTTGAAGAAAAGCTCGACAAGCTTCCGGCCGCGCCCGGCGTCTACATAATGAAGGACGAGCGGCGCGAGGTCATCTACGTCGGCAAGGCGAAGAACCTCCGCTCGCGCGTCCGCTCGTACTTCCGCGGCGGCGGCGACACGCGCGTCTTCTACCAGTTCCTCGTCGCGCGGATTGCCGACTTCGATTTCGTCGTCACCGCCAGCGAAAAGGAAGCGCTGATCCTCGAGAACAACCTGATAAAGCAGTTCCAGCCGCGGTACAACATCCGCCTGCGCGACGAGAAAACGTACATCAGCTTGAAGATCGACCTCAGCGAGCCGTTCCCGCGCATCCAGTTCCCGAAGAAGGCCGCGTCCCGCGCCGAGGTCGAGAAGCGCAGGGGCGAAAAGGGCGCGCTCTACTTCGGACCGTACTCGTCCGCGAAGTCCGCGCGGGAGACCGTCCGGTTCGTCAACGCCGTCTTCCCCATCCGCAAGTGCGGCAACACGGTCTTCGGCAAGCGGACGCGCCCGTGCCTGAACGCGCAGATGGGCAACTGCATGGGCCCCTGCTCGGGCGAAGTGGACGAGAAGGCGTACCGCGAGATGCTCGCCGACGCGATCCTTTTCCTCCAGGGCAGGAACGACGAGGTCCTCGCCGCGCTCCGTGCGAAGATGAAGGCCGCGTCCGACGCGCGGGACTACGAGAGCGCGGCCGCGGTCCGCGACCGCATCGCCTCCATCGAGCGGACGATAGAGAAGCAGAAGATATCGTCGGACCGCGACGTGGACCGCGACGTGTTCGGGCTGTTCCGCGAGGGCGGCCGGGTGCTGTTCCAGGCGATGTTCGTCCGGGGCGGCCGACTCGAAGACGTCGCCACGCACGAGTTCGACGCGCACGACCTGCCCGACTCCGAACTGCTGGCCGAGTTCATCCGGCGCTTCTACGGCCAGATGCGGTTCACGCCGCCCGAGGTACTCGTGCCCGTCGAGCCGGACGACCGCGGCGCGCTGGAGGAATGGCTGACCGAACTGCGCGGCTCGAAGGCCGGGATCGCGGTCCCGAAGCGCGGCACGCGCCGCGAGCTGGTCGAGATGGCCTGCCGCAACGCCCGCAGTTCGTTCGAGGCGCGCCACACGAGCAGGAAGCGCGCGCGGCTCCTGATCGAGTCCATACAGAAGATGCTCGACCTGCGGAAAGCGCCGGCGCGGATCGAGTGCTTCGACATCTCGAACATGGGCGGTCGGGCCGCGGTCGGCTCGCTCGCCGCGTTCACCGACGCCGCGCCCGACAAGGCGAGGTACCGGCACTTCCGCATCAAGACGGTCGAGGGCCCGGACGACTTTGCGATGATGAGCGAGGTGCTGGGGCGGCGGTACCGCGGCAAGGAGGACCTGCCCGACCTGATACTGGTCGACGGCGGCGCGGGCCAGGTCGGAGCCGCCCGCGACGTACTGCTCGAGCTGGGCATCGAGGGTGTCGACCTGGTCGGCATCGCAAAGGCGAAGAGGCGGGGCGAGTTCGAGCGGTTCTTCAAGCCCGGCCGGCCCGAGCCGGTCGTCCTGCCGCCGGACAGCGGCGAACTGCTCCTGCTCGAACGCGTCCGCGACGAGGCGCACCGGTTCGCCCTCACCTACCACAAGAAACTTCGCGAGCGGAAGTTCCTGCACTCGGCGGTCGAGGACGTGCCCGGCCTCGGCCCGAAGCGCATAGCCGCGCTCAAGAAGCACTTCGGCGGGTTCAAGGCGGTCGAGGACGCGACGTCCGAGCAACTCGCGGAGGTCGAGGGCATCTCGCCCCGGCTCGCGCAGATAATTTACAACTCCCTGCACACGGGCTGACGGCGCCCGGTCATCGGCCAAAGGCGTCCGAGCCCCGCTCCGTCTCCGCCGTCCAGCCGGCCGGCGACGACCGCAGAATGATGTCCCCGCTCTCGAAAGTGCGGTACGTGCGCGCACCGCGCAAGAGGCCGAGCACGGCGTCGTCCCGTTCGGCGGGGGCCGCGCTGATGACGGCGAACGCAGGCCGGACCCTTGCGATGAACTCGCTCAGCCCCGGTTCGTCCACGCCGTGATGAGGGACGTAGAGGACCTCGGCCCGAAGGTCGTCTCGCGTGGCCATCAGTCCGCCGATGCCAGTGGCCTCGATGTCGCCGGTCAGGAGAATGCTGCGTTCGCCCGAGCGGACGAGGGCGACCATCGAGCGGTCATTGACCGCGCCGAGGTCCCACGGCGCGAGCCGCTTCGGGGGCCAGAGTATTTCGACGCCGATGCCCGGGAGCGCGAGCGCGTCGCCCTGTCCCGCTTCCTCGAACGGGATGCCGAGCCGCCGGAACTCCGCCGCGAGCGCCCGCCCGATGTCGTCCTCGCAGAAGCCGACGTTGGCGACGACCCGGCCCGTCGGGAAGCGGTCGATCAGCGATAGGACTCCGTTCACGTGGTCCGCGTCGGAGTGGGACAGGATCAGGAGGTCGATCCTCTTGACGCCCATCATCCAGAGCCGGGCGGCGGCCGGGCCCTTGCCGACGTCGTAGGTCGAGAACGGCGTGCCCGAGCCGCAGTCGTAGACGACGGTCTCGCGCCCGCGCGTCACCACGGCGCACGTGCCGTGGGCGACGTCGACGAACGTCGCGGCCAGCTCCGGCCCCGGGCACAGCATCGCCCGCCAGCCGAGATACGCGCAGAGCGCGCAGGCCGGCACGAGGAGCGCCCGGCCGCGCCGAAGGCCGAGCCACCGGCGGGCCGCGACGACGAGCAGAGCGCCGTAGAACAGCCAGACCCAGCCCGCCGCCGGCGGAGCGACGAACACGTGGCCGAACGGGGCCGCGCCCGCCAGCGTCACGACCGACGTGAAGAGCGCGATGACGAGCGTCAGGACCGTGGCCGCCGCGGCGGCGAGAAGCGGCACGAACCACGCGAGCGCCAGAAACGCGAACCCGAGCGAGATCATCGCGAATATGACGGGCACGAGCAGAGCGGTCGCGAGGATCGAGACGGGCGTGACGATGTTGAAGTAGTAGGCCTGGAGCGGGGCGACGACGAGCGTCGCCGCGCCGCAGACGCCGATCGCCTGCGCGACGATGCGCCGGGCTCGCCGCGCGGCCCTCCGGAGCGGCGGCCGCAGGTCCGGCTCGACCAGCCGTTCCAGCTCGTCCGGCTCGCGGTCGAGCAGCCGCGCGATGCGCGAGGCGAAGAGGATGATTCCGAGGACCGCGACGAACGTGAGCTGGAAGCCCGCCTCGAACAGGTGCTGCGGCGCGGCCGCTAGGATGATGAGCGCCGTCGCGGCCACCGCGTTGATGGGCTCGCGGTAGTAACGAAGCGCGCCCGAGAACTCGAACAGGACGATCATCAGCGCGGCCCGGACAGTCGCCGGGCGCAGGCCGGTGATCACGGCGTACGACACCACGACGGCCAGTATCATCGCGCGTCGCGGCCATGGGCGTGCGAGCAGAATCCGGCAGAGCCAGAACATCGCGGCGTAGACGATGCCGACGTGCAGGCCGGATATCGCGAGGATGTGCATCGTGCCGCTCTTGTTGAACGCGTCCCGGAGCCGTCGGTCGAGTTGTTCGCGGTCCCCGAGCAGGACCGCCTTGAGCACCGTTGCGCTCTCGGCGTCCCGCCCTTCGGACGCGGGGAGGTACTCGTCTATCTGGTCGCGGAACGACTGCTTGACCGCGTAGAGAAACCGGAGGAAGGAGCCGGGGCCTTTCCTCGCGAGCCGGACGGCGCCCGGGGAGGCGGCGTACATCCGCGCGACGACCCCGACCGACGCCGCGTACCGGTCGGACGGGTTGTGGACGCCGAGCGGCTTGATCCAGCCGAAGACGCGGACCCGGTCGCCGTGGCCGATGCCATCGAGCTTTCCCCGGACCTCGACCGCCACGTCGCCCGAGGTCCGGGTGGAGCGTTCGGCGCATAGGATTTCATCGGCGCGGACGCGAAGGGTCGAGACGCTGTGCGGCGGGATGCCCGGTGTATCGATGAGCGGCTCGACACTGCGGCCGGACGGCTCTCCGCGGACCGTTCCGGTGATCGTGCAAAGAGTATCGGAGTCGCCGAGCAGGGCAGGCAGGGCGGTCGCCGCACGGCGCTCGATGGCGCCCGTGTGGTGCGCCTCGGTGGCCGCGCCGGCCGCGGCCACGAGCACGAGGACAAGGGCGGTTCGGACGCCGCCGCACTTGATGCGACGCAACACCGCCAGGCCGCCGAGACAGCAGGAGCCGAGCGCGAGCGGAATCCACAAGTCGAGCGACAGCGCCCGCGCCGCCGCGATGCCGGCCGCGAATGCGACCGCGGCGCTCAAGAGCGGCCGATGTCTCGCGACCGGTGCTTCCTGCTTCGGGCAGGCCGCTCCGCCGGTTTCTTGGTCAGCGTTGCTCACGAGGTTTCACCCCGCCACCTGTTCGAGGATGTGGAGCACGTCCTCGACCGCGATCTTCTTCGGGTTCGCCTTGAGCGACCCGGACGGCATGCTCTCCTCGGCGATGGCGCGGAAGGCGCTTCTCGGGACGTTGTACGCGGCCAACGTGCGCGGGATGCGGAACTTGTCGAGCATCCCATCGACGACCTCGGCGATTTCGCCTCCGGCGATCTGCGAAAGGGTGTCGTACTTCTGAGCGGCGGCCGGCCGGTTCAGACGGATCGACGCGGGCAGAAGCATGCCGCAACACGTGCCGTGCGGGATGTGATACCGCATGCCGAGCGGGTGGGCGATGCCGTGGACGACGCCGAGCCGCGCGTTCGCCAGCGCCATCCCGGCCATCATGCTGCCGTAGGCGCAGGCCTCGCGCGCCGCGCGGTTCCGGCCGTCTTCGTACGCGGCGGGCAGGTTCACGAGCAGGAGCGCCGCCGCCCGCGAACTCAGCGCCTCGGTCAGGGGTGTCGCGCGGATGGAGACGTAAGACTCGATCGCCTGAGCGAGCGCGTCCATCCCCGAGGCCGCGGTCACGTCCGGCGGGCACGTGAGCGTGAGGTCGGGATCGACGACCGCGACTCTTGGCAGGATGCCTGCGCCGCGGATGCTGGCCTTTGTCCCGCCTTCCGGATGGGAGAGGACGGCGTTGGGCGTGACCTCGGCTCCGGTGCCGCTGGTCGTCGCGACGGCGATGCATGGGAGGAGGGCGTCCGCGTCGGCGGCGCGGCCCCGCACGTAATCCGCGGTCGGCGCCTCGGCGAATGCGAGCGCGGCGACGGCCTTCGCGGCGTCCATTGCGCTGCCGCCGCCGATGCCGATGACGAGGCCGCATTTCTCATCGCGGCACAGCCGGCGGCCGGCGTCCACCTGCGCGTCCGTCGGCTCGGCCGGGACCTTTTCGAAGGGCCGCGGCTCCACCCCGGCCGCGTCGAGCAGTGAGCAGGCGCGGTCGGTCACGCCGGCTTTTCGCATGGCTCTGCGTCCGGTGACGACGAGTGCCCGGCGGCCGAGCGCGCGGGCGAGTTCGCCGAGTTGCCCGAAGCATCCCGGGCCGCTGACCAGCCGTTCCACGGTTCTGAAAGTGTGCACGGCCCGCCTCCCGAATCGCACGAACACAACTGCCGGTGACAATGTCCTTGACTGGGCTTTGGGCGGAGTATAGGATTTGCCCCGGCGCCGAGTCAAGTGAGGAATGGACACGCACAAGCACAGAGCTTCCGACGCGCAGGTTAACCGGGAATCCGCCAGGGTCGTCCGTGTTTCGCCGCTCCCCGGCGGGCACTGCCGCGTCCGGTTGCGCGCACCCTCCATCGCGGCGGCCGCGCGGCCCGGCCAGTTCGTGAACATCGCGACGCCGCTCGGCGCCTCGCTTCTGAGGCGCCCGCTGGGGGTGTACCAGACTTACGACCAAACCGACATCGAGGTCCTGTTCAAGACACTGGGCAAGGGCACGGTCGCGCTCGCCGGAGTGAAGGCGGGCGACGCACTCGACGTGATCGGCCCCCTGGGCAAGGGGTTCGACCTGTCGGGCAAACTGCCTGAGACGGCCGTGCTCGTCGCCGGCGGGTTCGGTGTCGCGCCGCTCCACCCGCTGGCGCTGGCCCTGCGCGGCAAGGTGAAGCGCGTTTACCTGTTCGTCGGCACAGAGACGGAACTGCCGCTGGACACGTCCGACTCGGCGATGCAGCTCAGCTTCGTCGACCCGGACGTGAACGTCACGCTCGCGGACTTCGAGGAGCCGGGCGTGATCGCCCGCGTGGCGACGCTCAGCGAGCGCCCGGGCTTCTACCATGGCCTCGTGACCGAACTGCTCGAGGAGCTCCTGAGCGGGCCCGAGCCGGTGGGCAGGACGAAGATCTACGCGTGCGGCCCGTGGGCGATGCTCAAGAAGACCGCGTCCGTCGCCGCCCGGCACGGGCTGGGGTGCGACGTGCTTCTCGAGGAGCGGATGGGCTGTGGCATCGGCGCGTGCATGTCGTGCGTCGTCCGGGTCAAGGACGCGAACGGGCAGGCGGCGTACGTCCGCGCGTGCGTCGAGGGCCCGGTGTTCGACGCGGCGGTCGTCGACTGGGAGGCGAAGTGAGCCCGGACCTCAGAACCAAGATCGCCGGCATCGAGATGGCCAACCCGATAGTCGCGCCCTCGGGCACGTTCGGGTTCGGCGAGGACTTCTGCCGGTTCGCGGATTTCGACAACGCCGACATCGGCGCGATAGTCCTCAAGGGCACGACGCTCAAGCCGCGCCCGGGCAACCCGCCGCCCCGGATCGCCGAGACGCCATCGGGCGTGCTGAACTCCATCGGCCTTCAGAACCCCGGGGTCGAGGCCGTGGTCACCGAGATATTGCCGCGCCTCGCGGACTCGGGCGTCAGGACGCCCTTGATCGCAAACATCGCGGGCGAGACGCCCGACGAGTACGCGCGCCTCGCGGCGCGGTTCAGCGACGCGCCCAACATCGCCGCGATCGAGGTGAACATCTCGTGCCCGAACGTGCGGCACGGCGGGCTCGCGTTCGGAGCGGAGCCGGAGTCCGCGTTCGAGGTCGTCAAAGCGGTGCGGTCCGCGACGAGCCGCCCGGTCATCGCGAAGCTGACGCCGAACACGGCCCGGACGGTGCACGTGGCGGGCGCGTGCATCGACGCCGGCGCCGATGCGCTCTCGCTCATCAACACGCTGGTCGGGATGGTCATCGACCTGAAGACGGCGCTGCCGTTGCTCGGGAACAAGACGGGCGGGCTGTCGGGCCCCGCGGTCCGGCCGGTCGCAATCGCCAAGGTGTACGAGATTTTCGACGCCGTCGGGCACCGCGCGCCGATAATCGGAATGGGCGGCATATCGAACGCGGACGACGCGTACGAGTTTGTCCTGGCCGGTGCGAGCGCCCTCGGCGTCGGCACCGCTCTGTTCTACAATCACCGCGCTCCGCGCGAAATCCTCTCCGGGCTGTCCGCGCACCTCAAGCAGGCCGGCTACAAACGGCTTTCCGACGCGGTCGGCCGCGCGCACAGGAACAATCACCGGCAGAAGAACGATGAGACCGCGTAGCGTCCCCCTGACATGCCTGGCCCTCTTGGCCGCCGCGACCGCGGGCTGTGACCGCCTCTATTCGGCGGCGAGCGACACGGTTCTCGGCCCCGTCACGGTGACGGTGCACGTCGTCGCCGCGGGCGAGGCCCGGGCCGACAGGGCCTTCGCCGCCGCGTTCGCCGCGATATCGCAGGTGAACAACCTGCTGAGTTCACACGTGAGCCGGAGCGAGGTCTCCCGGCTCAACGCGAGCGGCGGGCGCGAATGCCACGTATCGGGCCAGACGGCGTTCGTACTGCGCCGCGCCGCCGAAATCTCCGAGCTGAGCGGCGGGGCGTTCGACGTCACCGCCGGCCCCCTCATCAAGCTCTGGAAGCAGACCATAGCCGACGCCGAACTTTTCAAGGCCGGAGAGACCGACAAGCCGCCCTCGCTCCCCGACGAAGAAAAGGTCGAGGCCGCGATGAAACTGACCGGGCGCAAGAACCTCGTGCTCGGCGAGAACACCGCGAAACTCGCCATCGAGGGAATGAACGTCGACCTCGGCGGGATAGCGAAAGGATATGCCGTCGACAAGGCGGTCGAGGCCCTCCGGGCCGCGGGCGTCAACGGAGCTCTTGTCGATGCCGGCGGCGACGGGCGCGCGCTCGGCACACAGGCCGACGGCACGCCCTGGCGGGTCGCGGTCCAGGACCCGAACAGGCAGACCGGCAAGGCCCTGTCCGTGCGCCCGCTGATCCTTTCGGACATGGCGTACGCGACCTCGGGCGACTACGAGCAGTACGCCGAAGTCGGCGGCGTCCGCTACGCGCACATCGTGGACCCGAGAACGGGCCGGCCGGCGCGGGCCGCGGCGAGCGTCACCGTGATCGCGCCCGACTGCACCACGGCGGACGCCCTCGCCACCGCCGTCAGCGTCCTGGGCGCGGACGAAGGCATCAAGCTCGTCGCGGCGATGCCCGGCGTCGAGTGCATGGTCATAACGCGCGACGGCGAAAAACTGAACGTCGCGAAGTCGCCGGGCTTCGACGAGTTCTGCGAGCCGGCAACGGCGAAGAATCTTGCGCCCTAACCCGTTCCACACGCTTTTGGAGAAGCCGCTATGAGAATTGGCAAAGGTTGGCAGATTACGGTCTTGGCAGGTGTGCTCGCGTTTCTTGCCGTCACTGCCGCGGGATGCCTGAAATGCCGTGCCCGGCAGGACGCGGGCCGCAGGCCGCTCTCGTGGGTCGAGCTCTATGATGATTGCAAAGACTCCGTGGTCGTCGTCGGCAACGCGGGCTCGGGATTCATCATCGACAAGGCCGGCTACATCATGACTAACGCGCACGTCCTGCGACAGACGCCGACGATCCAGCTCTTCGACGGCAGTACGCACATGTTCCGCATAGTCGCCGCGGAGATCAGCCAGGACCTCGCCCTCGTGAAGATCGACACGGACAAGGAGCTCAAGCCCGTGAAGATCGGCCGGAGCAACGAACTCAAGATCGGCCAGCCGGTCATGACGCTCGGCAACCCCGACAAGTTCAACTTCTCGGCCACGGCCGGCATCGTCAGCGGTCTCAACCGCACCGCCCACTCGGAGTACACCGGCTTCACCGGCCTCGTCCAGACCGACGCGGCCATCAATCCCGGCAACTCCGGCGGGCCGCTCTTCAACCAGTACGGCGAAGTCATCGGCGTCAACAGTTGCTCCAATTTCAGCATGGACAACCTCGGCTTTGCCATCAGCATCGACACTGCGATGACGAACCTGCCCGAGATCGTCATGGCGCCCGAGCGCCGGTTCGGCTTCGCGCTGGGGCTCAAGCTCGACCCCTTCCGGCCCGGCGCGGTCACGGAAGTCCGGGCCGATTCGCCTGCCGAGGCCGCGGGGCTTGCGGAAGGCGACGTCATCACCAGCGCCAACGGCAAGCCAGTCGCACGCAGCCTGGATTTTCACATCGCCCTTATCGACCGCCTCCCCGGCGACAAGCTCGACCTGACGGTCGCACGCGAACGCGAGACCATCAAGACCACGCTCACGCTCGGCGACGTGCCCCAGCGGCCCGCGGAGGAAGTCAAGAACACAGCCCCCGGCCTCCGGCTCGAATACTACGAAGGCAAGTGGGAACAACTGCCCGACTTCGCCACGCTCACCCCGGCCCAGACCGGCGTTGCCGAGACCATCGACGCCAAGGCATACAAGGACAAGGACTACTTCGGCCTGCGGTTCACCGGCTACATCGACGTTACGGCCGACGGCACGTACACCTTCTACACCAGCTCCGACGACGGAAGCCGTCTATGGATCGGCGACCAGCTCATCGTGGACAACGATTTCACGCACGCGACGATGGAGCAGCAGGGCAGGATCGCCCTTCGCGCCGGGCGGCACACAATCACGGTCACGTTCTTCGAACACGCCTACGGCGAGGAACTTCGCGTCTCTTACCAGGGCCCGGGCATCGAGAAGCAGATCGTGCCTGCGTCGGCGCTCAGCCACGTCCCGGCGGAAGAATGAACCGGGGTGCGGTTCGGCCACTTGAAAACCGCGCTCAAAGACCGTATTCTCAGGGGCAGAAGAACCGTGCGCCCGTAGCTCAACTGGACAGAGCATCGGTCTTCGGAACCGAGGGTTGGGGGTTCG
>Ga0180436_10000866_pt1 | contig 30136 bp, 25 predicted proteins | sample SS_ome_2_FD_132434 | JGI IMG/M metagenome (GOLD analysis project Ga0180436, IMG submission 132434) | Hypersaline lake sediment archaeal communities from the Salton Sea, California, USA - SS_3_S_2 metaG | ecosystem: Environmental > Aquatic > Non-marine Saline and Alkaline > Hypersaline >... | reverse complement strand
GATTTCTGGTTCGAGTACAAACACGCCATCCCGAAAGACCACCATCAGGTGATCTGCTGGCTGGGCGATCTGGTCCGTCGTGGTATCAAAGTAGAGTATGTTTCGGGCAACCATGATTTCTGGATGGGGGATTTCTTTCCGGACCAGATCGGGGTCTCGCTTCATCGCGACACGCTCGATCTCCAGTACAACGGCAAGCGACTGCACCTGACGCACGGTGATGGAATCGCCAAGAAGGATGGGGGGTATCGGTTCCTCAAGCGAATCCTTCGCAACCGGTTCAATATCTGGCTCTATCGCAAACTTCCGCCGGACTGGGCGATCCCGCTGGCCAAATGGGTGTCGGGTAGCTCGCGAGAATACACCAAACAACGCGATGCTGATTTTACTGCCGACTACGAAGCCTACGCGACTGAGAAACTGGCCGAGGGGTATGATTTGGTCGCGATTGGGCACTTGCATATTCCGATTATCAAAGAGATTTCCGGCGGACACTACATCAACACCGGCGACATGATAGAACATTTTAGTTACGCCCGTGTTGACGGTGATGACGTACGGCTGGAGTATCTCAAGTAGCTGCGAACAACGAACAGTCTTCATATAGGAAGCTAGAAATGCTTAAACCAGAACATGCCGCCCTGGTGGTGGTTGATATCCAGGGAAAACTGGCCACCCTCATGCACGAGAAGGACGCCTTCTATCAGGCGGCCGCGCGCATGATCAAAGGCTGCCAGATAATCGAAGTCCCCGTCCTGTGGAACGAGCAACTCCCCGACAAACTGGGCGAGACGATCCCCGAAATCAAAGAGCTGTTTGAGGGCGACTCGCCGTTGGTCAAGAAATCCTTCTCCTGTTGCGGAAACGAAGCTTTCATGGACAAGCTGAAAGAGTTCGACCGCAACCAGGTGCTGATCGTTGGGATGGAAACTCACGTCTGTGTCTGGCAGACGGCGCAGGATTTGATCGAGGAAGGCTACGAAGTTTTCTTAGTGGCCGATGCGGTGTCATCGCGCACGGTCGAGAACAAGCAGATCGGGATCGAGGCGATTCGCGACCTCGGTGGCAACATCACTTCGGTCGAGCAATCGTTGTTCGAGATGCTGGTAGAGGCCGAAGGGGACAAGTTCAAGCAGATCATCAAGCTGGTGAAGTGAGCGTCACGCACGCTTCTACCGCTTCGCGCGGCGGCGACACTCGGCTGCTGATTCGAAATGGGCTGCCACTTCGGCTGAGTCATTGCGAGCGAAGCGAAGCAATCTCCAGTTCGCCATGTGAGATTGCCGCGTCGCTGCGTTCCTCGCAATGACTCATTCGCGAGTGTTCCGCAATTCGTGGTGAGTTGCTCCCGGGTGGCCCACCATTTATGGTGGGTTTCTCTTTCGGATGAAGTAGGTCGAGATCCTTGCGATCCCGACACCAATGGCGAGACTGAGGACAGTCACGCACTACAATACTCCTTACAGAGCTAGATAAACCCGATGCAAGCGTCGGGCCACCGAACCTTACGGCGAGACTGGAAACAGTCACGCCCTATAAGGCTTCCTTGAAAGGTAAACCCACCCTGAGAAGGGTGGGCCACCCCAACATCAGTGTGCATTGTGAAACAGCCGATGTTCTTCCAGGATTTGTGACTAAGCACCCGATAGTAGCCGCTGCGCGAAGCGGTAGAACCAGCTATGCTGGCCACGGATCTTCCATCTGCCAGCCGGTCTTGCCGGTGGCACGAAAATGCTCCAGGCGGCGAATGGTCAACTCTGCAAACAACGGATCGATATCACAGGTGATACACCGTCGTCCCAACCGCTCGCAGGCTAGAAGGGTCGTTCCGGAATGGGAGAACAGATCGAGCACAGCATCCCCATGAGACGATGATGCTTCGACAATTCGCTCTATCGCTTTCAACGGCTTCTGCGCTTTACAACCCTCGACGTTCTCTTCCATGCGATAGAAGACCTGCTGCACATCCACCCAGACATTCCCCGGCCGGATACAGTCGGACTTGGAGCGTTCCAGATTCTCGGTCATTGCACCGTTGACCTCTTTGTAGTAGCCACGGAGGATCTTGGGAATGTCGGTGTACTGTACTTTGAACTCAGGATCCCCAAGCGTGTAGTACAACAGTTCCTGTCGGACGGCCATCCAGTTTTTCTGGGTACCGTAACCGCGCTGATTGCGCATGGTGATAATCGACCGCGACTTGAAGTCTGTTTCGGACATCATCGCCAGAAACTGTGGCAACGGCTGGAAGTGATGGTTCTGATCGGCGCCCATCCAGACATATAACGAAGCATCTTTGGCAAGATGTCGCCGCATGTTGTCGATCCACGCCCGGCTCCACTCGATGAACTCCTCCACCGATCGCCTCTCAAACATCACCAGATTGTACGGAGGATCAAGCACCGCCAGCGAAATGCTGGCGTCTCCAACCAGTTCCGCGACAAATGCTGAGTCGGTAGCATCGCCGCATCCCACCACATGCCTGCCCTCAGGATCGCGCCAGATCTCGCCCGGACTCAGTCGACAGGCTTCTCTCTCGATCATCTTCGTAGCCATAGGCTCAAGTTGTTGAGCCGGCGTAGCTTTTCAACCAAAAACGTTTCCCGTGCTCAAACCTGCCAATGACAAGGGGTTTGAACCGAATCACGATTGCTCCCAGACATGTCGCCCAAGCTGTTGCCCGGCAAAAGAAAAGGCCGGCAAAAAAAGTCAGGGGTGAGTTGGACAAAGTCGAGATTTTTGCTTATATATAACACTATGTCGGACAATATCATCTGGGCGCCCTGGAGGGCGGAATTCGTTCTCGCGGAAAAGGAAGAGGGATGTATCCTCTGCAACCGCCTCAAAATGGAGGATTCGGTTAAGAACCTGATCGTCTATCGCGGCGACAAATGCGCCGTCATCATGAACAAGTTCCCTTACAACTCCGGCCACACGATGATCATTCCGATACGCCACATCGCCTTTATCGAGGAACTCACACATGAGGAATCGACCGAGTTTTTCGACCTTACCCGCAAGACTGTGGCGGCGCTCAAGAATGGTATAAACCCGCACTCGATGAATCTGGGTATGAATCTGGGCGAGGGTTCCGGTGCCGGCATCCCCGAGCATCTGCACATGCATGTGGTACCACGATGGAACGGCGATACCAATTTCATGCCGGTGATCGGCAACACCAAAGTCATTTCCGTTCCGCTCGAACCGGTCTACAAGATACTCCGTGAGGAATTCGCCAAGCTATGAGCAAGAAGAAGCGGATGCCCACCAAAGCGGAGTTGATCCAGCTCCAAAAGCTCTACAAGACCGACGAGAAGATCGGCGAGCGACTTGGTGGCGTGCCGGCCTACCTGGTAGCCTACTGGCGTCGCAAGAAGAATGTCCCGCGGCACTCGATGCCCAAATTCTCCGAGCGAGAGATCAGGAGTCTCTGGGAACGCTATGGCGATGACGACCGTTGCGGTCTCGAGCTTGGCATTTCGAAAGCCGCGTTCTATAACTGGCGTCGACGGTACGGTATCCGCGAAAAGCCGGCCTTCCTGAAGCTCGAACAACTCGAGTTGGCATTCCCAGGCGTCAAAACGAAGTCCAGTTCGCAATCGTTGTGGGGACATCAGACCCTGGCTCAGAAGCTTCTGGCTCGCGGCGCCAAGATGGAGAAGATCGAGGTCGGCCAGGAGATTGAGGTCGAACCGGACATTGCCGTCGCACAGCATGACACGGCGGCGGTGATTGAGGAGTTCAATCGTTTGGGCGCTGAGTATGTTTGGAACTCGGCCAAGATCGTACTGGCCTCACCCCAGGCCGGGGGAGCGTCCGGCGGTAAGGCAGCCGAGGACGGTCATGCTATCAGCGAGTTCGTGCGTCGTCAGCGTCTCAAGAATCATCTGGACTACTCGCTCGGCTACGTGACCCAGGTTGCGATAGAATCGGGTTTTCTTCCGGCCGGTGGGATGGCGGTAGGGACCAATCGCGAGTCGACTGCCTTTGGCAGTCTGGCCAGTCTTGGGACGTCCATAGATCCCAAAGCCATGGCCAGGCTGTGGGCGACAGGCAAAGCTGCCCTGACGGTGCCCGAGTCGGTGAGGGTAGATGTGAGCGGACGCCGCCCCCGGGGCGTGTACGCCAAAGATATCGGCCTTGCAATACTTAACCAGATGAAGGACCAGGATCTTACCGGCAAGGCGGTAGAGTTCTACGGTTCGGCCATCTCACAGATGAGTGTGAGCGAGAGGTTCACTTTGACCTCAATGGCTGCAGCCTCCGGGGCGATGGCGGCGATCTGTCAGTTCGACTCCAACACTCGCCGATTTCTGACCAATCATTCGGTTTCCGAGTACGTTCCTCTCATGACCGACAAGAATGCCGTCTACAAAGAGATGTATCAGATCAACATCGACCATTTCACCTCTCAGGTAGCTTGCCCCGGCGATGCCGGGGAGATTAAGCCTTTGGCCGAGGTAGAAGAGGTGCCAATCTCGACCGTTGTAATCGGCACGGCCTGTAACGGACGGTTCGACGATCTTCGCATAGCCGCTGATATCATTAAGGGCAACAAGGTCAATCCGGGGTGCCGACTGCTGGTTTATCCGGCCTCACGGGCGGTCTATTTGGAGTCGCTCAAGAAAGGGCATATTCGTATCCTGGCCGAGGCCGGTGCGATGATCCTGCCGCCGGGATTTGGGGCCCACAGCCGGATCCCGCTCGCCGAAGGCGAGCGTTGCCTTACAACGGAGTGTGCTCCGTTGGATCCATCCGCTCGCGAGCTGGTTTATGTCGGCTCTCCCGCCACCGCTGCGGCGACCGCTATCAATGCCGCCATTACCGAGCCCGCTCGCTACCTGTAGCCCCGTCTTTGATCCCATAACTGGCCGCATCTCAATCGTTTAGTGAAATATGTTGACAAAATGGATGCATTTGATATATTTCTTGCATGAACTCGCCTAAGGCCCTTCTCTCCGCATCTGTCTCCAATTACTGGTATCGATACTATTATTCCATCGCCGACAGCGGGATGAGGTCTTATTAGATCCACGACATCAACAAAAGAATAGATTCAAGTCACCCGCTGTCACCGCCGACAGCGGTTTTTTTGTGGCTGGACCAGAAAGGAAGTGCTATTCATGATCTACGGTAATTTCGGAATGAGGGTTCGGATTCAACCCAAGGGAGGTTCTTCTCATGCGGCACATGAGAGGTATTCGTGGCGCAACCAGGGTGAATGAAAACACCCGGGATGAAATCCTGCACGCTACCCGCGAGTTGCTCGGCGAGATGATCACGGCCAATCAAATCGAGGCTGATGATATCGCCAGTGTCTTCTTCACGGCAACCGCAGACCTGGATGCAGAGTTTCCCGCCTATGTCACCCGCGAGCTGGATTGGGCCGATGTACCCCTGCTGTGCGCCCGCGAGATGTCGGTGCCTCACGGGATGACATCGGTAATCCGCATCCTTATCCACGTAAACACCGAAAAGACGCAGGCCGAGATCAGACACATCTACAAGGGTGAAACCGCGCGCCTTCGTCCCGACCTATTTGGAGAGCCAGACGATGATCATAATAATGAAGAATGATGCCACCCCGGACCAGCGTCAGGTGGTCCTCAAGCGAATCGAGGAAGTTGGCCGAAAACCCCACCTTTCCGAGGGAGAACGCAAGACCATAATCGGTGCGGTAGGCAACGGCTCGGTAAGTCCCCTGGATTTCCAGATTCTTCCCGGAGTCGAGAATGTCGTGCCGATCATGAAGCCGTTCAAACTGGCCAGCCGCGAGTTTCGCCCGGAAAACAGCGTTGTCACCGTGCGCGATATCGCGATCGGCGGCGAACGAGTAGTCGTGATGGCCGGACCGTGCGCCGTCGAGAGCGAAGAGCAAACGATGAGCGCCGCGCGAGCGGTGCGAAAAGCCGGGGCCAGGATTCTTCGCGGCGGAGCTTTCAAACCCAGAACTTCACCCTACAGTTTCCAGGGCATGCGCGAGGACGGTCTCAAGATTCTGGCCAAAGCCCGCGAAGAAACAGGACTGGCCATAGTTACGGAAGTGATCGCACCTGAATATGTCGACCTGGTGGCCGAGTACGCCGACATCCTCCAGGTAGGTGCCCGAAATGTACAAAACTTTCCTCTTTTGGAGGCGGTCGGCAACGCCGGAAAGCCGGTGCTTCTCAAGCGAGGAATGATGTCCACCGTCGAGGAGCTGCTTATGTCAGCCGAGTACATCCTCGCCACCGGCAACAAGGATGTTCTCCTGTGCGAGCGTGGAATTCGTAGTTTCGAGAAATATACTCGGAACACACTCGATATCTCGGCCATTCCAGTGATTAAGGAATTGAGTCATCTCCCGGTGATTGTAGACCCCAGTCACGCTACCGGAAAACGTAATCTTGTGGCTCCGGCCACCCGGGGAGCGGTCGCGGCAGGCGCCGATGGACTGATCATCGAGGTCCATCCTGATCCGGATACGGCTCTTTGCGACGGGATCCAGTCGCTGGATCCCAAGGAGTTCTCGGAATTAATGGAAACCGTAGCTAATATATCAGCAGCTTTAGGCAGATCTCTATGACAGAATTAGCAGAGAGGACCGCCGCAATTGTCGGCTTGGGACAGATCGGAGGCTCTATTGGCCTCGATCTGGTTTCGACAAGAGCGGTACAGAAAGTAATCGGCATTGATGTCGATGGAGAAACCGTGTCACGGGCGCTGGGAATCGGCGCCGTTGATTGTACCATGGACCTGAACGACGCCCTGGCGGAAGCCGACATTGTCGTTCTTGCCACCCCTATCGATCGAGTATGCGAGCAAGTACCGGACCTCTTGAGAGCGACTCCTCGGGCGACTCTGGTTACGGATGTAGCGTCGGTCAAGATGCCGGTGATGCAATCGGCGCTCTCGGTAGTCGAGAACACCAGCTTCGTCGGTGGGCATCCAATTTCGGGTGAAGAAGGCAGCGGAATCGACTCGTCGGCCGTCGGAAGATTTCGAGACAAGACGTGGGTTCTCACCAGCTCGGAGCAGACCTCGCAAGATGCACTCGATCTGGCCCGCCAATTGGTCGAATCGCTGGGCGCCAATTCACTTGAAATGTCCGCCGAAGAGCACGACAAGGTCCTGGCCTACACCAGTCATCTTCCGTATGCCATTGCGGTGGCACTGATTCGCGGCGGCCTGACTGCGGCCGAGGAGCATTCCGACCTGTGCAGCCTCAAGGGCGGAAGCTTTCTTAGCGCCACCAGGGTAGCTGCTTCCGAAGTCGGTTTGACTCTCAACATGTGGGCTTACAATCGCAAGAACGTGATCCAGTCGATTGATCTCTATATCGACTCGCTACGAGAGTTGCAGGCACTTTTGCGCCTGGAAGAGTATCAACGTCTGAGCGCACTGATCGAAACCGGACGCGAGGTCGCCTGCCGGCAGGCCGAGGGTCCCGCAACGGGAAATAGCTCGAATTTGACCGGTATTTAGGTCAACGGGTAGCTCTGTTTTGGTGTATATTAGGTATATGGCCAACACTCCAAACAGACTGACCCAGATTCTGCTTCTGCTCTGCCTGCTTGTTTCAACGGTTGCGGCTCAAGGTGGGCGCCCGAGAAACATGCCGGCGCCTTCGTACGATACGGAGCAACCAGCCTTTCCTTCGGACATCAAGGTGGCTCGACTGCACTATTCCGGTGGTGGCGACTGGTATTGGGGGGCATCGGCAATTCCTAACTTCCTCCAGTTTGTTCGCAGCAATAGTTCTATCGCTACCGATACGGTCGAGTATACCGTGTCGATTATGGATCCCGACTTGTTCAAGTACCCCTTCCTCTTTGCCACCGGTCACAGTGTTGTCGATTTCTCTCCCGAGGAAAGCGACCGGCTGCGCCGTTATCTGTCACAGGGAGGATTTCTTTTCGTCAACGATTCGTACGGAATGGACGAGTCGTTTCGAAAGGAGATGGCCGAATTATTCCCCGAGCGCGAGATCGTGGAACTTCCTTTTGATCACGAATTGTATCACAGCTTCTATGACTTCCCCAACGGTCCCCCGAAGATCCACGAGCACGATAACCGCCCACCGCGAGGGTATGCTATCATTCTCGACGGACGGGTCGTACTATACTTCCTGGTGGAGTCGGATATCGGTGACGGCTGGGAGGATCCTCAGGTACACAACAATCCCGAGGAAAAACGCCAGGCGGCCTTCCGAATGGGGCTGAACATACTCACGTACGCTTTGTTAAACTGATACTGCAACGCCGGAATGGCCCAAACGGTGTTCTCGCCCGATATACTATGGTAGATAACTCATAACTCTGAGGTAGAGATGAGCAACAGGAAGTCCAGCGCAGGGCTCATCAGCAGATTAAGCGGGATTCTCTTCAAGCAAAGACTGACGGGCTTTCTTGCCGGAGGCATCGACACTATGGCTGCCTTCCTGGCCGCCGCGGTGCTCCTGGTGGTACTTGCAGGAGTCCTTATCCTGCCGGTGTGGCTAAAGATCTCGGCCCTGGTGGTCGCGGGCGGTTTGGTCTTGTTCGTCTTTGTCCGAACGGCCTTAACTCGCCTCACCGACGGATCAGTGGAATCGGTGGCAGATAGGCTTGAGACAATCAATCCGGAGCTGGACGGCCGTCTCATCGCCACGGTGCAGTTTGCCCGTATGCAAGACAATCCGGGGTATTCCTCAGAACTGATGGCCCTTACCGAACGAAAGGCCGTTGAGGGAGCTTCCTCGATCGACTTCAACCGGGCACTCTCTTTCGCCGGATTAATCAGCTCCGCCAAATACTTGGCGGTAGCTGCCTTCGTTGCATCGATACTTATGGTGTCCTGGCCGAGTGTGGTCAACCACGCCTGGACCGTGTACAGTCATCCCACTCAAGAAATCGCTCCGCCGCTGGGGTACAGTCTTGATCCCATTCCAGGATCTACTCAGATGGTGAAGTACCGCGACATTGAGATCGGCGGTATGCTCACCGGCGGGCAGTTCCCTGAGGAAGCGATCATCTACCACCGTCTAGCCGGCGGAAACTGGCAACGAACGGAAGTGGTCGTGCCGCGGGGCAGGATTGCTGCCGAAGAGGACTCGGTCGCGATCACAACCAAGCTTCGACAAGTCAACAAGTCGTTCGACTTCTATGTCGAGGCCGGTCGAACGCGTACCGAAGTCTGTGCCGTAGACGTCGTGGATCGCCCACGAGTTGCCGGACTGAAGCTGTCTGTCTTCTATCCCCGTTACACCGGACTGGAGCCGACGGTCATCGACGAGAACAACGGTTCCTTCTCGGCGATTGTCGGCAGCAATGTCAACCTCTCGGTTGAAACCAATCTGCCGGTGGATGAGGCCGCCTTGATCTTCAGTGACTCAATCACCAAATCGATGGATGTCTCCGATCGGCTGGCGGAAACCTCGCTGCAGGTCAAGGAGTCTCAGGCCTATTACGTAAAATTGACCGATCATCTCGGCGAGAACAACCCGGATCCGATCGAGTACTATATCACAGCCGTTCCTGACGAGTACCCCGCGATCGAAGTGATCAAACCCGGCTTCGACGTCAATTTCGGCGAAGAGATGCTGCTGCCCATGCACGTGCGCATCTTTGACGACTTCGGCTTCTCGCATCTGGCCCTCAAGTATGTTATCGTGAACGACGGCCAGCCCTCAGAGGAGCACGTCTCGATGCTCCATTTTTCCGATCGCATCAAGACCGAAGGGGACGTGGAGTTCACTTGGGACCTCGACCAGTTTAATCTCTTCCCGGGTGATTACATTGTGTACCACTATGAGGTAGCCGACAACGACGAGATCTCCGGACCCAAGCTGGCCACCTCGCGCAAGTTCATTGCCCGTTTCCCTTCAATGGAAGAGATTATCGCTGCCACCGAAGCCGAGGCCGAGAGCCGAGTACGCCGCACCGAGCAGATGCTCAAAGAGGGCAGGGAATCGGTTGATCGTATCAACAAGATCGCCCGAAAGCTGAAAGCTCAGGAGAAGGACGCCCGTCAGACCGATTGGCAGCATCAAAAGGAGCTTCAGTCACTCGCCGAGAAGAACACGGACTTGCTCGATCAGCTTGAGAAGACGGCTGAGGAGATGAACAAGGCGCTCGATGAGTCGACCAAGAACAGCATGCTCAGTCGCCAGATCCTGGAGAAGATGGACCAGATCCGCAAGCTGTTCGAGGATGTGGCTACGCCCGAAATGAGAGAAGCTCAGAAGAAACTACTCGAGGCTCTCAAGGAAATGGATCGCAATGAGCTGCAGAAGGCCATGGACGACTATCAGATGTCAATGGACGAGATGCTCCAACGACTGGAGCGCACTCTGGCCCTCCTGAAGAAGATGCAGATGGAGCAAAAGATGGAAGCGATGCTCCGTAAGCTCGAACAGCTCGCTGACAAACAGGAAAGCATGAACGAGAAGACCTCGGCCGGTGACGAGTCCGAGCTACCCGGTCTGGGAAGAGAAGAGCAGAAGCTGAAGTCGGACATGGAGTCACTAAAGAAAGAATCCGAGGGGCTTCGCGATCTGGCCCAGGAGGCCGAAATGTCGGAGTCCCCAGACTTGAACGAATTCGCGGAGGCTCTGGAACAGACCGATGCCGACCAGGACATGCAGCAGATGTCGCAGTCGCTGCAGCAGCAAGATCGCAACCAGGCCGGTGAATCCGGCAAGCAGGCGTTGTCGAAGATGCGTCAAATGCTGAATCAAATGCAGCAATCGCTGGCTTCCATGCAGCATGACGAAGGCGCCGAGCTGGAGCGCGCCATGCAGGCGGCTATCGATGATGCTTCCCAGCTTTCGCAGCAGCAAGAGGGCATGCACCAGCAGTCGCGTCAGCTTTCGCACAACTCAATGATGATGCACGATCAGGCAACCGACCAACAAGATCTGAAGGCGGCCTGTAGTGGTCTTCAGAATCGTATCGGCGAACTGGGAAAGAAATCGCCGTTTGTCGCAGGCGAACTAATGCAGCTCATCGGCAAGGCTCGCTCAGAGATGGATATGGCCACCGAATCTCTGACCTCGAGGCGTAAGACTCAAGCCATGAAGCATCAGCGGGATGCCATGTCGAGCTTGAACCTGGCGGCCCTGCGACTGATGGAGTCACTCGATCAGCAGAAGCAATGCAACAACGGCTCTTCCTGCAACAAGCCGACTCAGAAGCTCAACTCGATGTGCAACAAGCAGAATTCGTTGAACATGCAGACGCAGAACCAATGCAACAGCCCGGGCAACAATCCTAACGGCGGCCAGGGCAGTCAACGCCAGGAGTTGAAGCGATTGGCCGGCGAGCAGGGCGCTCTTCGTAAGTCGCTGGAAGATCTCAACCGCGAGTTTGGCGGGTCGCGTCAGATTCTCGGACGCCTGGACGCGATCGCGGATGAAATGAAGAAGGTCGAGGAAGACATGGCCGACGGCGAAGTCGGCGCGGAAACCCTGGAACGCCAGCTCAAAATCCACTCCCGTCTACTCGAGGCTTCCCGTACCCTGCAGCGACGAGACTTCACGCAGCAGCGTCAGGCCACCACTGCCAAAGAGGATGTCTTTGCAGCTCCTCCGGCCCTGCCGGCTGACCTTCTCGACGACCGCGTGAAGCTTGAGGATCGCTTGCGCCAGTACCTCTCCGAAGACTATCCGCCCCAGTACGAGGAGCAGATCAAGGCCTACTTCCGCGCATTGCTTCAATCACAGGCAGGGAAGACCGGGTCAACACAAGAGGCGACCTCGCAGCCATGATCAAGAAGCTTCTGGTTGTCCTGCTACTAATCGTTGCACCTTCGTTGGCTGCAGCAGGGAAGAGTCCTGCGTCTCAGAAGGTCGATACCAGGACGGTAGTGAAAGCCAAGTCCGGCGATACCGAGAGACGACTTCGCGTAGCCCGGGCGCTCATCAAGCAACAAGACTACCTTAACGCCTCCGCCTTGCTGGAGGGTTTGTACTCCGAGAATCCGGGCGATGTTCCTACATACAATCTGCTCCGGCAGTGCTACTTCCGCCTCAAACACTACGAGAAGGCCGAGTACCTGGCCCTTTCGGTGATCGAGGATGACCCCACGGTACACCGATTCCATATGGATCTGGCCGAAGCGCGATCTTTGCTGCAGAACCTGGACGGCAGCGCCGAGGCCTACCAGGAAGCGATGAGCGTCTGCAAGAACGACGCCGAGCGTCTGGCAGTACTCACGAGTATGACCCACTATCGTCAGTCTGATCTGGCGTTGGATATGATCGACGATCTCGACGAGTCGGTGCAGCAACGTCCAGCCTTCGTGCTTCAGCGCGGGCGGATTCTACAAATCAAAAAGCTATATGCTGTGGCGGCAGGAGAGTTCGTGTCACTTCTCGGCGACACGACCAACATCGGACACAACGCCGAGCGTACGCTGGTGTCGATGCTGGAAAACCAGGAGGCATCGCCATTCGTGGAGCAGGTGCTGGAGACCTCCCTGAGCAAAGGTGAAAACACTCGCGTTCACGGTCTGCTGTCGAACCATTACATTAAGCGGGGGAGTCTTGATCGCGCCTTCGAGCTGGCTTTGCAGCAGGACTCACTCGATGGTTTCACCGGCAACGCGCCCCACATGTTTCTGGGGAGTACCGAGGAGCGAGGACAGCCCCATCAGACCAAACGCATGGCCGAGTACTTGTTGGAGCGGTATCCCAATCGCCCCGACGAGCTGAGAACTCGCTTCGCTCTAGCTCGAGCCCTGTCGCGTCTGGGCGACCACGTTGCCGCCATTGAAAACTATCAAGCCATCGCCCGCAGGAGCCCTCGACCGCGCGACGCTGCCGAAGCTCTCTATCAGGTTGGCAAGCTCTATTCAGAGGAACTCGACGACTGTTCGCAAGCCCTCATCTACTACGACACGGTGGTCGCCATGCAACGCGGCGCCTCTCGACTGAACGCCATGAGAGCAATTCCATTTTGTCTCCTTCGCTTGAACGAGTTCGATGATGCGTTCGACGAGTTCGGACGCCTCAAGGGGCAAAGGGGGATGGAACGCGGCGACTGGCCCGAGGAGTTCGATTACTTCCGAGCCCTTATCAGACTAAGCCGCCAGGAGTACGATTCCTCTGATGTGGCCTTCCGTAAGCTCATGGTCGATTATCCCCGTGGGTTCTATGTAAACGACGCCCTGAGGCATATTCGGGTCTTCTCCCGAATAGAGAACTCCGAGGACCTAAAAGACATCTACTCGCGATCGGTCCGCTATGAACTGCTGAGACGGGAGGACTCCGTCATCTCATGCTACAGGCAAATGGCTGACCACGAGGATGTCTCGGTGGCCGATATCGCTTTGTGGAGACTTGCCGAAAAGCATCTGGAGAGGGGAGATTCTGCTATGGTGTTGACTTGTGTCGATCAGCTAATAGAGAAGGCTCCAGAATCATATTATCTGCCATATGGTCTGAAGACCAAAGCGGACCTATTGCTTGATATCCCCGGACGCAGGGAAGAGGTCCGCGACATCTACCGCGGTCTTTTGGAGAATTACCCCAACTATCCGTTTGCTCCGGAAGTCAGGGAGCGAATGCGAGAGATTGAGCAGCCGGAGCAGGTTGGCTAGAACTCGGCCAGCTTCTTGTTTCCCTCCTGAAGAATCTTGACCTGTTTTTCCAGGTTAAAAATACGCTTCTCGTAGTTTTCTTTCTTCTGAGCCCGGATTTTTGTGGTCGTCCGTACCAGCAGGGCAAGAGATATGAGCATGAACAGCACTGAGTTCACGCGGCGAAAGATCTCACCCATATTGAACACGGAGTCGACAAATGCCAGGACTCCCAACAGGAACAATACAGCACACCATACAAACATAAAGCTAGTTCTTTCCCGACGAAGGGGCGCCGGTCCCGGTGGAAATAAATCAGTTGTGAAACTGCTAACCAGTGTTATATTTATCGACTGATTGCCGGAATGCCTTATGCTGTTCCGGACTTTATCTGTATAAGCGATAAGATGTTGTAAGATACCCGGAGGTGATTTTGCCCGATCCCCTAAAGAGCCAGTCCGAACCTTTCGACCGCACCAATGCCGCCTTAGCCGGTCTGGTCTTCCTGATTAGTTTCGTAGTATACGCACTTACGGTACAGAAGACTTTCTCGTTCTGGGATTGTGGTGAGTTTATCGCCTGCGCCAATATCCTCGGGATCCCGCACCCGCCCGGTACACCCCTTTTCGTGATCTTGGGCCGGGTATTTGCGATAATCCCGTTCGTCGAGGATATCTCCCATCGCGTCAACTACATCTCGGTGATCTCCTCGGCATTTACGGCCATGTTCGCCTATCTTCTTACAACCAAGATAATTAGCCATTTCTTCCACAAGGAAGACCCCCACCCGCTTCACAAGTTCATCGGCTATGTCGGTGGTGTCGCGGGCGGTCTCTTTGTCGCCTGGAGCCGAACCAACTGGGCAAACTCGGTCGAGGCGGAAGTATATGGTCTGGCTCTGGCCTTGTCGGTTGCGCTGGTATGGCTAGCAATAAAGTTCTGGGAGAACAAGGGCACTCTGAAAGCCAACCGCTGGATGATCCTCTGTTTCTACCTGGCAACGCTCGGAATCGGCGTCCACATGACGGTTTTCCTGGTAGTGCCGGTCTGCGCCATCTTCTTCATCCTGAGGAAGGACGCCACACCGCGGGACTACCTTCTGATCTGCGCCTTCGCCATAGTCGAGCTACTAATGATTATCCTCTTTGCCGATGGACGCGGCGGCCATAAGTTCTTCTATTTTGCCACCGCCCTCCTCGGGGCCGGTCTGCTGGCGCTCTTGTACAAGAGGATCCAATGGGCCGTGGTGGTAGCCTTTGTCTCTATAGCCTCGGTAATGATGAGCTTCTCCACTTACGAGAAAATGCTCTTTGTGTCGGCTATTATTCTGGTCGGTATGGCCATAGCTTCCAAGCGTCTGAATCTTGAACTCAAATGGAAACTTGGTCTCACTATTCTTCTCATAGGCTTCGTGGGCATCTCGGTTCACTTCTTCATCCCCATACGATCCGGTCAGAATCCCCGAATTGACGAGAACAACCCCTCCCGCGACTGGAGAACCTTCAAGAATTTCCTCGACCGTCGCCAGTATGGCCAGCAAAGCATGGTGGAACGTATGTTTGTCCGCCGCGGTGCCTGGGAGAACCAACTGGGCCGACACCCGCACATGGGTTTCTGGTCGTATTTCGAGGAGCAGTGGTCCAAGCCGGGTGTTACCTTCATTATCCCGTTCTTCCTCCTGGGACTAGTCGGAATGGTTACGGCCATCTACAAACGCCTTGAAATAGGGATGCCGTTCTTCACGCTCTTCTTATTGACCTCCCTGGGGCTTACTCTCTACATGAATTTCGCCGATGGCACCCATTACAACTTCCAGACCGGCGATGCCTACATGGAGGTGCGTAATCGAGACTACTTCTTTACCCCGGCGTTTGTCTTCTTCGGCATCGCCATGGGGGTGGGGATAGCGGCGATCATGAACTACATTCGAGAGAAACTGAGCAACAACGAGGGATTGCAGAAGACGTTGGTATATGCCTCAGCAGTGCTGGTATTGATGCCGGGAATCAGTCTGGCTCACAGCTATCACACCAACGATCGATCTGACAACTTCATCCCGTACTTGTATGCCAAGAATCTTCTCGATACCTGCGAGGAGAATGCCATTCTCTTCACCTCGGGGGACAACGATACCTTCCCCTTATGGGCCATGCAGGAGGTCTACAATTACCGGCGCGACGTGCGAGTGGTGAACCTGTCTCTGCTGAACACCGACTGGTACGTGGAACAGATGAAGAACCGGTACGATGTGCCTATCAAGCTACGCGATGATCAGATCGTTTGGCACCCGGTGGAGATTCGCCCTGGGGTGGAAGTCGGCGAGCCGCTCGAGACCTTCAACAGCCCGATTTACGGCGCAGCAATGAAACTGCGCCCGACGCCACGTGGTGATGGCGGCATGCTCCGGGTGCAGGACATCATGGTCGACCATATTGTCTTCTGGAGCACGTCCAAGGTCAACGACAGCTTTGTCCTTTCCCAACCGATATACTTCAGTTCGCCGCCGTATGCGGAGTCGCCGTTGAGTCTCAACAAGCGGACCGATGCCACTGGTATGCTTCAGAAGCTCAACTACTATCCGACTCCCAGACAGGTAGACGGTGACAAAGGGTATGAGCTGTTCATGAATCAGTACGAATACGACGGCTACCAGAGTTCCAATATCTATCGCGATGAAAACGCCACTGGTGTGTTTGTGGCAGTGGGCGTCAACGCCGGCAGGGCCGCCGAGGAACTCCTGGTGACCGGGCAGCGTCAGAAATCCTTGGATATATTCCACAAGATGGTTGAGGTATATCCCGAACACTTCCAGAGTTTCCTGATGCTCGGGGACATCTATGACGCCAACGGCGACTCAGCGATTGCCGATTCGCTGTGGAACCTGGCCCACGATACGCTGACCTCGTTTGTCGCCTCCAACCCCGAGAACCTGTATTACAAGCAGGATCTGGCGATGATTAAGAATCAGCTGGGGAGAAGGAACAGTGATCTGGATATGACCGCCGAAGCATTGGCTTTGTCTTGGCAGGCGTTCGAGGGTAATGCCAACTCCAGCTTCGCGTTCAGGAAACTGGTGTCGATCATTTATGCTTCTGGGCTCGACCAGGCAGAGGCGTTGAGGCAGATCAAGCTAGCCGCAGATATGCATTGGGAGTACGGAGTAAATCGCTCCGATCCGTATCTGAGGCAGATTCGCAATATGGGAAATCCACCCCCTCCACCTGGAGGTTGATCGGCAACTAACGTGAATTCAGTCCCGGTTCGGTATCCGAATCGGGACTTTTCTATGTCCTAATCCGTGAACTGATAGCCGGCACGGCGACGGTAGGCGCCGTCTTCCAGATCCATCATGCCTTCGGCTACGAACTCACCGCGAATCGTATTGTAGTCGTTGTGATAACGAGCGACAACCCGGTTGACTTCTTCAGAAGTGTATGGCCTCTCCGGCTCGAACTGGGCCAGAATATACTCCAAAAGATACATACGATTGCTTCGAGGCAACTCATCATGTGGAGCCGGTTCGGTGGCAATCTCGATTCCGCGAAGGCGATTTTCTTCGACCTTGATCTTGGAATGTCCGTTGCCGCCTTTGGCCTTCTTGTCTCCGTTGCCATTGCCGGAGTTTGATTTCTGCTCCAACCAGGCGTAGACCGACTGTTCCGGTATACGCCAGTCTTTTCCGATTTTGTATGCGGAGATCTCGCCAGCCTGTACTTTCCGTGTGATGACCTGGACGTTCATCTTGAGCTTTTTGGCCAGCTCAGATGTCGTAAAGAACTCCGTATTCTTGATAATCCCTTCGTAATAACCCAATTACAGTCTCCTTGATAGGTACGGTGTAAGCCCAAGATTAACAGGTAGTATTGCGTAGTTTCAACTATTTTTTTTGATAATCGCGGATTTCTCATCGACTTACGGAAGTTTCCCTGCCTGTTGTTGACTTATACGACTCTTGGCCTGTAATTCCATGAATGATCTATCTCATCTATGCCCTCCTGTGCCTGATTTGGGGAAGTACCTGGATGGCTATCAAGATCGGACTGGCCGAAGCGCCGCCGTTGTATGCCTCCGGGATTCGCTTCATGCTGGCTGCGGCGGTGGTGTGGATTATCATGTTGATTCGGGGATGTAAGCTACCCAAGACGGCCGCGGAGTTCTTCAAACGTGGACTTCCGGGAGTCTTCACCTACGGGGCCAGCTACTCCCTGGTCTATTTCGCCCAACAGCATGTCAGCTCAGCGATGGCCTCGATTCTGTTCGCATCCTTTCCCATGTTCGTGGCTCTGATTTCTTTGGGGCTGCTGCGGGCCGACAGGATCAAGCTGATAGGCTGGCTGGGCCTGGTGGTGGGATTTGTAGGTATCGTGGTGATTTCGCACGACTCGCTGGAGATCTCCGGGAGCCTGTTTTGGGGTACGATCATGGGCATAGCTGCCTCGGCGGTGTCGGCGCTTGGGACCGTGCTGCACAAGAAGTGGTTCGCCGACGAGGATATCGTGACCTCGGCGGGAGTTCAGATGCTGTTCGGTTTCGTACCGGTAATGATAGACGCCGTGCTTTTCGAGGATATCAGCCAGTTTGCAATCAATGCCCGGTCAATCGGTTCTCTCTTGTATCTGGCGATCTTGGGCTCGGTGGTCACATTCCTTGGCTATTACTGGCTGCTGGCTAAGATGAACGTGGTCAAAGTGGCGGTAATTGGCTATATAACGCCGGTGGTTGCGATCGTCATAGGTGTTGCTGGCGCCGACGAGAAACTCACCGCCGCTACCCTTATCGGAGGAGCCCTGATTCTCCTGGGCGTGTTTGTTACCGGACGGGGTACTCGAGGATGAACCTGATTATCATCGAACAGTCCGAACTGAGCGACGACAGGAGCTGCTTGCTTGCCGATGAGCGCGCTACGCATATCCTGTCAGTGCTAAAGTGCGAACCGGGAGACAGTATCGAGATTGGGATCGTCGATGGCGGTATCGGCAGAACTGAGATCACGGCAATCGAAGACCGCATGGTCACGCTTGAACTGGGGGAGATGAAGACTCCCGAGCTCGTACGGCCCGAAATCGACCTGGTTTGCGCCCTGCCGCGTCCCCAGACGGTCAAGAAAGTGCTGCTTACGGCGGCCATGATGAACGTTCGCCGGATGGATTTCATCCGCACCAATCGGGTTGAGCGAAGCTTCTATCAATCGCCTCTCCTGGCGCCGGACAACCTTCGTCGGCACCTGATTGATGGCCTGGCCCAGGGGAAGCACACACGGCTACCGATTGTGACCATTCACGAACGCTTTCGACCTTTCTTTGAGGATCACATTCCCCAGCGAGACAAGGCTGAGAGTGTCGAGTCACGGCTCAAGCTTTTGCCGGATCTTGACGCCACCGAACCGGTCTCTGCCGTCTACGACAAGGTCGATGCCCTCCAGGTCGCCATTGGTCCCGAGGGCGGTTGGGTGCCCTTCGAGGTGGAACTGATGCAGTCGCTAGGATTCAAGCCGGTGACGCTGGGCCGATCGGTTCTTCGCGTAGAGACGGCAGTCACGGCCGCCCTGTCACAGCTGGAACTGCTGCGAATGCAAGGCTAGCTTGACAAACTACTGATTCAAGGTATTAATAGGGGAGAGGATAGTCTACTTATGTCGCGGAGGAATGGATGAGTGCAGGCGGACGGCTCTGTCTGGCGTTACTGGCTTGCCTTCTATCGGTGTCACCGGGTTGTGACTTCCGTGGCGGGGATCCCAACTACTCTCTGGGACCGGACCAGTTCGTTCCGGTCGAGACCATTCCCGAGATTCTTTACTTCCATCAGCCGACATATCCTCGCTTTGCCCGGCAAGCCGGAATCGAAGGCACCGTCTGGATCCAGGCGTTAGTGAGTAAGGATGGCACAGTCGAGCGGGCGCTCGTCTTGCGCTCTAGCGGCTGGAAAGCTCTCGACGAATCGGCCCTGGCGGCTGCTGAACACAATCTCTTCAAACCTGCCACGCAGGGTGGTCAACCGGTTGATTGCTGGGTATCATATGAGGTCGAGTTCAAGCTCCCATAAGCACATACTCCCTGATTCGTTGAGTGATTCCTAGTAAATGCTAAAAAATTAGCATTTTCCGCTTGACGTTTTCGAGTTTCGTCCGTTCTATATAATAGAAGTGCTAAAAAACTAGCACATCAGGGCTGCACGAAGGGAGTTACTCTTGTCGAAAAAGAAGGTAAATGATCTCAGTCGTCGCGAACGGCAAATCATGGACATCGTTTTTGAGCGTGGTCAGGCCACTGTCGCCGAAGTTCTCGAGGGACTAACCGACCCGCCCAGTTACTCGGCCGTAAGGGCGCTCATGAGAGTGTTGGTGGAGAAGAGTATGCTCACCCACGCCAAAGAGGGGCGACGTTATGTTTACAAGCCGGCGGTCAGCCGCCATCGCGCCAAGCAGTCGGCTCTAAAACGAGTGATGAAGACCTTCTTCGACAACTCACCCGAATCGGTCGTGGCGGCCCTTATCAGCAACTCCGAAGCGGACCTCACCGATGAAGAACTCGAGCGGATCGAGGTCATGATCGCCCGGGCTCGTAGGGAGGGCAAGTAGTATGGAAGGCAATCTTCTTGAAAGAACGATGGAGAGCGTTAGCCTCATCTGGTTGCTAAGCCTGCTTCTCAAGGGCTTGGTAGTATCCGCAGTGGCGCTGGGAATCAGCTCGATCTTGTCGAAAGATCCCGCTGCTCGCATGATCGTCTGGCGCGGACTTTTTGTCGGCCTAATCCTGCTGCCTGTGGTAGCTCTGGTTCAGTTGATGTTGTCGGTGTCGACCGCGGGGATCGCTTTGCTCGATGTGTCCGGCCTTTCTCGTGCGGTGGTGGGCTCGCTTGGCATCGATGCCGCAACCGAAGGGACCGACAGTACTGCCTGGATGAGCTCCGCCGGCCGCATTGTGCTCTCGGTGTGGCTTCTAGGCACGTTCTTAGCGGCGATGCGACTCTTCTACGGGTTTGCCCAGGCTCGAATCTTGCTGGCCGAGTCGAGAATCGCCCCAGAATTGTCTCTACATGAACTGGTAAGACGCTGTGGCGACAGACTGGCGCTCAAGTATGATGTTGGAGTGCTTGTCTCATCCGAGAGCCAGGTCCCCTTTGTCTACGGATGGCTCAATCCCAAACTTGTACTCCCGACCGAGGCTCTCTCCTGGGAGCCGCATCGCCTGGAGGCGACAGTCGTTCACGAGTTGACCCACATTGCGCGCCGCGATCCGCTGACTCTGGCGATTTCGTCTCTGGCGACAATTCTAAACTGGTACAATCCTCTGGTCTGGCTGGCGCTAGACCGGATGCGATACGATATGGAAGTGGCATGCGACAATCAGGTCCTAAACGCCGGCACCCGGGCCTCTGTCTATGCCGAACACTTGCTTGACATAGCAGGGAGGTTGGTCGGACGCGACAGGCGCCTGCCGATGACTTCCACCTTGCTTCGAAAAAGAACCTTGGAGGCAAGAATTATGACGATTTTGAGAGGAAGCCGTAGCAAACGTGCGTTGTCTTCCCGGACGTCTGTCCTCGCGATGGTTGTGGCGTTGGCCTTCGTGTTTGTGATAGGTGGCGTGAACGTGGCGATAGGCAGCCAAAAAGAAAAGCTGCCGGGACCGGAAGATTTCGTCGAACTCGAAGTAAAACCGGAGCCGATCACGTTCAATGCGCCCGAGTATCCCAAAGAAGCCAAGAAAAAGGGTGTTGAGGGAGTGGTATGGATTCAGGCCCTGGTTCTGAAAGACGGTACGATCGGTGAGGTCCTGGTGAAAAAGAGCTCGGGCGTGAAAATGCTGGACAAGGCTGCTGCCAAAGTAGCCAAAACCAACGTCTTCAAACCGGGTATCGCGGACGGCAAAGCGACCGCCTGCTGGATCACTTACAAAGTCGATTTTACTCTGGAAGATTCGGACAAGAAGGTCAAAAAGACCAAGAAGGGCAAGAAAGGCTAGCTTTGCCTGCCAGCCTGCGTTGGTGCTAAGAAGAAACGGAGACCGACTTCCCGCCGGTCTCCGTTGCAATGCAAAGTCTCGTTCTAACTAGGCAGAAGTAACTTGATGCATGTGGACATCCTGCTGCGGGAACGGGATCGAGATCTTTTCCTGATCGAAGACCAGTTTGACCTTCTCGTGGGTGTCGAAATAGACGGCCCAGTAGTCCGGAGTCTTGACCCAGGGGCGACAGACGAAGTTCACCGAGCTGTCGGCCAGTTCAGAAACTGCAACCTGCGGAGCCGGCTCGTCAAGAATACGGTCGTCCTCGCGCAGGATTCTCTCCAGGGTCTCCTTGGCCTTCTTGATGTCATCATCGTAGCCAATGCCAAAAACCATATCCACCCGACGTGTATCCATAGTCGAGTAGTTGGTGATATTACCGGCAGTGATCCCACCGTTGGGAACGATCATCACCTTGTTGTCGGGCGTCATCAGGGTCGTGGCAAAAATGCCGACCTCCTGCACCTTGCCGGTCACGCCACCAGCTTCGACAACATCGTCGGCCTTAAACGGGCGGAAGACGATAAGCATTACGCCCGAGGCAAAATTGCCCAGCGAGCCCTGCAGAGCAAAACCAACCGCCAATCCGGCTGCACCCAGAATAGCGACAAACGAAGTAGTCTCGACACCTAGACGGCCGAGGACTATAATAATCAGGATGGCCATCAAACCGGCCTTCACCAGGCTGGAGAGGAACTTCACCAGGGTGTCGTCCATGTTCGAGCGACTCATCAAGCGGCGGGAGGCACCGGTCATGATACCAACCACAATGCGACCGACAATGAAGATTACGAGAGCTATCAGGATGTTCAATCCATACAGCTTGACATAATCCATAACATCGTTCAGGGTCTCTTCCATCACATGCTCCTTTGCATACCTATTCTATGAAATCGATTAACTTGCGAATGTGTGTTGACTGTTTCAAAACAATCGTTCGAAGTCCATTCTCTGTCAAGCGCAAACTTATCCCGTTGAGCCCGATTGTTGATAGCACCTCTGTGGGATTGACTTTGAAACCGGCCTATATTATAAATTGTTCCGGTTGCATCAAATAGATTTAAGTTCTTTGGGTTGCGGGAAACTGAACCTCATCGGTCGTTGTTCTCTCGTTAGAACTCAAAAGGAAGGATTTCCGCATGAGCGACAGCAGACAGATCGCCATTGAATACTGCGTGCAGTGAAACTACAAACCAAGAGCCGTCAGTTTGGCGGAAGTGATCGAGAAGAAGTTTAACATCAAGCCCTCATACATCCACGGGGGTGGAGGCATCCTCGAAGTTTCCCTGGACGGGAATGTGATCGCCAGTAACAAAAAGGATGGTTTCACCGCCCCGACTCCGGAGAACATTGCCGGTATTGTCGCCTCAGCGCTGGGAGTGCCGGATCCTTCCTAGAACCGTGCCGAAAGCTTTGCGGTAGGCTGCACCTGCAGCCTACCGCTTGAATCCCCTAGGATCGACTCGAATCGATCTTGTCGTACGTCCCCGCATAGAGCAGATCGCGAATGAAATCCTTCTTGAGGAACTCGTGCGGAAACCCAAGATCAATCTTGCTTGCTTCGTCTAACGTCTTCAGCTGCTCTTCACTCATCTCCCATTCCAAAGATGCCAGATTGTCCTTGAGTTGATCGTTAGTCCGTGTACCTAAAATCGGTATGACGTTCCCCGGTTGCTGTCGCACCCAGTTGTAGGCGACCTGAGCCGGTGTACGACCAATCTCTCCAGCGATCTTCACCACCTCTTCGGCGATTGCCAGATTGCGTTCAGAAACGCGGGTAATGGGATCATCCGGATTGTATCGACGTGGCCCGGAGTCATCGGCGCCCTTGTTGTACTTGCCGGTCAAGACACCACCTCCGATGGCCCCCCAGGGAGTGATGGCCATCTCATATTCGCGAGCCATGGGAAGCAGTTCTCTCTCTACGGTCCTCTCCAGGAGACTGTGCTCAACTTGAAGTGCCACGAACTGGGTCCAGCCCAGAAGCTCGGCCATGGTATTGGCCCGTGAGACGATCCAGGCCGGTGTGTCGGAGATTCCGATGTACATCACCTTCCCGGCACGAATCATGTCGTCGAGGGCTCGCATTACTTCTTCAACCGGGGTGAGATAATCCCAGGCGTGAAGCCAATACAGGTCGACGTAGTCAGTGTTGAGGCGCTTCAGGCTGTTGTCTAACGCCTGCATCATATTCTTGCGATGGTTACCGGCTGCGTTGGGGTCACCCATGTTCATTTGCAGCGTGAACTTGGTAGCCAGAACGATTCGCTCTCGTTCGGCCTGGATGAACTCGCCCAGCAACTTCTCGCTGGTGCCATCGGTGTAGCGGTTGGCCGTATCGAGGAAATTGCCTCCGGCCTCGAGGAAGGTGTCGAACATCTTCCGGCTTTCCTCTTTGGAAGCTCCCCAACCCCATTCCTCTCCGAAGGTCATTGTGCCCAGGCACAACTCGGATACTCTCAAACCGCTCCTTCCCAGAAGCTTGTAATTCATGGCTTACCTCCTGTAAGTCCCGTTCTACTCGTTGTGATTGCTTTCTATGGTAACCATAACCGTCCGCGGGAGAAATCGTTTTTATCTCGACAGGTTTTTCTGAATATCCTTCATTCCGCTAAGTAGATCTCTTGGATTCGCAAAAGTATAGGTGACGGAGGTTGCGAATATGTTAATCTTTGCCACTGTCTTCGGGATAGGCTTCCTGCTACTCATCATTAGCGCGCTATTCGGGGGAGACGGTGATATTGACGTCGATACCGACGCGGTTGATCTCGATACCGATCACGGTCCGGGCTTCCTCAACATGAAGATGCTGTCGGTCGCCATGGTAGGCTTTGGAGCCACCGGCTTCGCCTTTCGAGCAACCACCGACTTCACGATGATGCAATCGTCGATGGCCGGCCTCGGCGGTGCTGTAGTGATGGGGATTTTGGGCTATTTCATCCTCCGCGCGTTCTACACCGCCCAGGGAAGCTCGATTGTCTCGCGCGAGGAGGTAATCGGCAGTCAGGGTCACCTTATCGATGCCATTCCCGAAAAAGGAAACGGCCAGATCTCGTGCGTCGTGAAAGGGCGCGAGATCACTTTCCTGGCTCGCTCCGCTTCGGGTGAGCCCATCCCCCGCGGTACGCCAGTGGAGGTGATCGCGAAGTCTGGTTCGGTCGTGACAGTCAGGCCGACAGAGGACTAGCAGGCAAGAGCCATATCGGAAATGACTATATAGAAATCGGAGGAGAACATGCTGGAGAAGATATTCGAGACACCCATGTGGCCAATTCTTGGCTTTGTATTGCTGGTCACATTGTTTGTGCTTGTCAGAGCGCTCGCCAAACTATACGTTCGCGTGCCGCCAAACAAGGCAGCCTTCTTCTATGGAGCCCGTAGCGGCCGCAAGGGGGCAAAAAAGGTAGCCCAATCCGACGATCCCGGGGCACCTTCGGTCACGGTGCTTCCCCCCGGAACGGTAGTCGTTACCGGCGGAGGTAGAATCCGTAAACCGATCATCGAGGCAGTTCAGTTCCTCGATCTGACGGAGATATCACTCCCTCAGATTCGCGTGGAGAACATGCCCAACCAGGATGGTGTGTTGGTGACGGTGGAAGCGGTGGCCAATATTCGATTCCGCGACGACGCCCAATCGTTGTTGGCAGCGGGCGCACGGTTCCTGGGAATGCCGGGAGACAAGATCCAGGCAGTGGCCAGAGAGACGCTTGAGGCGAATCTTCGTTCGGTGGTCGGTACTCTCACAGTTGACCAGTTGATCCGCGACCGCGATGCCTTCCGCCAGCAGGTGCTCAGAGAAGCGGCCGAGGATCTTTCTCGCCTGGGAATGCAGATCGACGTCTTCAACCCCCAGTCTATCACCGACGACCAGGGGTACATCGAGGCGTTGGGTAAGAAACGTACGGCGGAAGTCAAGCGCGACGCCGCGATCGGTGAAGCCGAAGCTCAGGCGGAAGCCAAGAAGCGGTCTACCGACGCCGATCGTGCAGCCGAAGTGGTTGCTCAAAGCAACGAAAAGCTGAAGGCCGAAGCAACCAAGGAAGCGGAGGTAGCCAAGCAGCAATACGCGGCCGAAATCGCCCGTGAAACCGCTCGAATGGAACAGGCCGGTCCGCTTACGACCGCCGAAGAACGCCAGCGAGTTGTGGTCGCGGAGGTTAAGATCGACGAGGAACGCTCTCGCGCCCAGATCGCCGTGGAAGAGCAAAACATCACGCGCGAAGAAAAGTCACAGGAAGCGGAAGTTGTCGTCCCGGCCAAGGCCAAGGCCGACGCTCAGGTCCGCGAGGCCGAAGGCTACAAATCGGCCGAGACCGCCCGTGCCGACGGTGACAAGTATGCCACGATTGCGCGCGCTGACGCCGAAGAACACAAGCGCACCGCCGAGGGTACCGGTCAGGCAAACGCTCACAAAGTGACCGGTCTGGCCGAAGCCGACGTGCTCGAACGCCAGGGTACAGCCCAGGCTACCGTAATCGAGAGCCAGGGCTCGGCCGAGGCGACGGTTATCGAGAAGCAGGGGCTGGCCAAAGCGACAGCGGTCTCCGAGTTGGCCAAGGCGTACCAGCAGTTCAACGAGGCGGCTCTAACGCTCGAAGTCCTCAAGGCTCTGCCGGCAACGATTGAGTCGCTGGGAACGGTCTTTGGTTCAATCGCAGCTCCGATGGGTAACATTGACAAGCTGGTGGTGGTTGACTCCGGGGCCGGAGGCAACGACGACAGTGCTATCAACCGTTTCACCAAGATCGGTCCGACCATGCTGATGCAGATGCTGGAACAGGCCAAAGCGGCCGGGGTGGATGTCTCGGGACTGCTCTCCAAGCTTGGCGTGAAGGCTGACGGTGTGTCTTCGGACTCGATCGCCGAGGCTGATGTCAAGGGGCAGGGATAATGGATCCCCTCAAGGACCGGTTGATCAACGTCGATGCCCTGGGTGCGAGTGGTCCCGGCACCAAGCCGACCGAAGAAATCAAGGCCGAGGTGGTGAGCGTCGACGGCAAGCCGCGTTATCATCTGGAGACCCGATCTCCCGAAGCTGTTGTGGTCCATTGTGGCGATCCCCGCTTCCAGCGAGCCTTTCGAAGGTTCATCAAGGAAGAACTGGGCATCGCCAGCTATGCTCCGATCGTGATCGGCGGAGGGGTTCATGCTTTCGGTATGCAAACCTTCCTTCCCAAGAACTTCAAGATCCTCTGGGAGCAAATCAAGTTCTTCGTTCGCGAGGGCAATCTAAAGCAGGTGATCGTGATAAATCACGAGGACTGCAAATGGTACAACAAGATGCGCGGGTATCATCCGCGCATCGATGCCTTGACGAAGGGGAAATTCGATTTGATGAAAGCCGCCTCACGAATAGTGAGCGACTTCTCGGGCGTGAGTGTCAGGTCCTACTGGGCAGCAATCGAGGGCGACAAGGTCGTTTTCTCGGAGGTCGTGCCTGAGTAAGGACTAGCAACGTTTGCGGCGAACCGGCTTGGCCCTCTTGGCCGCTTTCTTGATGTAGTCAACGGCGTTGGGGGTCTTACAGGAAGTATCGCCGTGGTCTACCTCGACCTTGCCAACTCGCTCGGCCACTTTCAGGGCCTGGTCGCGTAGTTCCTCACAATAGATGCCGATTGAAGCCAGAGCCATATTCATCGAATGGCGTGCGCGATTGGGTGAGGAATGGATTTCCTTCTCGATACTGGACAGAATGGCGGAGCCGGTTTTGACATCAATCTCCATCCCGTTGACCAGGCAGGCTGACAGCAGGTCGTAGCCGCTGGCGCGGACGTACTCCTTCTTCGACTTCATCCACTGCTGCATCTTTTTGGGAGCGTGGTCGGTCTGGGCCACGAGTCCGGCCAATTGTCCCGCTAGCAGATGGTAGTTGATGTCCTTCATCCAGCTGTTGATCTCGGAAGCCTTCAACTCGGTGGGGTCGGCTATCATTGTGGCGAGGGTCTGAGCATCAACATTGCCGGATTTCCACAGCTCCAAAGCCAGGGCATGATCGACCTTGACCTTCTTTTGCAACTCTCTGAGATTGGCAAAACTGACTCCAAAAATGTCGTCGCCGGCGCCGTGTCGTTTGTAGACCTTTACGTTCTGGGCGGTGCCCATCTTCTTGAGGGTGGCCATGGCCTCTTTGTAGTTCATACTTCTCCCTGATTGAATCGCCTTCGAGATATGGCTATGTAAGGATGTCTCTGTCCCTGTTTAACGCCCTAGCAGAGCCGCCGGTTCCGGACCAGTGGTGTCCAAAGGATCGCCTCACTTACAAGCCCGGGCCACAGAAAAACCCGGGCGACCATTGGTCGTCCGGGCTTCTGAGGTTTTGCGGATCCGTCTTTATCCGCCACAAATGGGCGCAGGACCGTCCGTAAACATGTAGTTCACGAGGTAAACAAGATCACCTATATCTGGTACCGGGGAACCATCACCGTTGGTGTCTGTAGAGGCCATGATCGGCGGCTCCGGGCCGTTGTTGAACATGAAATCTACCAGGTAGACCAGGTCGGCAATGTCCGGTTCGCCACCGCTGTTGTCCACATCGCCACAGATATATACGATGCCGTCCACCACGGTGAGTTGTACCGGGATGGTCGTGGGATTGTCCATCGGATCGTTATTGCTAAGGATCACACTGGCGTCGTACGTGCCCGTATCGAGTCCGGCACTGTTGAGCGTCAGGTTGATGGTACCAAAGCCCGATGCGGCCGCCTGGCCGTAGTAAGGTGTAGCCGAGATCCACTGATACGGCTTGACGATTAGGAGCGCCAGGCTGTCTTTGGCATAGGTAGTCGCAAAAGCAACCTCCAAGCCATCGGTACCGTTGACGTTCTCAATGCCCACCGCCCCGGAAGAGGCATCGAAGTCCGGATCGACGTAGAGGTACTGAATCAAGATTGAACCGTCAGGATAGAGAATCACTTCGGCGGTGATCACATCACCCGGGAGTGCCGAGTACTCCGGATAGTCAACGAACTGGATGACGCAGCGGTCAACGGTCGCATCGATATACACGTGGGCGCCCGCATTGTCGGCATCGTCCGGATTCAGATCGTCCCACAACCAGGCAATGAAGTTGTTGGGTGTGCTGCTCGAAGGAATCGTCACCTTGCTGCGCGAACGCATGTTGGTAGTGTCGAAGCCGATGATCCCGTTGGAACCAAGATACAGCTGGCTGTAATTGCCCTCGTAAAAGGGGAAATCAAAGCCGATGTTATAGGGTCCCGCCCAGTTGTCGTCGTTCAACGCGCCTACCACATCGGTGCCGGTAGCCGAGACATCGACCCAGTTGAACTCCGGCCCGGTCGGTTCGTCAGAGTCGACCCAGAAGTAACCGAACAGGTCGGGACCGCCGGCGTCCTTTGTCACCGGGAGACCGACGTTGGGGTGTTCCTGACCCTTGAGTTCCGAAGCAACCAGATCGGCCGCCGGCTGGGTGCGACGAGCCGGCTGCAAGCGATTCTGGGCCAGCAGTTCCTTGAAGTTACCCTTGGTCGACAGCTGTTGCTGTACTTCGACTACATAGCTGAGATGGCCCGTACCGTTGTTGTTCACCGAGATGTCGAGATCGGTGGAGTCACCCAACTGCACCGTCTCCATAACAAACGAAGGAGAGGGGGCGATGGTGGGTGGGAAGTCGATGCGGATGTCGTCGACGAACCAGTCGTCACAACCGACACAGTCACCTTCTGATGAGAAGCGAATCTGGAAGTTCAAGTGCTGGGCATCGGCCGGGAGCGAAAGGGAGACGAACTCAAAGTCGGTCATGCGCATGCCATCGCCGGGATGAGTGTTCAGTAACTGCCAGACGCCGTATTGATCCAGATATTCGACCGACAGGTCATCGCCGGAACTCGGCATAGCGCTGCTGCCCCCACGTTGGAAGGCGTAAGAGAGGTAGAAGCCGCTCATGCCTTCAAGGTTGATGGCTTGAGAGACCAGCAGGTCATCGCCACCGTCCAGGTTGAGGGCGTAGGGGGGAGACGGCGGATTTTGAGCCTCGATTGTCACTTCAGCGCCGTCGTTGAAAATCCACATCACGTCATCGATTGTCAGGTTGGCAATGGGGTCCGACCAGGGTGCTGCGGCGCGAGCGCCATTCGAAACAGTCGTCAATACCGCCGTAGCCTTGGTGGAGCCGTCCCCCATTGATGTCACCGAGATCGTCGCCGCATCGGAGTCGCCGTAGATAGAGTTAGGCACTTCCACCGCCACGAAGAACTGGCCGGCCTGGTCGGCTACGAGAGTCTGCGTCTGCGCGATTTGCGTCGCCTTGGCGTCGTCCCAGAAGGAAACCGCCCAGGCGTTGCCAGCCGTGGTCAAACTGTAGGAATCGTCGTACACACCGGTGTTGGTCACCTCTAACGAGTACCAGACGGTATCGTAGGCCACCGCGGAGTCAGCCGCGGACAGAGGCGTAAGCTCAAGGCGGTAGTCGATTACACTGAAGCCGTAGGTGTCCGTGGTCTCGCTGGTACCACCGTCATCGGCCGCGAATAGATAATACTCTATGTCAGTTCCGGGAGACTGGGCCGGAATGCTGCCTTCGAACTCATCGGGACCAGAGCCCGGCGAGAGCAGGACCTCGTACCAGGTGGAAGCCG
>Ga0180436_10000865_pt1 | contig 30137 bp, 23 predicted proteins | sample SS_ome_2_FD_132434 | JGI IMG/M metagenome (GOLD analysis project Ga0180436, IMG submission 132434) | Hypersaline lake sediment archaeal communities from the Salton Sea, California, USA - SS_3_S_2 metaG | ecosystem: Environmental > Aquatic > Non-marine Saline and Alkaline > Hypersaline >... | reverse complement strand
TCTTGGACAATGCCATCGAAATACTGGATAAAGATAAAGCAGAAGAATTAAAAAATGTCTTTAAAACCCTTGAAGATCCGGGCGCATTTGTAACGGCAGAAACCTTTGTGGAAAACGCTGAAAAATTTGCCATCAAAGGTCTGGTGGCAGTTTATCTTAGTGTCGATATCATTAAAGGATTGGCAGGGTATTATAGCGCCACAGCACAATCTGATATTCGGTTTATCGATGAAGCCGATGCCAAAGTAGGCGCATTGACAACTTTTCCGATGGGAGCACCCGGGCGGCCACCATCAGATGGATTAACGCAACAAAGTGCCGCTATCAACGCCGTTCAACGGTCCATTGACGACGTTTGCCTCAAACTCGGTCTGGAGATAATGGATCCAGCCACACCCCGTTCGGTAAGGCTTTCGCTTGAAGGGCCACATGCCTTGTCGGTAATAACCAACACAGTCAGAACATCTGAAGACGACGCATCACTATCTCGGTATGCGGTGCTTGAAAAGCAGAAATGGCGTGGCGAGGAGATTACCTCTAGTGTCAAAGCACCGGCTGGTGCGCTTGGTGCCGTGGGTGGGTACATTATTGATACAGATTTTCGGCGACGTCCGCAGCGATTATATGGATCTCGAATCCATCTAATTGATCTGGAAAGCAGAAAGGAAATAAATAATTTTGAGTGTCATCCGGTAGAAAAGAAAACCAGTCGAGAGAAAGGCACCAAAAAGATTTTAGATTGCATGTTTGTTCAAAATTGGCGGTACCTCTCAGCGGTCACCGGGAATCGTCTATTTTTATGGGATACGGAACGGGGTAACCTTCTGGCTTCCTTAGATTTGACCAAACCTATAAAGAAGGCAAAGCTATTCCTGAGCCAGGAGGATGGTCAAAATTACCTGGTTGTTGATACGGGCCGTAAAGCGTTTGCCTATAGAATTATCAGAAAAAAATAGGCTTATTTAGAAAGGCACCCGAACATTTCCTTCCAAACAGCATGTCATCCGATGCGGCCTTGACCGCCAGCGTTCCAATTCCTTGCATAGAAGCGCTGCAGATACAGTAATTTCAGCAGTTCCTCATGACACGAGTATTTCAACAAGCGTCCTGTCAGGTTGGTGTCAACTGCACCAGCAGTACAAACACTTTCGATTTACCATTTGAGTCAGAACCATTTGCATCGATATTTACATGAATTTGAGTTTTGCCAAGAATAATGAGTTCCAGCACAACCTATAAAAAAATAAAACCAAGGTAGTCATGAAATCCCAACCGATGATTGGAATACTCCCTGCATTTTTTTATAGGTTCCTGATATTAATAGTTATAGACGATGTCGATGAATGAAAAGTAATATCAATGTTTGAACTTTTGGTCTGTCTACGGACATGAAATTTCTTGACAGAAAAAATGGCTATGTGATAAATTTGAAGCCACAATCTGTATTTTCATAGAGGACGATAGTCGAAAGCAACCAAAACGTTATAAATTAATTGGGGAGTACGCAAATGGATAAGAAACAAGGTGAGCGCAGTGTAGTGGAATCCATGGAGTCAAAACAAAATAAAAAAACATATGAAGCTCCTGAATTTTTTAAAAACGACCCTCTCGATTCCGTGAGTTACACGTATTACTATTATACCTATTGATTTTTACTAACTTTTTTTACTAGCACAGCTCTTTTTGCGATAAAGCCGCAAGTTGAGGTTCAATATTGCCTTCCGTAAATTATAGGTTTGCGGAAGGTAATCTTTTTGGGGCTTTTTCACTGAGCGGTTGTACACAAACTAAAATAGCAGGAACTGGAGGAAGGCCAATGATTAAAGAGCGAAAAAAGAATACCAAGAAAAGCCTTCCATTTTTTTAATAGTTCGGATTTATGCCTGAAAAATATTCAGCACAGCCCCTTTCGTTTGTCCCCAAAACGGTTACTGGAGAAGAGAAGTTCTTTTCTTTAAACCGGCAGTATCTTAAATTCCTGTATTCACTGGTCAAGCCGTATTCAAAATACATAGTCTGTGTTTTTATTGCCTCGATTCCATTTGCTGGTCTCGGGACGGTGCTTCCCTGGTCTTTCAACAGGGTCGTTGCAATTTACTCGGAGCAGGCACCCTTGTCGCGGATTCTCATGTGGCTAATCATCGGAGTCGGGGCGGTGGTTCTGAAGAGCCTGATAGAGGTGCTGAATAGGTATATTCTTGCCATCCTGCATACCAATATTACCAACGACCTGCGTGCTCAACTGTATGAGCGTATTCAAAAAACTTCGCTGTTTCTGCATATGCAACAACAAACAGGCCATTTGACCAATATCGTCAGCAATGATTCTCAAGCGGCATGCAGCGGCGTGCTGGAAATTTTTTCGGCACTCTGGCAGGCCCCGATCAGTGCCTTGTTTTTACTGGCCACGATGTTCTATTTTTCTCCGTCTCTTTCTCTGCTGGCATTATTCCTGATGCCGATTATGAGTAGCATTGTTACCTACCTCGGCAACAGGGCCAGAAAAGCGGAAAAGGCATATTTGCAGCAGGAAGGCGGAATGCTGGGAAACATGGTTGAATCGTTGATTAATGTTAAACAGGTTAAATCATTCGGATTGGAGAGTCGCCAGAAAGACAGAGTTGAGGCCTACGGAAAAAATCTGTTATATTTCAGAAAAAGGTCCGTGTTGCTGAAATCGATTGTGTCTCCGATTGGGGAACTCTTAACCATTTTAATTGTCATCGTTATGGCCCTGGTCGCGTATTATCAGTTACTACAAGGTAAAACGACGACTGCCGATATCGTTGGCTGTCTTGCGGCCGCATTGGCATTGCGCTCGCCGGTCAAAATACTGTCCTCATCGCTGGTCGGAATCCAGAGATCCGTGGCGGCCATGCAGCGGATTATCTGGTGTTGCGGCGAACATGTCGGGCAAGAGAATCCCCAGCTTGAGGCCCCTGCAAATATATTCAACCTCTCGTTTGTAGATGTTTCTTTTAGCTATAATGGCAAAAATCAGATTTTTGCAGATGTATCCTTAAACGCAAACCAAGGAGAGCGGATAGCCATACTGGGCCACAGTGGCTCGGGTAAAACCACGCTGCTTGATTTGTTGCTGGGCTTCTATCCGTGTACAACCGGTGAAATTATCATCAACAAGCAGCATAAGCTGGCGGAAATGAATCTTGAAAGCTGGCGTAAAAGAATCGGTATTGTAACGCAGGAGCCATTCCTTTTCGAAGGTACCATTGAGGAAAATATCCGCTATGGCTATCCGGATGCGGATCAGACTCAGATTTTGGATGCAGCTATATTGGCAGGGTGTTCGGAAATACTGAAACGCCTGCCGGACGGAATTTGCGCTGAAGTCGGTGAGCGGGGCAGCAAGCTTTCCGGTGGTGAACGCAAAAGAATCGCTCTGGCCCGTGCTCTCGTCCGCCCTATTTCGGTCCTCGTGCTGGACGAAGCCACCAGCGAACTGGATCCATTAATCGAGGAGGATATCCTGGAATCCATCGATAAGATTGCCGCTGACCTGATTGTATTTCATGTGTCGCACCGTTTATCGGTATTAAATCATTGTGACCGGGCTTTTTTTATTCAAAACGGCGAATTAAGCGAGTCCCCGCCTGATGAAATTATCTCTTCATTCCACTATGCTGCTGGGCAGCGCGTGCTGGGTTCATGACGGTGTTTCAGCTTAACAATGAATAACTCCTTGTTGAAATATTTAGACAATCTTAACGATTGTGTCATTATTCGTCGGGATGCGGATAGAACAGTGGCCAAAGCCCCTGCCGCGAAAGATGGCACGCCGACGCTATTTATAAAGGTCTATAGGCATGATGACTTTTATTCCCGTTTGCAAAATGCATTGCATGGTAAAACTTGTGGCAAGCGTGATCTTCAGGCCTGTACGAAGTTACAGGAACTGGACATTCACGTACCGACACCGGTGGGGTATTGCGATGACCAACCGAATGTTCTCATAGCAAGAAAATCTCTTTTTGCGGCGCATTGGCTTGACCGTATAAGTATGGCGACCTTGATTAATAGCATGTCGGGACAAATAAAAATAACGAATCAGACAGACTTAAACCAAGCGATAGCAGCGGTGATGACGCCTGGTGGTTTCAGCGTCTTGTGTTCCGGTCTGGGTAGTTTTGTAGCGACACTCCACAACAAAAAAGTATATTCAAAAGATCTCAATGTGGGCAATATATTAATTGAAATTCCAGCACCGGATCTTATCCGATTCTTTCTGACGGATTATGAGAATATGAGCTTTAAAAAACAGGTCGGTCGCAAAAAATCTCTAAGCAATATCATTCAGGTCTGTGCGGCACTGATGCAAGTGGATGCATTGGCCTGTAAAGATTTTTGTTCCGGCTATGCTGAAATCCGGCAGCATTTCAATGTACTTGAACTTGAGGACTATATTAGGGAAAAAGCACGCCAACGGGGAGCGCTTTGGAAAGAGAAAATCGATGGCAATTTCGAAAGGATCGCCGATGCGTTGAAAGCCCGGAAGGCATGACGCCGCTGTCCCGGATTCAGGAATATGAAAGCACAACAGAACATTACGAACGGCGCTGAAAAAAGTTCACTAGAGGAGACGTATATCCGGGGGCAACTCGGCAGCTTTATATGTGGCGTGAAAAAACGGGCCAAGCTGCCCGAAAATGTTAACTGGCAGCGGCTGGAAACGATCGTTTTTTATCATAACGTCGCCGCAATCTTCAGTAACTTGATTTCCACAAAAGATCAGGTGAGCCACTGGCTGCCGCATAAGATGAAAATACTGGCAACGAATCTGAACAATTTGAAGACTGCGGTAAGTCTCTTCTCGATCCTGGATGATCACAAGATTGATGCAGTCGGCATGCGCGGTATTAATCTGGCCAATTTTTATTATGCCGATCCCAGCCTTCGGCCCATGCATGATGTCGATATTCTGATCCGACCAGAAGATCGTGAAAGATTGCATGATACTTTTGAAGAAAAAGGGCATCGGCCCACCGAATACTTAAGAAGTCAATTTGTTTACAACATCAATGACGTCATATTTGAAATGCACTGGTCGTCCTTAACTGCCAGACGTTATCGGAATTGTCTGGATTCAGATTTTTTGCTTTCTTCGCGTCAATTGAGACGAACCCCCGAAGGAACGCTTTACTGCCTGCCCCTGGAACAGGAACTAATTAGTGTTGTAACCCATGCATTTATCCATCATAACCTGGACACCCTGTTGCGGATTACAGATATCGGCCTTTTAATGGTTCAGTCCCAACTCGACTGGCAGTTTGTCATTGACTGGTCCAGAAAGGTAAAGCTGTCCAATCTCTTCTGTTTTGCCCTGGGCTTCGTGAATCATTTTTTTCATCTCGGCAAAGAGCAGGAACTCAATCTTTTCGGGAATATTCAGCCTCTAGATGTGCTCGATGTGTATCATGCCTATGCGGAATATCTCTGGGGCCGGGAGAGTCTGGGCGGTAGCCTGTTGATGCACCGCAATCAGTTTTATGTTGCCGAACGGTTTGAAACAAAGTTGCGGCAATTGTTACAGCTGTTCGATCCAACCCAGCTGACGTCTCGCTATCGGATGCTCGTCAGCAAAAACAGATCCCGCATCGGAAATGTGAGCAAGTAGTCGATATGGATTTAACTGAAATCGAGCTGGATTTAGAAGGTATGCCCCCAATAAAGGAGGGCCGGGAGCTCGTACTCCTGGTGGCCGTCAATATTCCCGGCTATTATTCCTTACCAGTCAGGTTGCTGGCCTTGCTCGCCAACACGACGGCACCCATCAATCAACGGTATGATGTCCGGTTTGTTGAGCATGAGAGTGAAAGGAACTGGTACGATCTATTTGATTATATAAAGCGAATCGATCCCGTAATTCTGGCCTTTTCGATGAATATTTGGAACCGGGACATTTGTATCGATCTGGCTACGCGCATCAAGGTGGAAAAACCTGAAATAACGGTTCTGATTGGTGGACAAGAGGCTACCGACTCGGTTATCGACTATCTGGCAATGGTTCCAGCATTCGATTATATCATCGATGGCGAAGGTGAACTCCCTTTCCTTGAATTTCTTGGAAATTGGGACCCCGTGAACAAAAAATTAAGTGATCCCGGCAAGGTTTCCGGCTTGTGGTACCGCGATCAGGGCCAAGCGGTAAAAACCGGACACGCCAATACGGTGCAGAGTCTGGATGAAATTCCCTCGCCGATACTTGCCGGTTTGGTTCCCATGCATTCCAAAAGGAATCTTGGGGTTATGTTGGAAGGCAGCAGGTGTTGTCCCTTCCGGTGCAGTTTTTGTTTTGAAGGCGGCCACAGGGGGGCCGTCCGTTCTGCCTCCGTTGATCGGATTACCCGGGAAATTGATTATGCGGTTGAGCAGGGAGCGCGTTATTTCCACATCATGGACCCCATCCTTTGCAGCCATGACAGCCAAAGACTTAAATTATTAACCGATCATATTCGTAATCTTTCCGCTAAGCGCAAAAAAATTACCTTTCTGGTAGAGGCCTATGCCGAATTCATCACTGATGAAATTGCCATTTGCATGAAGGATATCGCCATCATCGACATCGGCTTGCAAACCATTCATCCGCCAACGGCAAAAAGCATCAACCGCAAGTACCGACCAAAAGCATTTCAGCGCGGACTTAATGCCTTACGGCGTCACGGTGCCATCTATAATCTCTATCTTATCTGCGGTTTACCCTACGAAACCCTGTGTACGTATCTTAAAGGTATTCTGTTCGTTATTGAACAGCAGCCAGTACGTGTGTTCTTCAATGAACTATGCCTACTCAACGGCACCGATTTACGGAGAAAGGCGGATACATATGGCTACCACTATGACGCGGCACCGCCGTACCTCATCCATTCCAACAACTGGATGACAACGGAGGAGTTGCGCATGGCATGGGCCCTTTCGGCGGCAATTTCAGCACAATACAATCTCTCGGTTTTTGGAATGTATAAAGACACACCCTGGCTCACGCGGCAGAGTCATTATTTTGAAAAGAAACAGCATGTTATAGGGTTGGTTGGTGAGTGTAGAAGGATTTGTCCAGCTTGTGTGACCCGAGAACCAGTGCCGATTAATGAATTCGATCATTTGCTGGAGGATGCCGAAAACGCTGATTTCGAGATTGTCATCGACAATGCGGTGAATAAAAATTATCTTTTGCAGTTGATCGGCCGGGTCCATCTGGCAGGCGCAGTGCGCATCAAATTAAGCACGCCGCCAGCCCTGTTTGAAGATAATGAGTTTATCGATCTCTTGGTCAGCAGGGGTGTCTGGCAATTTAAAACATTCCTGGGCTTGCCGGGTAATGAAATAATTGACCTGAAAATGGCTAGAGACGAAGCAGGGAAGTTGCAATCTGTTTTACGTTCCTTCTCCTTGCCTGGCGCAGCCCACTTTTCACCATTTGTGGAAGTCGTCGTCTATCCCGGCATGATCGATCCTGGCGGACTCCGGGACCTGCTTTTTATGTTAAAGGAAATGCGGGCGCCCATGATATCACTGCCGGCTGATTATGTTATTCCCGAAGACCGAACGGAATTTGACAATTTTTCTACCATGTTTTTTGAAATGATTGAAAACCGAATGTGGTTAAAATTGCCCGAGGAATTTTATCATGTTTGGTTTAAAGATGACAAAGATGCTAAAGCCATAATTTGCATGCTTAAAACACTTCAGTTACTGAGTGGAGACAGTCGGCCGCCATGTGCCGATAGCGTGGCTTACAATACAAACCGGTAAATTCATCTATATTAACATAGGGATGTTTAACCATTTATTAAGAGACAAAAGGTGTGTTGCTGATGGCCAATATTCTTATAACAAACCGGTGCAATAGAAAATGTCCATTTTGTTTTGCAGGGCTTCGCGTAAATATCAGAGGCAAGGAATCACCAAACTATATGTCGGGCGATGATGTGCGCAAGGTCATGGATTTCATGGAACGCTCGGATGACCGACAACTCCGTTTGCTTGGTGGTGAACCGACATTGCATCCGGATTTTATCGATATTGTCAAAGAAGCCCTAACACGCGATTTTCACGTGCATATATTTACAAACGGCATAATGAGCAAACAGAAGGCGGACTTTTTAAGCCAGATTTCCCCCCAAAAGCTGTCGATGCTCGTTAACGTCGCCCACGGTGAAATCGATACCGAGAACCACAGGAAAAGAAAGAATTACACCCTTAAGCAGTTAGGTGCCAAAGCCCAGGTAGGCATAACCGTGACTTCTCCTGATTTTGAATATCATTATCTAATTGATATGATTAATGAATTTGGCTTGAGGAAGCACGTGCGCGTCGGTATTGCCCAGCCAATCGTTGGTTGTGACAATAGTTATCTAGAACCCCACCAATACCGAGAAGCAGGCAGCGCTATCGTAAAAATGGCCAAAACCTGTATCGAAGAGGATATTCTTATCGGTTTTGATTGCGGCATGACCTTATGTATGTTCGATGAGGAGGAGATCGGTTTTCTCATGAAAAATACCGAAGGTTTTGTAATGCGTTGCGACCCCATTATCGATGTGGGAACCGATCTTGAAGTCTGGAACTGTTTCCCGCTTTCCAACGTTTTGGTATCGCACCTGGATAGGTATGAAACCCGCAATAAGGCCAGTAATACCTACAAGAAAGTGATTGCGCCCTACCGTGTGCTCGGCTGTATGCCGGAATGCTTTACCTGTAAACATCTCAAAAGGAAGCAGTGTACCGGCGGTTGCCTGGCGCATGCCATGAATTCTCTCGACAAGCTTCCCCCCGCGGAAGTTTACCCGGAAGTTTACGAATGCAAATAAAAGTAGATCTCGAAAGCGTCAGCCCAGAAGAGAGGATGTCGAAAGACAGATACTTTAATCTGGCTGGGACAAAAATCGTTTTTGTTGATCCGCCGGACATCATCAACTATGTGGTGGGCAGAGCCTTCAATCTTAGTGAAGTCCCGCCATGTAAGCCTGATATTACGTTTAATTGTGCCATTCAAGCGGACACTAAGTTTTTCGATAAGATGCCTGTGGATGTCCGTCATGAGTTTGATAACATCGAGGCGTGGAGAGACCCCTGTTTCTTTGAAGGCCAGGACGGAAAACTGTTTGCCATTGTAAGAAATATGGGGTGCGCGTCGTATGCCGAGACGCTGCCGCCCTATACGCAGGTGAATGTGGTTTGCCAGATGTTGACCCGGGAAGAAACCCCGCTGCATCTTCAGGTCATTCTCATCCCCATGATCAGCCATCTTATGCTGATGCAGGGAAAATTCATTATGCACGCCGGCTGTGTGGCAACGCCTGAAGGTGAGGGGCTGGTCCTCATGGCTGACAGTGGCGGCGGTAAAACTACAACGGTTTTTAGCCTGGCCCGCAATGGCTTTGATTTTCTTTCGGATGATCTCGTGGTTGCCTGCCCAACGGAAAATGGGTATGTATATCGGCCAATTCAGGAGAGAATCAATGTTACCCGTAAGACGATTAAGTTTTTTCCGGAACTCCGATATGCCAAAAACAGGTTGAAGAAAATTGATGCAACGAAGCTGCCGGTGAATCCACACGAAGTTTTTGATAAACATAAGATCAAAAATACGGCTCGGGCCGCCATTATTATTTTTATTAGACTCAGCAAGGAAGGGCCCAAGCTAGTGCCCCTGAATGGGAGTGCAATTTTAAAACCTTTATTGAAGAGCAATACCTTTGCCCGCTATAAACATATTCCCCAGGTTCAGGTTGAGACTATCTGGAATTTGTTGGAACAGACCAAAACCTTTGCCCTGTATACCGGTCATGACCCCGATTTGCTTGGACTGTGGATGGCCAAACGCGCCAGGGACGGCGTTCTGGTTGATAAGCCCTCAAGAAATATAGTGAGTCGTTCTAAAAACAAAAAGCGATCCCAAACCAATCGGGGAAAGTTTGCATGTGGACTTGAAAAGATTCTGGCAAGCACGCTTGATGACGAAACAGTAAGTACCGGAAATGTTGTTGATGAAAATTGGGTGGCACATTTTGAAAGACAGATCAGATACCACCGAATTGACAACTTGGTCGCTCAATATCTGCTAAATAAAGGCATGGAAAGCTCAGCGGACGTTGCCGCAGATCCGTCAGGAGTGATTACCAAGGCAAAGGCTTCTGATTTGCGACTAAATGCCATGGCAAAAACAGTATTTCAGAAATTTACCCACAGGGGGATACCCGCTCTGGCCTTGCGGGGCCCGACGTTTGCTGGGGATTACTACCCCAACAGCTACTTACGAATTTACCGGGACATCGATGTCATCGTACGGGAAGCAGATCTCCGCAAAGCACAAACCAGCCTTGTGGAAATGGGGTTTTATGCCGAACCTGATCAGGACTATTGGATCGGCAAAGGAGAAATACCGTTCACAAACGGACAGGTCAGGGTTGAGCTCCATTGGGACGCCTATCCAGTTATGAACAAACAAAAAATGCCATATTACGACTTCCGGCAGCAGCTGCAACGTACCGTTCTGGATGGCCTTTCGGTGCCGACCGTGAACATCAATCATCTTTTATTGTCAACGTGCTTCCATCTGTATTTTGAACATCGAATGGACAGAATCTGCCGACTCATCGATATCCGCCAGATTATCAAAAAAGGCGCCGATTTGCTTGACTGGGACTGGATGGTACATACGCTGCCGGCAGATTATTGCCGGTTTGCTTTCTGGCTGTCGCTGGCACATGCTTCAGAACTGGTTGGGGCGCAGGTACCACAGGCTATCCTGCAAAAAATAGCCCCTCGGCGCTTCAAAGAAAAAACGGCAGATTGCCTGTATCGGGCTTCTGCTTTGTTGGCAATGCCGAAAAAAAGCAGCCGTTTAAGAATGTGGATGGTCAATAAGATCATGGGATGATGCAGATGCTGCGGGTTGTATCTATAGGCCGGGAACCGTTGATTCCAAAAGCGTTGCAAGTCGGCTCGGAAGTTTGCGGGGTATTTGTTCGGAATCAGAAAGTTAGGCCGTGGAAATTGCGGGAAGTTTTGTTGAATCATTAAGGTATGCGGTGATTGCTCGGTCCTTTGTTGCGGAAACTCTGCCTGCGCAAATGGTTAAGGACGCTTGAATAATATGCTATTCATGACGACGCCAAGGAAAATGGACTTCGTATGCTATCCGCTTCAAAGATTAATGACGCAAATCTGATCGAGGAGATAGGGCAAATCAATCCGGATTTGGGGGTGTGACCAACTTTGGAAAAAAGGTGCCCAAAGCAATTTTGGAATACGCGACCTATGGATTGATCACATTTCATCCATCACTGTTGCCAAAATATCGGAAAGCCAACCCGATCCAACATGTGCTATTGCGAAATGATTCCGTAACCGGGTTTACCTAGATCCGCATGGAAGAGGCGTTGGACCGGGGCCACATAGAGGCCCCGGAAAAAATGACCCTATTGCCGACAGATACCGATTGATATCTCATCATAAGATTGGTTAAAACGGGTAAAAAAATGCTTGGCTCGCTTTTCTATAAAATTTTCAATGTATTGAGCGTAATTTATATCACACTGCGATCCCTGATCGTTGCAAAATGTGTAATGATTCGGGGAGACTTGGGACGACTCGATTTTAGTTCAAACCCGACGCTGAAAATTCAATTTATCCGTGATCCCCGGAAAATAATTTGTTTTGTAACAGTCATTGTAAAATGTTTTACATTTCGTTCACAGCATCAGTGTTATTATCGCTCCTATGCATTAATAAAACTCTTGAGGCGATTGAATTTCGATGTTAATTTTAATGTCGGTTTGCGAAACCTGACGACACTAGATGATCCTGTTCGCGGGCATTGTTGGTTGACTTTTAAAGGCCGTCCGGTTTTTGAGTTTGATCGCGCTTCTCTCGATTTATATCCTCTAAAACTTGATGTTGCCCCAAATGGCATTGTCTATTGGGTTGGAAAAAACGATAAAAATGTTATTCGTGAAAAAAAGACAAAGGGAACAAGTTAGTCAATACGAAACATAAACAGAAAAGTTGAAGTTTATGGAAATATCAGCAAAATCAACCTTTAACATTCCCGAGAGCGTGGCATGGCGAAATGTTAATGATGAAATAGTCATACTTAAACTCAAATCCGGGGAATATTATACTTTGAATGAAGTTGGCCAGCAGATCTGGCATGCAATTAGCGAACAGAAAGATGTGGAAAGTATTACAAAGCATATCGTTAATTTGTTTGACGTAACGTACGAGAAAGCACTAGAAGACGTAATGAAATTCCTTGATAATATGCTCAAGGAGTCTATGGTGTCATTGAATGAAATCTAGTTGACTCTAATCATGAGCCACCGACACGGTCGGTGGTCGTTGACTGTCTCGCAGCAGACAATTTGGGCTTGGGATTTCGAACGCAAACCTTGGCTCCTTGCAAATGCCTCACCAGTTGGTGCGATTCGAAATGTACTCAGCTGTCGGCATCCACCGTGGGCAACTATTTAACCCGATTCTTACCAACCGATTGACTCTAATCATAAGTCACCGACAAGGTCGGTGGTCGTTGAATCGTTCGGAACGAGTTTGAAAAACGATGATGGGAGACTGCTGTCAGCCGTCTGTGTATTTAAAGATTGTCTAGGACCTAAGGTGCGGAATTTTGTGCGGAATTTGTGGCGTTATTGATTTTAACGGCCTGAAACAAAGCGAGAAACTTCGTGAACAAGTTGCAGGCATGCTGATCAGGTTGCATCACCGAGGGCCGGATGCCAAGGGGACCTATCATGAAGGCGCCGCACACCTGGGTTCATCGAGGCTTGCCATTCTAGACCGCACTCAAGAAGCAAACCAGCCCATGATCAGCTCAGATGGCAATTACATCATCGTCTTTAACGGGGAGATCTACAATTATATTGAATTACGCCGGGACCTGGAACGAAGAGGCATTTTCTGCAGAACAAAAAGTGACACCGAAGTTTTGCTCAATATTTTTATGGACAAAGGGGAAAGTTGCCTGCATGACCTAAGAGGCATGTTTGCCTTTGCTGTCTGGAATAAAGCGAAACAGACCCTTTTCGTGGCTCGGGATCGGATGGGAGAAAAGCCATTTGTTTATCACTATGAAAATGGTGTGTTCTCGTTTGCTTCTGAAATCAAGGCCCTGCTTGAATTACCCTGGGTAAAAAAGAAAATAAATTTTCCCGCACTGCACTATTGTTTGCACTTTATAACAGTTCCGGCCCCTTATTCTGCTTTTGAAGGTATACATAAACTGCCGCCTTCTACAAAAATGCGAATTAATTCAAAGGGAATTGTTGCCGAGCGGTATTGGCAACCGCGATACAGGCCGGATGTTTTTATGAAGGATCCAAAGGAGTGCATGCAGGCAATCAATCAATGCTTGAGCGAAACTGTCCATATCATGTGCCGGAGCGAGGTACCGCTTGGTGTGATGCTGTCAGGAGGTCTTGATTCGAGCGCTATCGTTGCAAGCATCGCCCAACATCATAAGCGCATTGACACTTTCTGTGTAAGCAAAAAAAACAGCGGAGACGATGAGTTTGCAGCAGCTTCAGTTGTGGCAAATCACTGCGGAACCAGGCACCATGAGCTGGAGTTTAGGCACGACAATTATCTATCTTTGTTTCATGAAATCGTCAAAAGTTACAGTGAGCCGGTTGTCTCTTTTGGCCCGCTGCATACCCATGTGCTTTCACGGTTTATAAAGGAACATATCACCGTTGCCTTAACCGGAAACGGTGGAGATGAGCTTTTCGGTGGTTATAACGAACACAGAAATCTGCTTGAATATGACCAATCCGGTGGGTTTGAACACGATCATATCGGAAGAAAAGTTGAACAGATCCCACCGGATCTGGCGCGTAAGGTTTATCAGCGATATGGAGACCAGACACGACTAGAAAGGAAGCGATACCTTTATGCGGCCATGCGTTTTGTGCCAATTAGCTCATTTTGTGCAAGGGTTTACGGCACGCGCATGAAAGAAGTTTCCGTGAATTATGATCCTTTGCAATTGTTTGTTGAGCAACATGAACGATATGGTGCGCCAAACATGTTTGACGGGGCCCTTTACCAGCAACTCATGCAGGGGAGTCAGCATGCGCTTGTGGATTTCCCGGATATTTCCGGAATGGCACATTCGGTTGAATACCGGTCGCCTTTTCTTGATGTTCGGATGGTCGAAATGGGCATGCGGATTCCGGCAACAATCAAAATCAGACCAGAGCTACAAGATGGGGGTGGAAAGTGGATTTTTCGGAATGCCTTAAAACACAGCTTGCCTCAAGAGATCGTAAAAATGAACAAAGTTGGTTTCGGTGCAACCATACCTTACAAGCAATGGTTTTTCACGGCGTGGTTTAAGTTTCTCGAAGAAAAGCTTTCAAATCCTGTTCTTGAGGATCTGCAACTGTTCCAGACCAAGGAACTGCTCGATATGTTTTATAACGGAGCAAGAGGCGGATTGTTGCTTCTGGAGCATTTATGGGGCGTGGCAATGATTTCAATGTGGCTCGACAATTACTTTGAAACTTGAACTAAAATAGTATAAATAGAGTCCACGTTTTTTACATCAACAATCAAATGGATTCGTTGTCACAGCCGTAATCCATCCCCATGAAAATCAAAATAATAAAGTAAAATTAAAACGTTGCCCGTATAGGTGCATTGACACATGAAATCGATTGAAGATATTTTGACCAATGAAGTCAGGCTGCCTTCGCTGCCGTCCATTGCCATGCGCATTCTCACTGCAGTCAAAACCGACGAGGCTTCGCTGGGCGAATTAGCGAAAATAGTTTCATCTGATCCGGCCCTGGCTGCCAGAGTTTTAAGAATATCCAACTCGTCCTTTTATTCCCTGACACAAAAGGTTGACAGCATCCAGAAAGCCCTGACCATTCTGGGAACAGAAACATTAAAAAACATTGCTCTTTCTTTTGTAATCGTACGCTGTATGCAGACCAATGATGGCAGTGGATTCAATTTTGATTTGTTCTGGCGCAGATCCGTAACCGCTGCGGTTGCATCTGATCTTATTGCCGAGGCCATCGGTCAAAAAAGAGATGATATCTTTATAACCGCCCTTCTCCAGGATATCGGCATCGTCATACTGTATCTTTGTATGTCCGAGGAGTATCTGAAGGTGCTGGATGAAAAGCGGGTTTCCGGCGTCTCCATTGTTTCGGCCGAAAGAAAAATCTTCAGCTACGATCATCAAGCGGTTGGCACTCAAGTATTGCAGAAATGGGGTTTGCCGGAGAGTATTTACCTGCCGATACAATATCACCACAATAATACCAGCGTTCCCACCAATTGGCGGGAGAAGGCGCAACTGTTGTGGTTGGCCGATCGCATGTCATCGGCTTATCATGGGGCTCGCTGTGCCGATAAAATAAATGACATCAACGATACGCTGGGACAGGTTTACGGATTCAATGATAGGGAGATCAGCCGTCTCATTGACGCTGTTGCCAATAAAAGTGTTGAGATATTGTCCTATTTTGAATTGGACGCGGGTGATATGAAGCCCTATTCGCAGCTCTTGCTGGAAGCGAACGAGGAGCTTGGCAAACTTAATATTTCCTATGATCAATTGATATTGGAGCTGAAACGATCAAAAGAGTGTGCGGAAGGCTTGGCTTTAGAACTGCAGCAGGCCAACGAAAAACTGCGTGAAATCGCTACCCGGGACGGATTGACCGGACTGCATAACCATCGGCACTTTCAAGAAGTAATGGTAAAGGAAATCGGTCGATCGGTTCGGTACAAGAAGCCCTTAACACTTCTAATACTTGATATTGACAATTTTAAGCGCGTTAACGATGCGCACGGACATCCGGCCGGTGATAAAGTACTCGTGACGGTCAGTGACCTGATGCGTCAGACTGTCAGGGAATCAGATCTGGTGGCCCGTTACGGTGGTGAAGAGTTTTCTATTCTTCTACCGGAAACCAATTTAGATGGTGGCACGATCCTGGCCGAGAGACTCAGAAGAGCCATCGAGAGTACAGAGATTGATGTGGAAGGTCACCGTGTTAAAGTCACCATTAGTATCGGTATTACGACTTACAATCTTGAAGCCGGTCACAGCGGAAAAGCCAAATTCATACAGTCTGCGGACAGGGGGCTGTATCTCTCCAAAGAAAGCGGCCGCAATCGAATTAGCATTGTTAAGATGCCGGCTTCCTAACCGCCTTTTGCGATCCACTCGTTTTCCTCAACCAAACCCAACCTCAGCTAAATTTTTTTAGGAATGTTGCAAACTTGGAATAGAATCCCTATCTTCTTGATCGGTATCGCTATCGGGATCTAAATGGTATTCGGCATGAAAAATCAGAAAGCCAGCATCGAAAAGGTGAATTGGACCGCATTGCTGCAATGCTTGGTCGATTGAGCGGCAGGGGTTATAGTGTACAGGAAGGGTTCGAGGGATACGGTTATACTGAATTCGATCTCGATCCCGATTTCGATAAGATATAGCCCGAACTGTATTTCCCTTGAACCGAATTTAAACCCTTTCCTCCAACTACATTGGAGAAGAACCAAAATATATAAAGTAAGGCTATGGCATGAATATCCTTGAAGCCAAACACTTGTGCAAAGAGTACTACCTGGATCAACGCCGGCTGACCGTTTTGGATGACGTCTCCCTTTCCATTGCCGCCGGTGAATTTGTGGTTGTTTCCGGAAGCAGCGGAAGCGGTAAAACCACGCTTTTGACGCTGCTTTCGGGCCTGGATCAGCCCAGCTCCGGCAAGGTCATAGTCGATGGTCACGAGATTACCGGTGCCAGTGAAGATGAACTGGCGCCACTTCGTAACCGAAAAATCGGTTTTGTTTTTCAGTCCTTTCACCTGGTGCCGTCCATGACAGCCAAGGAAAATATCATGTTTCCGGCTGAAATTATGGGCAGTGCGGATGCCGAAAGCCGGGCCTTGCAATTATTAGAGCGCGTGGGTTTAACCAATCGGGCCGACAATATGCCCAGTCAGCTGTCGGGCGGTGAAAAGCAGCGGGTGTCCCTGTGCCGGGCCATGATCAATTATCCCAAGCTTTTGTTTGCTGACGAACCCACCGGCAATCTGGATTCAGAGAACGGCGCTATGGTCCTGTCCCAGCTTGTCGCGTTAAAATCCGAACAAGGGGCGACATTAATTCTGGTAACCCACAATCCCGAGATTGCTCAGGCAGCCGATCGGGTGCTGGTGCTTCGGGACGGCCGCCTTTTAGGGCCGCGCATCAATGCGAACACGTCCGATCCTCATATGGGTACTTTTCAACCTGACAGGTCGCAGTCATGATGATATTTCCCGGCTATTTGCGACGTGAAGTGACCCGATCCACGACCTTAGCTATCGTTTTTATTCTATGTGTTGGCATGTCCCTGGTCACGCTAACGGCTTTCACCGGTTTTTCAAAAAGTGTAAACGTGTCGCTGCTCAATGACGCCCGCAAACTGCAGGCTGCCGATATTATCATCCGATCGTATGAGCCCATTTCGAAATCCCTGATGCTTGCCGTTGACCAACAAGTTGAGGCCGGAGCGGTGCTATTGACACGCTACAATGAGTTTTACAGTGTCGTCCGGGCCGACGATGAGAACCGTTCGGTTCTGTCACTCCTGAAGGTTGTTGAAAAAGGCTATCCGTTTTACGGGACGGTAAAGTTGCAGTCCGGTTCTCCCCTGCACCAGGTGTTGACACCCGGCAGGGCTGTGGTGGCACAAACCCTTTTAGATCGGTTGGGATTAAAGCCCGGCGACCGCATTCAGGTGGGCCACACCGCCCTGACCATCCAGGACGTGGTTCTGTCTGAGCCGGATCGTCCCATTCAAATGTTTTCATTTGGACCGCGTGTATTTGTTTCCCGAGCGGATTTAGATGCTTTGGGTCTGATCCAAACCGGCAGTCGAATTCGCTATGTTCATCTGCTGAAAGTAACGGATACGGGCCAGCTGGACGCCATCTACCAGACATTACGCGCTGCCGCCGATCCGGATATAGAGCGTGTCGATACCTTTCAAACGGCCCAGTCACGGGTTAAACGATTTTTTGATAACTTTATATTCTTTTTAAAATTGGTGGGAATTTTTATTCTGACCCTCTCGGGCGTCGGTATTCAGAGCACATTGACCGCTTTTTTAAAAACCAAGCAGGAATCCATCGGCGTCATGAAAGCATTGGGTGCCACCAATCGCCGTGTTCTGGTTCACTATACGCTGGTGGTCATATTGCTGGGATGCATGGGCATGGGAATCGGGATTGTGTCCGGTATTCTATTACAATACGGATTGGCGCAGCTGTTGGCTGGATTTTTCCCGGAAGACATGCCCTTTGTCATTGCCTGGATGGGTTTGGTTGAAAGTGTGATTTTAGGCATCATGGTGGTCCTGATTTTTTGCTTCGTTCCGCTATATCGATTGACCGGGCTTCGACCGGTGATGATTCTACGCAAAGATGCGGCCGCAACGGTTAAGCGCTGGCCGATTTGGTTGTCCTACGCCGTATTCGTGATCTTCTTTTTCGGGCTGGTATTCCGGCACATGCAGGATTTTCGCTTCGGCCTCTATTTTGTGGGTGCTGTAGGCGGTCTTATCGCCTTGACGGCCGGTGCCAATTACTGGCTGTTAAAAGGGTTGCGACGACTTTCAATTCGACCCCTGGCTATCAGACAGGCCATTCGAAGTCTGTTTCGAAAAGGCGCGGCGACCCAAATGATCATGGTGTCCTTGACGACGTCGCTGTGTGTGATTTTCTCCATTTATCTGGTGGAGAAGAATCTCGATGCGACTTTTGTAAAATCATTTCCCCCAGACAGTCCCAATCTATTTTTTCTGGATATTCAACCCCAACAGCAAAATGATTTTAAAGCATCTATAAACAGGGATTTGCAGCTATACCCCATCATTCGTTCCAGGGTTACGCATGTCAATGGTGTTGCCATCGACCGTGAGGCTGAACGCGCCAAGAAAAGGGATAACCTGGCACGCGTTTTCAACTTAAGCTACCGGGACCACCTGTTGACTGACGAAATCATTCAATCGGGTAATACACTATTTCGCGATGACTGGCAGGATATCCAGGTATCTGTATTGGACATGGTTGTGGACATGCATCCGATGGCCATCGGTGATACAATCCAGTTTAATATCCAGGGTGTGCCCCTAACCGCCAGGATTTCAAGCATCCGATCACGTACACAAGATTCGCTGCGACCGTTTTTTTATTTCATTTTTGAAGAAAAAACGCTCAAAGGCGCCCCCCAAACGCTGTTTGCGGCGCTGCGTGTGGCGAGCGCTGAAATTGGCAACCTCCAGACACGGATTGTAAATGAGTTTCCAAATATCAGCGTCATTGATATGTCGGAAACCATCAGGGTCTTTGCCGGCCTGATGCAGCAATTATCGCGGGTTGTGCGGGCCTTTACGGGTCTCAGCATCTCGGCTGGCATCCTGATCCTGATTAGCGCTGTTTTCGCAACCCGGGCCGAACGCATCAATGAATCGGTTTATTATAAAATTTTGGGTGCCGGCAGATCGTTTGTTTTAAAAGTTTTCACGCTTGAAAATCTGGTGATGGGCCTCTGCAGCGGTGGTTTGGCCGTGATCCTTTCTCAACTTGGGACCGGTGCGATCTGCCGGTTTGTTTTGGATATTGATTACCGTCCCTTCTTAATGGCCTGTACGTTGATGGTGCTAGGGGCAGTCCTGCTGGTCATTGCTGTCGGTTTATTCTCGGCCAGATCGATACTGCAAAAAAAGCCCATTAGTTATTTGCGAGAGCACCAGGAGGGATGACTCGATTATGCGGCTATAATCATTTGAAGTTTTATGATAAAAGTTACTATACTAAATGTCAAATATGTGTTTCGAAATTAAAGTCTGAGCGAAAGCGGTTCAGGTATTTTTTCAATACGTCATATCAGCATGAATCTGCCTCGCTAGCGTAGTGCCCTGACGGATTGGTGATGTTTCGACTGCCTGATTTTACTACCAATCGGCTTAGCTTCATCACCAATCCGTGGGGCACAGGTAAAATTTTGGATTGATATGTCGCATTGAAAAAATACCTGAACCGCTTTTTAGGCCAATCGGAACATATGACAACCGCTATAACTTCTCTGGGGTTATAGTTTCAGATCCAAGCCGCACATCGAACATTCAACGTCCGAGTATTCTGGCATTGAGCAGACAGCGATTTCGATGTTTAATCAATCAAAAGAAATTCTGGTTCGCAAAGGTTCTGGGATAATAAGTAGGCAAGCAAAATGACGCATCATAGAAATATCACTAGGTTGTTTTTAGCATCGATACTGATCGCATCCGTTTTATTGATTGCTTGTGGTAGCGAATCTCCACCCGCCGCCAGCCCAACCCAAACATCAACAAAAGAGACAGATGCCGGTTTTAGGACCATTGTGGCGGTCGGCGACAGCCTGACCGCCGGTTATGGTGTTGGAGAAAATCAGGCTTACCCGGCCCTTTTGCAGGAACGCTTACTCCAGGAGGGGTATTTTTTTCGCGTTGTCAACGCTGGAATCAGCGGCGAAACCAGCAGTGGTACCCGCTCACGCATTGACTGGGTGATCAGCTCACTCAATCCGGATATCATCATATTGGAAACCGGTGCCAATGACGGACTGCGGGGAGTTGATACCGCGGTACTCGAGAAAAATCTAACTGAAATTATTACGACCATCCAGGCGCAAGGTATTGTGGCTGTCATGGCAGGTATGAAAATGCTCCCCAATTTTGGACCCAACTATACCAAACAATTTGCTGAAGTGTATCCACGGGTAGCCAGGCAGATGGGTGTTATTTTCATACCTTTTTTTCTTGAAGGCGTTGCCGGGGACAAGCGTTATAATTTAGCTGATGGGATTCATCCCAATCCCGAAGGGTATCGACGCATCGTGGCGCATATCTATCCGTATGTGGTCAAAGCAATTAAACAACTAAAAAACTGAACGATGAGCAGTATGTTGTTCTCACGGTTGATCGCGTAGCTTTCAAAATGATAAGTCTATCGAAATCGGGATCAGCATTCTGGGGGTCAATGGATATAGCGGTCATGTTGATCCGATAGCGATTTCGATCGCGATCCCGATCCCGAACAGCTTGGAAGCATATTTGATAAGCCATAAGCCGTTAGCAGCTATGAGCCACCAACAACTATCTAATAGCCGCGACCGGAGGGAGCCCTATGGGATTATTCAGTTTTTTCACACCCAAATCATTTGAAGATATCGAGGCCAAAGCTGACCGGCTGGTACAGTCCGATGATTTGGGCCTGGCTAAATTGGAATATGAAAAATCTCTAGACCGGCTGCACTCGACTTCAATACAAGACGCCTCCGGCCACCAGGAAAGAATTGAATGCAAAATTCGCAATACATGTGAAACCCTGGCCCAACAACATGTGGACAGGGCCAAAGATCTTGTGGCGGCAAAATGTCCCGCGGAGGCGTCCGAGTTGCTATCACTGGCGCGAGACTTGTCAAACAATATCAATTTGCAGCAGGATATCGATGGTCTTGTGAACCAGATTGAGTCGCACGATCAAATCTTGGACCAATTCGCATTTATGCCGGAATCAAACGATCCCGAAACAGTTGATCCAGAGGATGAAGACGGATATTTTCAAATATTGCTGAGTACCTTGCCGGAAGACACTCAGGCAGATTACCTTGCACTCGGTGAGCGCTTTCAATCCGGCTATTTGGCTTTGAATCAAGGGCATTTCCCATTGGCAGCGGAATTACTCCGTCAGGTTGTGGCCGAACATGAAGAGCAGGTCACCTATGCCCACCTGGAATTGGCTAATGCACAACTTAACTTGGGCCAGACAGAAGCTGCCGCTGTTTTGTTAGAAGAATTTCTCGAGATATACCCGCTATCGGTACAAGCATATGAGAACCTGTGCGAAATTTATTGGGAACGCGGTGAAACCGATCGTGCCGATCGAATGCTGCAAGCTTGTCCCGACAAGTTAAAACTGACGGTTCCTATATTGCTCCTCATGGGAGAAACCCTGTATCGTTCTGGAAATTTTGCCGGCGCCATTGATTTTTATCTTAAAGGAATCGAATATCTGGGATGGCAAGAGCCGATCGCCATTGCACTGGCACGAACATACGAAGCTGCAGACCAATTGGAGGAGGCCCTATCCATTTACCAGGAGATCGTGAACAATTGCAAAAGCTGCCACCAACGTCTGGACCCGCATGTTCGGCACCGCTACGTGGAGCTGCTTTTTGCAGGTGGTGAGCGTTCCAGTGATCTACTGGATAATTATTTTGCACTTTGTTCGGAAAACCCCACATATCAGCATCATTATTATCAGCGCATCAGTGACATCTACGAACGCCAAGGCTATCCGGATGAGGCCACGCGCTATCGCGCGATTGCAAGGCAGGTTGAAGGCAGGCGGGAAAATTGAATATTGCTATTTTTCGGACTTTTTACGAGTCTATCAATTTTGAACAGGGAATGTCGAATGCTGAAGTCTGCGGACCACCGGGAGCAAATAATTTGACATTCTGTAATCGACATTCGATATTTGATAACGAAAGCTTTCAGCTACCCTGGGCCCCTCGAATTCTTGACCCCTTGAATCCCCAGTATTATTTCCGATGCAATACTCTAAAAATTCCATAGGCAACGATTCCCGAAAGCACGCCCTGCAGGAGATTGGGTGGAATTTCCGCCAGGGCGGCTTTGGCATCGGTGACACCAAAAAAAGGCATGGTCACGGCCATGGCCGGGTAGATAACCGCTTCGAAAATATAATAACCGCTGACCAGGATAGCGATCCCCACCACAATAGCCAGGATTGGCCAAAGCCTCTCCTTACGGCCACCCCAGACGATCAGTCCCATGACCAGGCCTTCCAAGCCCTTGACCACGGCGGTTGCCAGAATAAATTGTGGAAATCCAATGGCGTCAGCGGCAGCCGGTCCGATGGCCCCCACCAATGCGCCCACCCATGGCCCATACAGCAAGGCTGCAGCCATCACAAAGGTGTCTCCCAGATTGAAATAACCGCCGGTAACCGGGATGGGAATCCGGATGAGCATGGTTCCCACAAAGGCAAGCGCTGCAAAAGCAGCCACAATGCCGACTTGAAATAGGAGTTTGGATTCTGAGTTTAGGGTCATGGACATGTCCTTTTCAATTGTAACCAGCAGGGCCGGTGGCTTATGAAGTGAGTAAGCTTATACCTGGATCTTGCACGAGTCGGAGGCTTTCATAGGCAAGGCGTCTAAGGGTGAAGTCGTAGTTTTTTACTTCGAACCCTTGGCAACGCGGCATATGGAAGCCTCCGGCTCGCCCTCCGGGTGAAATTTGATGAGTAAAAAAAGGACTTTCACCCAAAAAACCTAATGGGTTATTTATTACAAGTTGTAAGAAGATCTAAATCAATAACAATAAAGGACTTTGGGAAAATTTCATCAAATTTCATGCAAGATTCAGGTTATAAATGACAACTCAATGCTGATTGTCAAGCCATAATGATAGCGTTTGTCAAAAATTCCGAGTGAGATACATTTTAACAAGCATAGATGGCTAATCAGGATTGTTCCTGTGGTTTTGTTCTGTCGATGCTTGTGATTCCCTGCCCGGGAGTCGTGCGATTTCCTCGGCCCACAGCGGGATATGGCGGACTGAAGAACATATGCCCTCCACACCGACCTGGATCATATTGCGGACCAAAATTGAAGCGCGTACTTGTAAGGAAAGCTTGGGCGCACCAGGGGATGCCTGCCGGCTCATGATTCGGTTCAGGATTCTTTCTTCACGCAGAACTTCCAGGATTTCAGGAATTACAAAATAGATTACGTGGATGCACACCCGCGTAAACATGAGGGCACTTTTTTGGAAAAGGCTGACCCCACCCGCTTGGTTCAGCAGCCGGTTTTCCATGCGGTGGAACGGAATAGCCGCCACGATCGCCAGCGCCAGCGGAATCACCGTAAGCATGGTGACGGCCAGGGCCGCATAGTGGGAAGCGATGACATTCAAACCGGCTGTTGTCCAATCCCGTGTAAACAACGCGATGAGAGAAATCGCAGACCCCAGCAATACAACCGGCAGGGTAATCAATAGGCTGATGATCAGCGCCAGGCGATAGGATGAAGGGCCCAGCAGGCCGAATGCGGCGCCGTGCACCATGAGGGCATAGGCAATCCATCCTAAAGTTAGTCCCGGAACTATCGTTTCTTGGAAATAACCCAGGGGGTATCCCGAAAAGGCCGGAATGGCCAATATGCATAACAGCGTCAATCTGGATCGCCAGTTCATGATGGATTCGTTTCCAATTCCAGCCCAATGGTAAAAACCGGGGATGCCGATGTTTGGTCGCCGGCAACGCTGGACCGTGTGACCCGCAGCAAGCTCCCGGCAATGGTGTACCACCAGGGTTTGTGAGAGATCAGCATGACTGCTGTTTGCTGACGGTGGGCTGTGGCTATAACCGCGGATACAAAAGCCACGGCACTGGAACGACTCATTCCCCAGTCCGGTTCATCTAAAATTAGGGCAGATGGTTTGCCGGCTAAACGGGCGGCCACCAGTATGGTTTTAATATCCACAAGGGAGTGCTGGTTGTCCGACCAATCGCCGATGGGGACCGACTGGTGAGGGGGTGCCTGCTTGCGGGCGTTTGCATAGTGCCTTTGCAGTTCACAGTAACAACTATAAATCTGGTCGGAATGGCCTTTGGGTGGTTTATGCGACAAGGCGCCAAACGAGCGTAACATGGTCTGGCTGAGTACATCCTGAAACAAAAGACGTGGTGGCTGCTGTGCGTGTGGGCTTTCGAGGACAACGTGACCCTTGGCGGACACAGCGTGGGCGATGGTCCTGGCCAGCAGGCTTTTGCCTTGACCATTATCGCCAACCATTAAACAAGGGGATATCAGATCCAAGGTGATGTTTTCGATGGCGGCATAAGCACCACGGGTCGCCAGGGGATGCAAAGAAACCATCAAGGGGATCTGAACATCGGTCATTTTCAGCCTAAAGGAGATCTGAGACGGTGACGGCCGAATGAACGGATCGGATGGACCGATAGTATCCAGATCACCCTCGCCGGCCAGTGCCATAATGGAAAGTGGTTTTCGGCTACGCTTGCACACGGTATTTAAATGTTCAAGCAGATGCCGATTGGTATTCGAAAGCCAGGTAAATGGACTGGCAACCACCACGTGTGAAAAGAGCGGCATACTGACGGTCGTTTTGGCCAGGGCCAGCTGAACGGTTTCACCGCCGGACAATGTTCGGATCGGTTGCGACAGCAATTCGGATATTTCAAACTGCCGGGCTGTTTCCAGGACGTGTTTTTCGCTGATATTGCCGCTATTGGCAGCCGACATAAGACTGGCCATCAATACCTGGCGGGGGGTTCCAAAAGCAAGACAATCCCTGGGATTACTGGGGATGTAAGCAACCGAGCCATTTTTACTTGAACGGGTTTCGCTGCGGGCAATCTGATTAAAATCCCGCCAAAAAACGGCGGGGCCGGCATGCCGCCGGGCCAGACTGAACCCCACCGCACGCCTGAAGGCAGCTTCTCTGTCTTCATAGCTGTTAAAATAGGTGCTGATGGGATCCAGGGATGAATTCATGTGTCAATATTTCTCTGAAAGTAACTGATCACCAAAATTCACACGAATAACAAGTGTGGTTTATGGCGCAAACATCCAGCCATTCAAGATCTATCCGAACATCGAACATTGAACATCGAAGTCGCTTACCGCAATTATTCCTTAACTCTAATCATAAGCCACCGACAAGGTCGGTGGTCGTTGACTTTCAGTGTTCGATGTTGGACGTTCGATGTTCGATGTTAATCTTTTCCCATTTCTCCATCTAAAAAAAGGAATTAATTATAACTACCCGAGCACCGAAAAGGTACTGCCTTCAATTATCTCCCGGTTTCGAGAAAAAATACCCATATTCAGCTTAAAATCGATGTGGTGCAGGGGCACCTGTAGCGGGTCTCTGTCATGGTTGTGGCCATTCTCACAGGCATCGATCAACGCCGCCATCAGGCGTCCGATGGCGGGCCCATTCTTGTATTGGTTGCCACTGGTGCCGATGGCCAGGTAGAAACCCGAAAGGTCGGATTTGTCATAAATCGGAATCCAATCATCACTGACATCATATAGATCGACGATGCCTTTGGGGCTGTTGGGAATTTGGAGATCGGGTATGCGTTTGGCCAAGCGATAGGTCTGGGCCTGATATTGAGCTTGAGTTACATTCTGGTTGTATTGGTCGGGGTTGTCGGCCCATTCTCTATCATCACAAGCCGGATCTTCGCTGCCCACCAGAATCATGTTGCCGGTTTCGGGCCGATGGTAGCCGCCCAGATCGCCATCGCCCACCACCAGACCGTCTTTTTCATAACTGAAGGTTGGGGGAGAAGGGACAAAATGGACTTCATGGCGCAAGGGCCGGGTCTGAATGTTCATTTTATGGGCGACACCGGCCAAGTGATTGATAAGGGCCGAATGGGGTCCGGCGGCGTTCACCAGGATAGGCGCATCCAGGCGGGTGCCGTCTGACAGGGAAACACCTTGGACGCAGTCCTTATCACTGTGAATTTCGGTTACTTCGGCCTGAAAACGGAATCGGGCGCCGTAGGACTCGGCGGCCTGTTGAATATTTTGAACCGATAAAACCGGGTCGTTGATATAGCCATCATTGGGATAAAAAAGAATTGTATCGCTTATTTTTTCTTTGGATGGTTCATCAAACAGTGGATCCTCAGGTCGGCGGGGGGGGAAATAGGAATCATCCACAAAGTGGGGCATGCGGGCCAACAGTTGCGCGCGGGTCCAGATTTCATAGGGAATGCCCAATTGATCATGCAGCCGCATGTGATTGCTGGGATCATGGCTTTTGTCATAGATGTTTATCAGTCCGGTTTGATGGAAATGCGCCAGGTCCATGGGGTTGCCGGGGCCAATATAGTCTTGCCATTTATGCCAGTCGAACCAGCTGTCATAAGCAATGGCTGTGCCTTCCAGGGTTGAATAGTGTGTGCGAATAATGGCGCAGGTATTGCTGGTGGAGCCTTGCCCGGCCGCCCCGAGTTTGTCCACATTGAGGGTTTGAAAGCCCTTGCGTGACAGCTCATAAGCAATGGCAGCGCCGCAAATCCCGGCTCCGATAATAATACAATCATAAGTAGACTTCATGTGTGAATGCCTCCAGGGGGTTATCAATAGGCTAAAAGAATAGCTGACGGATTATTTCTTTGGCGTCACCTCTGTACCCGGGTCGGATTTAATAATTATTGGATCAATTGGCTTATTTATGGTAGTCTGTCAAGCCTGACCCGTATAATTCATGAAACTTAACAAGTCATGAAATCCAATGATCATGGCAGATTTGGACGGCCTGCGTCACGTGCTCCCGGGGAACCAGTAGCGAGATTCGAAATGATGTGGTGGTCAATCCATTAATACGGATACCAGCGTTATCCATCAGTTTGATGGTTCGCAGCAATGTTTGGCTGTCTCTGTTCAGGCCTTCACCAATGAGCGAGAGGGCAGCCAGATGGGTGTCAAATGCCAGATCTGATCCAAATTCGGCCTGCAGGTTCTTTTTTATGTCCTCCCAGGCGTAGACGTGGGCAGCCGGTACCACAAAGGATGCTTTGGAAAGGTACTCGTCTGACGCCACGTGGGAGATATTGACCTCCTTTACGCCTACCTGTTCCGACTCTAAAAAGGAGATAACTTCCTGAAAGCGTTGGCACACGGGCAGCCCTGACATTCGGACGCGCTCGATACTTTCTTCGCGAACAACCGCCTGGACACCCACAATGGATCCAGGTGACAGTTTGCGAATCACAGTTTCGCGTCCGGGTTCAAAGGTGCTGCGCGCGTATATGGCGATGTTTTTCTGCTTGGCAAATTGAACGGCACTGGCATTGAGCACTTTGGCACCGGCGGTGCTCATTTCCTGCATAACCGGATAAGAAATTTCGGGCAGATGCCGGGCATTCGGCACCAGGCCGGGATCCGTGGAATACACGCCGTCCACATCTGAGTAAATTTCACAGCGATCTGCATCCAGGGCTGCGGCCAAAGCCACAGCGGAGGTGTCCGAGCCACCCCGACCCAAGGTGGTGATATCGCGTTTGTAACTGACGCCTTGAAACCCGCCGATGATCACCACTTTGCCTTGGGCCATTTCATCCTGAACGCGAAAAGGTCGTACTTCGATGACTTGGGCATCGTTGTGGCGGTCATTGGTAATGATACCGGCTTGGGAACCGGTTAAAGAAACCGCCTCAATTCCAGTTGCATTCAAGGCCATGCACAGCAGGGCCATGGTGATTCGCTCCCCGGTGGATAAAAGCATGTCCATTTCACGTCGCGGCGGTTTGGGTGACAATTCGCGAGCCATGGACAGCAGGTTGTCTGTGGTTTTGCCCATGGCAGAAACCACGACGGCCACCTGGGTCTCCTGTCGCCGTACGGACGCTATCAAGTTAGCTATTTGCCTAAGTTTATCCAAGTCGGCCACACTGCTGCCACCATATTTTTGAACGATACAAGTCATTTCAACCTCCCTCTTGATCGGCTGTAGACGGTCAGCCATAAGCTGCTTAAAGCTTTGGACTTAAAGCTTAAGGCTTGAATTATTTATATACCCCAAAGACCAACCAGAGACAAGGGGGTTGTAACTGGACGATTGATAATAATGTATTACATTGTGGTGGTGATTTTACTTCACAAAATTACATGATTTTAATTTTACTTCAGTCTAAATCCAAAAGAAATAGGTGGCTAATATGAAATATTTAGTATCGATACTCATTGTTCTGTGTTGTACTGCCCACGGGGTTGCTTCAGAGGGTACTGCTGTAACGTACCAGGTCAGCGGACAGTCGTATGAGGGTTATTATGTCAGTCCGCATGATCAAGCGCCTCTTGTGGTATTGATTCATGATTGGGATGGTTTGACGGATTACGAGATCAAACGCGCGCAGATGCTGGCAGGCGCAGGCTATGCGGTGTTTGCCGCAGATCTTTTTGGTGCCGGTGTGCGACCGACCGAGGTCAAAGACAAGCGGCAGCATACCGGAGAGCTTTACAAGGATCGGGAGAAAATGAGGGCCTTGTTGAATGGCGCTCTGGCGGTCGCCAAAAGCAAAGGCGCCGACGTTAGCAATGCTGTCGCCGCTGGATACTGTTTTGGGGGGGCGGCTGTGCTGGAATTGGCACGATCCGGCGCGCCCTTGAAGGGATTTGCTACGTTTCACGGTGGTTTGAAAACACCTGCCGGTCAGGATTACAGCGGGACCACCGGAAAGGTTCTGATCCTGCATGGTACCGCCGACAAGGCCATACCCATGGATCAGTTTGCCCAATTGGCCCAAGAGCTGGAATCCGCCCAGATTGACCATGAAATGATCACCTACGGCGGGGCTCGGCATGCTTTCACGGTATTTGGGGGATCCCGCTATCAGGAAGACGCCGACAAAAAATCGTGGCAGCGGTTTATGAATTTCTTGGAGACAACCATAAGGCAATGATAAACGGTCGAATCCTCAGACCCGGTGACATCCTCGTTTGCTGCGTTTATCGGGTCTGTCGTGTCTGAAATTGCAGAGTTGTTCTACTTTACCTGAAATCCTTTTTGATTGATTTGTCACCAGATTTCGGGTCAAAAGCTACGCATTCCTTGCCGGAGCTTTTGTAGACAACCATGGCGGGCATCTTGCGGCTTTTAAAGTTCATGGCGTGACAACCATGGGGCGCCTTCTTGTCCCAGGTAATAAAATAGTATCGGCAGTGGCGGCAGTTTTTCATAAATTTTTTACAAAACCGTTCTCTGATTATTTCAATTCGTTTTGTCAGTTTTTACCTTTGGCACTGGACGAATTGAATTGAGAACGATAGTATCCATACGACAGATTGTCCGGACTTGACAAGGCCAACCTCATGGTTGCAACGTCGGGGCATCGGTTAATTGAAACTGTCCAAGCTGTTTTTGACATGAACTTTGAGCCAATCCAGAGGATCAAGCATGCTGAAGCGACAACAGGTCATCGAGAAAGCCCACGAACTTTTATTTGAAGATATTGGTTTTACGACTGCGGACCCATTTGAATCGC
>Ga0180436_10000862_pt1 | contig 30154 bp, 22 predicted proteins | sample SS_ome_2_FD_132434 | JGI IMG/M metagenome (GOLD analysis project Ga0180436, IMG submission 132434) | Hypersaline lake sediment archaeal communities from the Salton Sea, California, USA - SS_3_S_2 metaG | ecosystem: Environmental > Aquatic > Non-marine Saline and Alkaline > Hypersaline >... | reverse complement strand
CCGCCTCACGTTTGAACTCCTCATCGTACTGACGACGATGTTGATCGCTGGCCATTGTAAACACCTCCTGAAACAAAGATAACCTTGCTTCGAGCTGTGTCCACTAATTCGGGGGAAGTCCATCACATCACATACGCATGGGAGGATGGTTGTTGGGTAAGGACCTACTAACTCTTGAAACCGGCAGGTGGTATGCGTGGGAGATGTTGCCGGGGTACGGGGACGGGCGGTACTACACCCCCTATAAGGATTTCGCGTGTCGAACCACTGAAAACTGGCAGGGATCTGCTACGGTTGTCGTTCTTCAATGCCTGCTATGCTTCAGGTGTTCAGGACTTCAATCTGGACCTGAGAGTGCTGTACCGAGGCTATGGCTACATGATGGTCAAAATCGAAGGAACTGATGACTTGGATGGCGGAAGATGCGCTGTCGTCACCGATGTCAGTCTGCAGTGGCTTGAATGTCACTTTCCCGAGGTGATCCGCAATGCTGAAGAGCGACCTGCCTACGATCCGGACAGCATCGCGCGGTTCCTTGACCAAGTGGCAGGAAGCGGTTAGTCCAAGCCAACCATTGTCATGGCAAGGCGGAGGAAACAGGGGAAGTCAGGTCAGATATGCGGAGGAAACCGTTCGTGATGTGTTGCCATAGGTCGCACTTTGACTTAGATTTCATCATATCATGCCATGACAAGGTGGAGATGTACGCTGATGACGCTGACAATCGCACAACCGTTCCGAATAGCGCCGCAGTCGGCAGTGGACTTAGATCGAATCCCGGATCTCATCAGGGAGCATTCTAGGCAAAGATGAAAGACAAATACGAGAGGAAGCGCCGCGAAGCTATTAGCGCCATAGACCTGTTCTGTGGAGCAGGCGCGTTGACATACGGTTTGGCCAAAGCTGGTATCGATGTTCGACTCGGAGTGGACAATGATCCAGCTTGCGAGTATCCGTTCGCAGCGAATAACACAGCGGATTTTTTGCTCAAGTCTGTAACCGACATCAGCGGAAGAGATCTAGGCAGATTCTTCAAGAAGGGTACGGTAAGGCTGCTGGCCGGGTGCGCTCCATGTCAGACATTTTCCTCCTACTACCAAAAGGCTAAGCCTACCGACTCCCGATGGTGGCTACTCAATGAGTTTTCTCGTCTGGTAGAAGAAGTGGCGCCAGAGCTGGTTACAATGGAAAACGTGCCTGGACTTCGCGATCAAGATGTGTTCCGGGTATTCGAACAGCACCTTAGTGAGCAGGATTACCACATTTCGCATCAGATTGTGGACTGCTTTGAGTACGGTGTACCTCAGCATCGACGACGCCTGGTCTTACTCGCTTCAAAGCTAGGACCAATAGAATTGCTCACCCCCGAACGCATCAAATCAAAGTCGAGAACGGTTCGCACTGCAATAGAAAGCATGCCTCCACTTGAAGCAGGCCAGATCGATTCCAAGGATCCTCTTCATCGTTGCTCGGCCCTATCGCCCTTGAACCTGAAGCGCATAAGATCGTCGCGTCCAGGAGGCACTTGGCGCGACTGGGAGAACGACATAGTTGCGGATTGTCACAAGAAGTCAACAGGTAGAACATACCCTGGAGTCTACGGTCGAATGAGCTGGGATGAGCCCGCACCGACCATTACAACACAGTATTTCGGTTTTGGCAATGGCAGGTTCGGCCATCCCGAGCAAGATCGCGCCATATCGCTCAGAGAAGGGGCAATGCTACAAGGCTTCCCTAAAAAGTACAAGTTCGCAAGGGACAAGGACGAAATTCATATGAAGACGATCGGACGGCTTGTCGGAAACGCCGTACCGGTCAGATTGGGCTTTGTAATCGGTCGGAGTATCATTAAACACGCGGAGCAATATGGCTGAGATAAGTGGTTTTAGATTCGAGTTTTCCCTTGAGGTCCTGAACCATCTTGGTAGAGGACTATATAGAAGCTTTGCGACCGTCATTGCCGAAGCCGTCTCTAATTCGTGGGACGCAGAGGCAACTCTAGTTGATATTGCGATCACGGACAAGAGTCTCGTTGTTACAGACAATGGCAAGGGAATGGATGCAGCTGATTTTCAGGACAAGTTTCTAAAGATTGGCTACTCAAGAAGAGAAGACAGATCCAATAAGTCAGCTCGAAACGTCATTGGTAGAAAAGGCATCGGCAAGCTAGCAATGCTGTCTATCTCGGAGAAGGTAACCATAGTCTCGAAAAAGAAAGGGGCGGGGCTAACCGGGGGCAGGATAAACAACACAAAGCTGGACGAAAAGATTAGAGAGGATGGGAGATACACTCTAGAATCCTTAGCAACTTCCAAGATGAAGAATTTGCTGTGGAGCAGCACGAGGAAGACAGGGACCAAGATACTTTTTGAGAAGATCAGGACGAATCTCAACAGTGAAGACATTATTCGCAAGTACTTGGCCACTCAGTTCAACTTCATGTTTAGTATGAGAAGAGGCGATCGATTCACAATCAGAGTCAATGGTAGGCCTGTCACGGAAGATGATCTAAAAGAGCTCAATGACAATACGCAATTCATCTGGTACATTGGGAAGAAGGACAAGAGATTTGACCGACGTTTCAAGAGCCTCGACAAAAGGAAAGTCATATCGGACACGAGCATAAAGTTTGGAGGGAGAATTGTCCAGATCAGGGGATTCGTGTCCTCTGTCAGAAAATACAGTCAGCTATTGCTTAGAGGCTCTAAGGGGGACTTCAGAGCCAGCGTCAACCTATTCGCAAACGGCAGACTTAGACAGGAGAACGTATTCCAGGAAATCGCCAGGAAAACCCTAGCAGAAGACTATCTTTTTGGCGAGATTCATGTCGATGGATTCGAGGACAAAAAGACGGATCGGTTTACAAGTTCACGGGAAGGTATCATCACGGACGATCCGTTGTACCAGAGTTTTCTGAAGGAGCTAGCGAAGATACTCGAAACGATAATTCAAGATTGGACCCCGTGGAGAAATGAGCTGAAACAAGAAGGTGACATTGATCGAGACAAGCGACCAGGATATGAAGTAAGAATGGAGGAGAGTCGCAATAGGCGCGAGAGAGATTTCAAGGACAAGATCAATGAGAGCTTGAAGGACTCAAAGGTAAAGCAAAGGCTTCAAGTTAAGCTCAAGGAGCTGTCTTATAAGAACACAATGGTCTACCAAGACTTGTTCATTCTTGAGAACATCTTCCGGGAGTACATCAAGTTGGCTAATATCCAGGAAGAGGATTTGGATGATTCCGTTGAGGAAGAAAAGGAAATCAAGGACCTTATAGATCGCCTACGGGCTGATCGGGAGATTGATGAAGAGAGACACGCCCTTAAGGGCAAGATTGCGAAAGACGATCATTATCTGAACTACCTTGACTTCTTCAATCTTGGTGAAGTGATCGACTGCAAAATCATTAAGAGCAAGAGAAAGAAGGCGTACCAAAGAAAGCTTGAGCTTGACACCAAGGAGATATCGCCTGTCAGAAACACGGTTATGCACACTGTCGAGATAACAGATGATGTTGTGAAATGGGACAAGATCAAGTATGTCATAGACTACATTGAAAGCCTTAATGAAAAGAGTGGCGGACAAAGAGTCCCCAAGAAGAAGAGTTAGATTGCAATCGGGGTTTTCGTCAATGGATTCGGGATGAAAAGCTGTCAAGCTGCTCTTCACAAAAAGGAGACGAGTGGTCTTATCAAGTTTCCAAAGCTGAAAATGGATGTAGGCGTCAAGAGTACATCCGATAGAGATGCCTATGACGAATGAGGGAGGATACAGCAAACTCCTGTCAGGTTGCCCAGAACCTGGTCAGTTGGTAGAAGTTAGACGCCGACACTGGGTTGTCAGCGACGTGCAGGCCTCTTCGGTTTCCAAGTCTAATGGTAACACTCAACATCTTGTACATCTCGCCTCCCTGGATGAGGATACTCTCGGAGAAGAGCTGCAAACGATCTGGCAACTTGAGCCTGGGGCACAAATTCTCGAAAAAGCCGGTCTTCCACAACCGACAGGAACCGATCCAGAGGGCCACCTCGAGGCTTTTATCGATGCAGTTCGATGGGGCGCAGTTACCAACGCCGACAAGTCCTTTCTTCAGGCACCCTTCAGAAGCGGAATCACGATAGAAGACTACCAGCTCGAACCACTCGTTAGAGCCATTGAAATGGCTCGCGTAAACCTACTGATAGCCGACGATGTCGGCCTCGGCAAGACAATCGAAGCGGGACTTGTGGTCCAAGAAATGATCGTTCGCCATCGAGCTCGTTCGGTCTTCATCGTATGTCCAGCTTCGTTGCAGATCAAGTGGCGGGATGAAATGCGAGAGAAGTTCGGCCTTGAATTCAAGATCGTCGATACCGAATTCGTTGGTCGATTGCGTCGTGAACGAGGTATTCATGCCAATCCCTGGACGTCATTTCCTCGGTTGATAGGATCGATAGACTGGATCAAGAACGGCGAAGGTTTAAGATTGTTGAAAGACATGCTTCCACCGCAAGTCACTTATCCACGTAAACTGGATATTCTGGTGGTTGACGAAGCTCATAACGTAGCGCCGTCGGGAACCTCTCGCTACTTACTAGAAAGCCAACGAACCAGATTGGTGAGGGTCGTGGCCCCTCATTTCGAACATAAGCTCTTCTTGAGTGCGACACCACACAACGGATATAGAGAGTCGTTTACATCGCTACTTGAGCTGCTGGATGACCAGAGATTCGCCCGCTCGATAATGCCAGACGAAAAACAGCTACAAAGCGTTATGGTACGCCGGCTGAAAGATGATATCGTCGACGAGCACGGCAACCGAGTGTTTCCAATCAGGAAGCTAGAAGCTCTTGAAGTTGACTATAGTGACGAAGAGCGGGCCATACATCGTACTTTGCATCAATATGCAAAGAGTCGAGAAAGCAGTGTTCATGACGCCGGTCATCAATATGGCGTAGAGTTTTTACACAAACTTCTGAAGAAGCGTCTCTTTTCATCTCCAATGGCGTTCGCAACTACCTTGGCTAAATACCGAGAAGGAATCGAACGAGCTCGCCCGAAGAAGTCCAAGGGCGTATTAGAGGACAAGATCCTAAAGAGGGCAATTACACGAGCAGCAGAGGACTATGCCGACGACTCGAAGGCCGAGGATGCCGAACATGAAGCGGTGGAGGCAGCCACAAAGCTGTCGGTTCCCCTTACTGGCGATCAGCATGATATGTTGGACACGTTGACTGCCTGGGCTGAAAACGCGAGGAACAAACCCGATAGTAAGGCAGACGCTATTCTGAATTGGCTAAGCGATCACCTCAAAGCAGATGGACAATGGAATAGCAGTCGAGTGATTCTCTTCACTGAATACAGAGCCACACTATCGTGGCTTGAGCAAATCCTGACTTCACATGGATACGGTGGTGACCGACTGATGATCCTACATGGTAGCCTGGATCAGAAAGACCGTGAGCCGATAAAAGCCGCTTTTCAGGCTAATCCTCAAGACTCACCCGTTAGAATCTTACTGGCTACAGACGCTGCTTCCGAAGGCATAGATCTCCAGAATCACTGTAACTATCTCATACATGTGGAGATTTCATGGAATCCAAACGTAATGGAGCAGAGAAACGGACGCATTGACCGTCATGGCCAGAAGCAGAAGAAAGTCTATGTATGGCATCCCGTAGGTAAGGGTTTTGATTTCAAGAAAGCAAAGAAGGACATTGCCGTAGGTGAGTTGGAGGGTGATGTAGAGTTTCTGCTGCGATCTGTTCTCAAGACTGAATCAATGCGAGAGGATATTGGTAGTGTCAGCCCGGTGATCGCCCATCAGGTCGAGGAGGCTATGCTGGGTAAGCGAGACAAACTAGACACCGCCGAAGCCGAGGCCAAAGCGGCTCGTGCTCGCAAGCTCGTCGCAGCCGAAAAACGTCTACAGGAGAAGATCGCGCGTCTACATGACAAACTGATGGAAGCGAAAACGGACTTTCATCTTTCTCCCGAACATATAGCACGAGCGGTGACTATCGGCCTGGAATTGGCCGAAAAGCAGCCTCTTATACATGTGAGTTTCCCCAATGCCGCAGAAAACAGTGTCTTTGATGTTCCTGTTTGGCCCGGCTCTTGGGGAAGGTCAATGGCAGGCTTGGAGCATCCTCACACTGGTAAACGGAGACCCATCACTTTCGACCACGATGTCGCAAAAGGAAGAGATGACGTCGTTCTGGTTCATCTAAACCATCGTTTGGTCCAGATGTGTCTTCGACTGTTGCGGGAGGAGCTGTGGAAACTGGACGATATAAAGAAACTTCACAGAGTCATTGTCAAGGTCGTTTCCGACAGCGAACTCTCCAATCCGGCTGTGATAATATGGTCGAGGCTTGTCATTACGGGTGGTGATCATCAGAAGCTACACGAAGAGATCACACTATCGGGTGGAGAATTGAAGACATCGGGCTACGCTCGCATTCCTCAATTAGGTAGACTTGAGGAATTGATGGAGAAATCCTCGGCTATCGAGCCTGGTCAAAGAAAATTCGAGCAACTGAAGAATCTATTTACCAAGAACGAGCAATCGATATTGTCTACCGTAGAAGCAAGATCCAAGGATCGACTAAGATTTCTCAAGAACACACTCCAACGCAGAATGGAGAAGGAAAAGGAAAACCTTGAGAGCATACTAACCGAGTTGGAAGAGACAATACGTAGGGAACTGAAAGAGGGTGAGTTACCCGAACAGCTGACACTCGAAGGTATGGGCGAACCAGAGCGAAATCAAATTCGAAAGGACTTGGAAGCGCTCAAAGTGCGATTAGATAGAATCCCCGAAGAGAAGAAACTCGAACAATCCTCCATTGTGAAGAGATACGATAATCTAACCGATCGTACATTCCCCGTTGCGGTTGTCTTTCTAATCCCTAAATCGCAGGCCAAGGGGGTATAGTCAGGTGAGTGTTAGTGCCAGACATACAGAGTGGCTGTCTCTTGTAGAGACATCAGGTCCTTTTCTCGTTCCAGCGGTACTGAACGAGGTCTTCCCTCAAGGTCTTGAGGCTATTGAATCTTCAAGCAGGAAACACCTTAGATCCGCCTACGACGAGTGGTCAGATGCACTTGATAATGGTGATCCTGATCTTGAAGCTCTCCACCAGGAATGGGTACGACTCGCATTACAGGAGTTCTTGGAATTCGAGGAATCTGTCTTCTCGAAGTTCGACGTGAAAGACGGTTACTTGACCTATAAATCACCAGAAGTAGATACGAGCTTTGCGCCGGATTATCTGCTGAAGAATGGTGACCAGGAAAAGCCCTTGTTGCTGGTATCAGTCTTTCCGCCAGAAACTGATTTTGAGAAGGTGAATCTAGGTGATGGTTGGCCAATCTCCCTCTCAGAGCGAATGACTCTTCTTTGCCGACATGCAGGAGTCAGGTTGGGGCTGCTAACAAATGGCGAGCGCTGGATGCTCGTCAATGCTCCGAACGAATCAAGTACAGGCCACACTTCCTGGTATGCGCGACTATGGTTTCAGGAACCGATTACATTGCAGGCATTCCAAACCCTTCTTGGGGTCAGGCGATTCTTCGGTCCTGAGGAAGAGAGACTGGGTGCTCTTCTCGATAAATCTCTTGAACAACAAGAAGACGTCACCAATACCCTTGGCGAACAGGTTCGTCGAGCAGTAGAGGTGCTCGTCCAAGCCTTAGATCGAGCCGATCAAGACCGCAACCGCGAGCTGCTAAGAGATATATCACCAGCCGAGCTTTACGAAGCCGGCCTGACCGTCATGATGCGGTCGGTCTTCATCCTATGTGCGGAGGAACGTGGTCTACTGCTACTTGGGGACGAGACATACGATCAATGCTATGCGATATCGACACTGCGCAGTCAGTTGGCCGCCGATGCCGATAGGTACGGACCCGAGATTCTGGAGCGGCGGCACGATGCCTGGTCTCGCCTACTGGCCGTATTCCGGGCGGTTTATGGTGGGATTGAACACGACGCTCTACGTATGCCTGCATTAGGCGGATCATTGTTCGACCCAGACAGATTTCCGTTTCTCGAAGGACGCGCCAAGGATACCAGCTGGAAAGATACTCCGGCACGACCACTGCCAATCGACAATCGTACGGTGTTGCTTTTGTTAAGTGCGTTACAGGTTCTTGAACAGCGAGGTGGGGCATTACTGCTATCATACAAGGCGCTTGATGTCGAACAGATTGGGCACGTCTATGAAGGCTTATTGGAGCATACCGTAAAGCGACTTCCTGATACCACGCTTGGATTCGAAGGGACGAAGAAGATATGGAATCCTAACATCACGCTTGATGAGCTTGAAGCGTTAAATGGCGGGAATACCGAGAAACTGATCAAGTTTCTGCATGAAGGGACAGGACGAAGCAAAACAGCTATCAAGAATGGCCTCAAGAAGGAAGTTGATGATGCTACCTTCGGCAAGATTGTGGCTGCCTGTGGAGGTGACCACGAACTTGCGGATCGAATCAGACCATACGCCAATCTACTTCGCTCAGATGCGTGGGGTGACTTCATCGTATACAAGGCCAATTCGTACGCGGTCACATCGGGGATGGACAGACGTGAGACTGGTACGCACTATACTCCAAAGTCATTGACAGAAGTTATCGTCGAAAAGACCCTGGAACCGGTTGCCTATATTGGACCAGCCGAAGGCAAGCCAAGGGAAGAATGGCTTCTTAAGAAACCTGATCAGCTGCTGGGTCTGAAGATTTGCGATCCAGCGATGGGATCGGGCGCGTTTTTGGTTCAAGTGTGTCGCTGGTTATCAAGGAGATTGGTAGAAGCATGGGGTGCTGAGGAGGCAAATGGCAAATTCGTATCGGTGGACGGTGAGGTCTTAGATCAGTCAGAGGGTCAAGAGCCATTGCCATCGAATCTTGACGACAGGCTACTCATAGCCAAACGACTTATTGCGGAGAGATGTCTCTATGGCATTGACATAAACCCACTTGCAGTCGAGTTGGCGAAGATGTCAATTTGGCTTATCACGATGTCCAAAGGAAGACCATTTGGTTTTCTAGACCACAATCTCCGCTCTGGTGATAGCCTCCTCGGAACTTACAAGCTCGACCAGATAACGCATCTGCAAATGCACCCTGAGGATGGACAGTACCAACTTCGTATTTTCGGTCAAGCCATTGAGGCTGTGGTCAACGAGACCATTGAACTCCGTAAGCGGCTTCGTTCCGTAGTTATCCGGGACATTAGTGATGTCGAAACCATGGCCGAGTTGAATCGCAACGCTAGACAGAAACTCGAATCAGTCGGACTGATTGCTGACGCTATGATCGGTGAAGCGCTGCGATGTGGCGGCAATATCAAAGTACTTGAAACTGCACTTGATACGATTTCGATTATGGCCAGTGACTGTCTTAATGGCAATGACTCGGTTAGGGAGAAGCTGGTCAGCAATACCAGAACATCTTTGACTATTGATCTGCCTGAAGGTGAATCACCTAGGAGACCATTGCATTGGTGTCTTGAGTTTCCGGAGGTGTTCCTAACTGCAAAGTCAGGATTCGATGCTTTCCTGGGGAACCCACCTTTTCTCGGGGGCAAGAAGATCGCCGGTGTTGTGGGTCGTAAGTATCTGAACTACCTCATTTCCATAATCGGAGGTGGCATAAAGGGCTCTGCTGATCTTGTTGTATTCTTCTTCTTGAGAGCAGAGCCACTTCTGCAGCCAGGCAATTGTATTGGACTGATAGCCTGCAACTCTATAGCTGAAGGGGGAAACCGAACTGTTGGTTTGGAGCAACTACTAACGAGAGGGATGGAGATATTTGATGCTGTCAGCTCCGAAGTCTGGCCGGGATCGGCGAATGTTGTTACAAGCAGGATCTGCCTATACAAGGGAAGATGGAATGGCTTGCGGATTCTTAATGGAAATCCTGTCTCGTATGTATCAAGCTATCTGACAGATAGAGACAACTGGACACCCAAGAAGCTTTCAACCAACGGCGGAATTGTCCATCAAGGCAATGTGACCCTTGGATCAGGCTTCGTTCTGACTGAATCTGAAGCTGCTTACTTCATCAAGAAGAACCAAGAGTGTCGAAAAGTGGTTCTGCCATACTTGCGCGGCCAAGATTTGAACCGAGATCCTAACCAGCAATCAACACAGTGGGTCATCAATTTCTGGGATTGGTCATATGACAAGGCGCGATCACAGTTTCCAGAAGTATTTAGCCATGTTGAGAAAAGAGTACCCGCAGAGCGCAGCAAAATGAAGAGTATGGGTGGTTCCCGTAAGACCTTTTGGCTTCATCTGTGGAATCGCTCGGAGTTGTATCATCAAGTTGGACGTGGCTGTGCTTTTGACCGGCATCCCTTCAAGGATTGGGAAGATGTGGAGCTAAAAGATCAAGTTATTGTTTTTGCTCGTGCTGCGACCAAGTATTGCTGCTTCTCTATTGTTCCCAACACCTACATTTACTCGGACTCGCTGTGCGTTGTAGCGAAGTCCGGTCTTGGGTTGTTCGCAACACTTTCATCAGATGTTCATTGTGTATGGGCTTGGGAACACGGCTCCAAAATGAAGCAAGATCTTAGATACTCTCATGGGGATATCTTCGAGACATTTCCCTTTGCAGATGGTGTACTAGAAGATAGCATTCGGGCCCTGTCTGAGCTTGGTGGGCGCTTTCTCTACCTCAGGTCGCATTACATGCAGGAGAACAACAAGGGACTGACCAAAACGTACAATGATTTCCATGATCCCTCAACCGTGGCAAAGCCAGTAAAGGAGCTTCGCGAACTTCAAGAGGAAATCAATATCACAGTACTAAACTCCTATGGGTTCAACGATCTTGACTTGGATCATGGTTTTCACAAGGTAGCCTACTTGCCAAAAGGGAAAAATACACGATTCACAATAAGTGAGTCCGCGCGAGAAGAACTGTTATACCGTTTGGCGCTGCTAAACAAGTCGCGACATGAGCTTGAGGAGCAAGGCTAATGAAAGCTACTTCATTTAGAAACCTAGGTGGATGTGATCTAACAGTTGACGCAGTTTACGAGGGCGGAAGAGCGGGCAACACATCCGATGACCCAATATCATCGCTTCTGCCCGGGTGTGGTAACCTGGGGGGCTTTCGTGCCGCTGGAAAGGGTGAGAACAAGAAGTACGCAGTTCTCTATTCTAGTCGAGAGGAAAAGGACTGGCCTGACCACCTTGATCCCATAACTGGGCGACTCACTTATTTCGGCGACAACAGAACACCTGGGCATGAACTTCATGACACTCCACGTAGATTCAATCTAATGCTCAAGAACTCTTTTGACTGGCTTCACTCTTCGCCGCCACAGCGAGAAAAGATCCCACCATTCTTCATATTTGAGAAGTACGCTACGAGCACGAGCTCACGCTCAGTGCAGTTTAAGGGCCTAGCGGTACCTGGTTTTCCAGGTCTATCCGCCACAGAAGATTTAGTGGCCATTTGGAAAACCACCAGAAGTCAACGATTTCAGAACTACCGTACAGTTTTCACGATCCTGGACATTCCCACCATTCCACGGGCTTGGGTGACTGACTTGTCTTCTGGCGTGAAACAGTCCACTCACGAACCACTAGCTTGGAAGCGCTTCCGTAAGTCCGGTATCTATACCGCACTTACGTCTGCACCAACTACAACTATCCGCAGTGTTCAAGAGCAAATTCCCGTGAATCGGCAGGAGGAGCAAATACTTACGGCTGTATTCGAGTATTTCCAGAACACACCTACAGGATTCGAGGCTTTTGCAGCCAAGCTGTATCAGCTTCACGATCAAAAAGCCATTATCGATGAAATCACGCGCAGTGCGGTGGATGGTGGTCGCGATGCCATAGGTCGATATGCTCTCGGTGTAACTACCGACCCCGTGTATGCTGAATTTGCACTTGAAGCAAAATGCTATCGACCTCCTATCGGAGGTCATAAACCTAACACAGTAGGTGTAAAGGAGGTATCGAGGTTGATTTCACGGATTCGGCACAGGCAGTTTGGAGTGCTTGTGACAACGTCCGTAATCGCTAAACAGGCATATGAAGAGGTCAGAGAGGATCAACACCCTATTGTTTTTCTCTGCGGTCGAGATATAGCAGAGATCCTAATCGACAAAGGCTACAATACACCAAAACTGGTAGTCCAGTACCTGAAGAACGAGTTTCCATTATAAGAGGGAGAATTGAGTGACGAAACAGAAGCCAACCAGTGAAAGCGTGAAACCAATCACATCTAATGCATGGACCGTGATTCTAGGCGACAACGACTCTCTGGACGGGCTTTGGGTCACACTTGTACGGAAATCAACTAGCGTAGATAGTGTTCAAGAAGGTGATGTATTAACACTTCTGCAGGAACGATCTGATGCATACGAAGTCGTTGCTTTTGCTCGAGTATTCAGAATTCACAAATCAATTCGCAATGTAACGTTCTACTTCGACGGTATCCTTCCCCTGGAATCTGCCAAAGAGATATCAGAACTCGGTTTTTCAAAAGATCAGACAGAATCTCCAGTCGAACGTCTGGGATGGCCTACATTCGAAAGCGCACTCAAAAAGGCGTGTGGCATCCAATTCAATGACTTCCCTGTATTGAAAGGTGATACCTCCAAAGAACAAGCATATATCCGCGATCTTTTGCAGTCAGCTGTAGAAAACGATCTCTTGGGTCCGGCCAACGGCCCATACGAGGAGATCATTGGAATGAGCGTGCGCGACCGTTATCTGGTCGGGAAACTCGCGCCTAAAACCATTGGACCAGGTGAGGAAATCGAACGCCCGGGCAAGACTACCGAGGAGGAAGAGAGCGAGGAAAAACCATATGAGGGGCATCACCAGCCAGGGGCAGAATTCCCATCGGCATCGGGTGACGATGAGATTGATGAAATCGAAACTGAAGAGTCCGATGCATCCAAGAATCAGTCCCTAGTCCCTTCTTCTATGGGATTCACGTTCTGCGTAGATTCTTCCGTTAAGTCGATTGAGCTGACAGCCAGCTGGGGACGGTACGAACGCACCGAAAGCGAAAGAATCAACGAAAAGACCGAAAAGCCATTTCGCTGCTGGAAGAGGATTCCCTCGGGGGGAACGCACGTCTTCTCTCTTCAAAAGAGTACGATAAAGACTGTGATCATTGACAAGGAATGTCCGGAAGTCTTCGTCAAAGGAACCGTTGGAGCGCCCCTCGAAAATGGTGACCGGTTAGTAACACTGTTCCTTGTAAATGATCAGATTAAGCCAGAACAGCTTCAGGATCGTGCATGGCTATTCCAGCCTGAAATGATTGTACGAGACAAAGATAACAGAGCCATATTCCAGCGCAGGCCGCTCCTGCAGTCTATGGGATCGGATACCGAGCGCGAGTCACTGGAGATGATCTATAGACATCAGGTCGAATTCGCTGTAGGTCACGGTGTATCTGTCCATGGGAAGTGTTCAGCCGATGATACTCGACGCGCCGTCGAAGTGAAAACACGTGTATTACCTCAGTTCGAGATCCCGGTAACCGAGACACCAGGACTGGTGGAAGCCGACAGATCAGCAATGAGAAAGCTCGTTGTGGATGGTCTGTTGGACATGAAACTCCTAGCGAAACTGGAGAAACCTAAGCTTATCGAAACGTTGAACATTCTCGTCGAGGATTACTCCTCCTGGATTGTTGATCAACGAGCAAGAATCGAGAAGGACCTACCAGAATTCAAGGAAGCAGCTAACGAAGCGATGAACCGTTGTGAAACGATTCAAGGCAGGCTAAGAGAAGGCATTGCCGTTCTAGAATCAGATGACAAAGCGTTGGAGGCATTCCGCTTTGCCAACACAGCGATGGCGGACCAGAGGATCCATGGGGAGTTTGCCCTCAGAATCAGAAGAGGCGAAAAACCTTCGCTTGAGGAAATCGATATCGCAAAGAACCGGTCGTGGCGTCCTTTCCAGTTGGCCTTCTTCCTTCTTTCTATCCCTTCTCTGGCAAATCCAGAACACCCTGATCGGACCGAGAAACTGAAGGCTAATGCAGATCTACTCTGGTTTCCTACGGGCGGCGGCAAAACCGAAGCATACCTAGGCGTAGCCGCCTTCACAATGGCCATTCGCAGATTGCGAGGAACGCTTGGGGAACTAGACGGTACACGTGGTCTAGCCGTAATCATGCGGTATACCTTGCGCCTGCTTACACAGCAGCAGTTTCAACGAGCTTCTACCCTAATCTGTGCCATGGAGCTTATCAGACGAAACGCTCCCGAGAAATGGGGCTCTGAGCCATTCACCATAGGCCTTTGGATCGGGAAGGGAACACCATACTCTACTGAGCAAAGTCACAAGGCGATTGAGAAGATTCGTGATGGCCAGTACCTCAAAGGTCCTTCGCCAGCTCAACTAACCAGCTGTCCCTGGTGCGGGACGGAGATCAAACCCGGACGCGATATTCATGTAGATCTAGGGAAGAAACGGACCGTCATCTACTGCGGAGACATACTGAGTGAATGCGCATTCAGTAAGGCTCAGGCTACGGATGCTGGTATCCCGGTTGTCGTGGTCGATGACGAGATTTATCGCAGACCGCCATCGATGTTGATAGCTACAGTCGATAAGTTCGCGGTCATGGCATGGCGTGGTCAAATCAGGACTCTCTTCGGACTTGCCCGCAGTGAGTGTCCCCGCCACGGACTCCTCTGGCCTGACTCCGAGTGTAACGGAGAGCATCACGCTCAAGGTCCGCTACCAAGGACGACCGTAAAGAACATTGCCCCTTTGAGGCCACCCGATCTGATAATACAGGATGAGTTCCACTTGATCAGTGGACCTCTCGGCACTATGGTCGGTCTTTACGAAACGGCCGTGGACGAGCTCTGCTCATGGACTCTCGGAAAGAAAGTGATTAGACCCAAGGTTGTAGCCTCGACAGCGACTGTGCGCAAAGCTTACGACCAGATGAGGGATGTATTCTTGAGGCGTGTGTCAGTGTTCCCGCCCCACGGCCTGGATGTCGAAGACAATTTCTTTTCGGTACAACGAGACATAGTAGCCAAGCCAGGTCGCAGATATATTGGTATCTGCTCCCCTGGAAGTTCGCGTCCGGCCGTTCTGATCCGAGTCTATGCAACACTGTTGACAGCTTCTCAGAGCATCTTTGAGCACTTTGGAAGTGCCGCCGATCCATATATGTCGGTTGTAGGATATTTCAATTCTCTGCGGGAACTCGGCGGGATGCGACGGTTGGCCGAGGATGATGTTCAGACCCGGTCTTACAGGGTTCAGATGAGCAACGTGACGCGACCAGGGTTGTCTCAGAGATCGGTCAAGAACGTAGACGAGTTGACCTCGCGTGTTTCTGGTAAGGACATTCCCAAGAAACTGGATACTCTTGAGGTCAAATTCAAGGCGGTCATGGACCCAAAAACCGGAAAATACTTTACCAAGTGGAACAGGGGTGAAACCCAGGCAATAGATGTAGTTCTCGCGACCAACATGCTGTCGGTGGGTGTCGACGTCAATCGCCTTGGCCTGATGATCATGAATGGTCAACCGAAGAACACCGCCGAGTATATTCAATCTACAAGCCGAGTTGGTCGCGCATATCCAGGTCTCATACTTACGATCCTCACTTGGTCGAGACCGCGCGACCTGTCACACTATGAGTCCTTCGAGCACTATCATGCGACTTTCTACAAGCATGTCGAAGCACAATCCGTTACGCCATTCTCACCCAGAGCTATGGACAGAGGGCTCACAGGTACAATGGTAAGTCTCTTGAGACTCGGGAATGATGATCTCAATCCCAATCTCGGAGCTCAACAACTGAACGACATAGGTAGACGCGAGATATCGGAACTAAAGACCCTTCTATATGATAGAGCCGGTACTCTGAAGGACAAGAAGGGCGGGGAGCTCGCTGAGGACATGTCCGAAGAGAGAATAGATAGATGGATAAAGGAGGCAATCAAACCGGGGCGACGCCTGTGCTATGAAGTGAGAAGGGGGGCCAAGGGGCAAGGAGATGTAGTACAGATGCTGCGCAAGCCGGGCGTGGGAAGTCAGAGCGTGTTCTCCGTGCCAATGTCGATGAGGGAAGTAGAACCTGGCATAAATCTGGTAATGGACGACGCTTCATTGACCACCGACAGCGAATGGAGATTGAAGGTCAAGAAGGATGACGGAGGTAACGACAGATGAGCTCTTATCCTGTTGGACAAGTACGACCCAGTCAACTGCTCTGGACCTACGGCCCTGGTGCCTTGATTGATCTTCCAAACCTCTCTGTGGTAACTATGGGGCTTGACAGGTGGGATACAGACCGCTGCACACCTATCGAGGAAGCCCGCCTTCTTTCGGTGGTGAGACAGATTCTAGGCCCGCAGGTTTCCCGGCTGCGAGTCCCACCATATGTCGAAGACGAGTCAAACGATCCAATGTCACCGGAAGCCAAGATTGGCGTCCCGGTCAGACCATTTCCGCGATGGCTACGATGCGTGAGGTGTGGTCTATTGGCCGAGTTGGACTCCGGGTTGTTCAAGATCAAGTCAGACATGTATCATCCGGAAAGGACGCACTTCGTTCACACGAACTGCGAAAAGGGTGGCAAATCGGATGCGGTGCCTTCAAGATTTCTGCTTGCCTGCAGAAACGGTCATCTGGACGATTTTCCGTGGCAATGGTTCGTTCACGGAGGTCCAAGTAGTTGTACAGGCACTCTGAGGTTCTTCGAAAGAGGAGCGTCATTACAGACTGAAAATCTCTGGGTAAAATGCGATGCGTGCGGCACTGCTCGCTCCCTAGTTCATGCATTTGGAGAGGAAGCCCAGTCGAACCTTCCTGCCTGTAGGGGGCGTCATCCCCACTTAAATAAGTTCGATGATAGTTGCGATGAGAACCCGCGGGCTGTCTTGCTTGGTGCTACAAATGGCTGGTTCCCGATTTCAATATCAGTGCTGGCAATTCCACTCTCGGAAGACACCCTTATCTCTCTCGTTGAAGAAGGTTGGGAGGACTTCGTAGATCTTGAGTCCTTAGAGCAGCTGAAAGGTTTGCTGAAGTCGCTTGTGAAGCGAGGTATATTGCGAGGTATAGAAAGATACGAGCCGAAGGAGATTTGGAGTGCAATCAGAGACAAACATGAAGGCCAAACACCAGCGGAAGTCACAGAAGGCGACATCAAGAGACCGGAATGGTCCATTCTTACTGCTGACGATCCGCCAACGGACTGGCCACACTTCATGAGCCGAAAGGTTGATGTTCCTTTGGCCTTCAACGATTTGATCCAGGAAGTGCTGCTCTTGGAACGTCTTAGGGAAGTCAATGCTCTAGTGGGTTACACCAGAGTAGAAGCCCCCGAGGAGTCTGTCGATCCCGATGAAAGACCTCCTATGGCCGATCTTAGCAGATCGAGTCCGGATTGGGTACCTGCATGCGAGGTGAATGGCGAAGGGGTATTCATCCGATTTCGCGAGGAAGTGATAAGATCATGGGAGAAATCCAAACCGGTCAAGGCTAGAGAAGAGAGATTAAGAGCAGGCCATAGGGGATGGCGTGCCGCCCGTAGATTACGACCAGATATTGGATTTCCAAGCGTCCGCTACGCTGCAATGCACACTTTTGCCCACTTGTTGATTCGAGAACTGGCATTGGAATGCGGTTACAACTCAGCCAGCATCAAGGAAAGAGTCTACGCTCAGAATGATACTGGCGAACCGATGGCTGGCGTGTTGATCTATACGGCCTCACCCGACTCCGAGGGTACGCTTGGTGGACTCGTAGAGTTGGGAATGCCCAACAGTCTCGGTCGTTTGATAGAATTGGCGCTCAGTCGTGCAGAAATATGTTCTTCGGACCCACTGTGCTCCGAACACGATCCGGAAGAGGATCGGTCTCTACATCTGGCTGCTTGTCACGCTTGCACCTACGTCTCCGAAACATCATGCGAACGCGGAAATCGCTACTTAGATCGAGCCCTGCTCGTAGCGACTATGGAGTCTTCGGCAGCAGCTCTATTCGGAGATTGGAGCAAGAAGAATGGGTGATTTGTGGAGAGTTGTCGCTGATATCGCCTTAGAGCTACACTCGAACACGGTAACCGACATTGCGGAAGGCATTTCCAAGACGACTTCATTCGCAGACTTCTCGAATAGAAGCCGTGAATTCGAGAAGTATTCACAAAACGATGCCGTGTCTAAGCTGAGGGAGTCTTGGAAGGAACTTCGAGATGTATCGCCAGAAGCTGTCGCTGCTGGCTTACGAGCGGCCGCGGAAACCGCGGCCCAGACCGAGGAACGAGAGTCTCTGGACCTTGTCTGGACTGGCCCAAGCACCGGCACTGTGCCATGTAGATACACTGAGCAAGTGCTGCTGGAAGTCATTAGCTCTGCCAAAGATAGGATCTTTCTGGTGAGCTTTGTAGGGTATGACGTCGACTCGGTACGAAGGTCTCTTAACGAGGCTGCGGATAGGAATGTCTCCATCAGCATTCTGTTGGAATCATCAAAGAATCACGGTGGGCATTTAGATGTAGACTCCATTGGTGCATATAGAAACTGGGTACCTACTGCAAACATGTACACGTGGCATCCACAGGTAAGTCCTGACTCGAACTGGAATGGAGTTGTCCATGCAAAGTGTGCTGTGTCAGACGGTCGCATGGCATTCGTTACCAGCGCGAATCTTTCACAAGCGGCCATGGAGAGAAACATGGAACTCGGGGTTCTAGTACGAGGAGGCAATCTGCCGGATAAGCTTGATCGACATCTTGCTGCATTGGTCGCAACCGAAGTTGTTGAGCGTGTTTGAATGGATACGGTTGACAAGAAGACCCGCTCAAGGATCATGTCAAGCGTCAGGCAACGCGACACGGAACCAGAAACTCGTCTGAGAAAAGCCCTGCACAGGAGAGGTCTCCGTTATCGCACAAACGTAAAGGAACTTCCTGGATCCCCTGACCTAGTATTCCGAGGACACCGGGCCGTCATATTCGTCCATGGATGTTTCTGGCATCGACACGGATGCAAGTACACTACTACACCTAAGACGAGACGGCCATTCTGGACAGACAAGTTCAGGAGAAACATGAACCGAGACCGTAAGAAAGTTGAGTTGCTTCTGGATCAGCATTGGCGTGTACTGATTGTGTGGGAGTGTGTCATCAAAGAGTGTGATCCTGACGACTCAGATCAACTTGCGTTAGTGGTCTCTCAATGGATCAAATCGAATGTCGCATATGAGGAACTGATCCCTGGCTAGGAATCAAGAGAGAGGCTTTGATCGCTTGTGGAGTAATCCAGAAGAGCCGTGGAAATAGCCGCCAACACAATGAGTAGCAAAGATGTCGAGACAAGGGGCTGTCAGACGGATTCACAATGCGAGGCGATGAATCAAGGGAAGCAGGACACCTACAGCTGATAATCTGAGAGTGGATACAGCATGGTCAGAGCCAATCGACATTTTCTCAATAAGAAGGAGTTAGCGGAGTTTCTGGGCCTAAGCGTGTATACCATTGACGCGTGGGTCTCTGAGAGACGAGAGATCCCATTTGTGAAGATGGGTAGACGTGTCATGTTCGATATGGCCGATGTGGAAGACTGGATCGAGAAGAGCAAACATAGGCCTCTAAGATGAACAAGAAAGACAAGTTACGCGGTTGTTTGCTGGGACAATGCCTAGGTGACGCACTCGGATTCCCAATCGAGGGTCACGGTCCGGATGACTGCAACGACTTCGTGTTCGATCAGGTAGCCCAGTGGTTCAAGCATGAAGGAAGTGTCTCAGACGATTGGCCAGGGCAGTATACCGATGACTCCCAGCTAGCTCGTGAGCTTCTCGAGAGCATGGTCAGCACGAACGGCTTTGATCCGGAGGACTATGCCAAACGAATCGGTGCGATCTTCGGTGAAGGTCGCATTGTCGGTCAGGGGTTGGCCACACGAAACGCAGCCCTAAAGCTGTTGGCGGGCATCCCATGGGAAGAAGCAGGCACACCTGGGCCGTCGGCCGGCAACGGCACGGCAATGCGCGCTGCTCCGGTCGGTATGTACTACTTCAACGACATTCCGAAGATGCACGAGGTCGCACACCTGCAAGGATTCATTACTCACAAGGACCCTCGTTGCTCGGCTGGATCTATCGCTATCGCGGGTGCGATTGCCCTAATCATGAGAGACGAAGTCGACGATACACGCGCTCTGCTACGGCAGCTCAGCAAGTGGATGCGGCCGTACGGTGATGAATTCGCTGATCTGGTACTTAGACTCGAGGAGTGGATAGAGATTCCACCCCATCAGGCTGTGGACGTAATTGCTCCAGCCGGCAAACCTAAGGACTACATTGACGAGTGGCCTGGCATCTCGCCATTCGTAATCCCCAGTGTTCTCTGGAGCCTCTACGCGTTTCTTAGATACAGGGACAGCTACTGGGATGCTATTTCGATAGCATTGTCAGTTGGTGGAGACGTGGATACTACTGCGGCTATGACTGGAGCCTTGAGCGGAGCTTATCTCGGCGAGCAGGCTCTCCCGCTCCACTTACTGGAGCGTATCAACGACCGCGGCACCTGGCAGTATGATGATTTGACGGAGCTTTGCTACCAGGTCTTGGACCCAAATGGAACTCGCTGAAGGCGTGACAAAAGGGAGCAATAGGCAAATAGAGTGGTCGCTCCAGATTGCGGAGTGTGAGGAGGAGTTGAGTGCGGAGGAGATCGACAGGATCACGAACTATGTGGCGTCGATCATGGTTGACCACTATCTTCGTCACAAGAGAAGCTCTGACGTTACAGAGATGGACCATGATGGCGATTGATAACGTGGATAAGTTAAGTCCATTTATTTGGTGCCTTGTGCCATATTTGTGCCAATTTGCCGCAAAAAGGGGCAAAAATCGGTAAAATCAGATACAACCAAACACAAAACCAAAACCTATGCGATCCAACGGCTTGCGCCATAAATTGGGTTGTGGTATAGGGTTACGAACCCACCCCTTCCCGAATCCTACCTCCTCCGCCATAGTCGAGAGAAGAAGATCTGCCGATTCGATCAAGTTGGTCGACACCCTCACGCCCAGCATCCACAGCGACGCTCCTGTTGACACTATATATAACCGAAGCGGCCCGGTGGAAGTACGCTTTCGATTTTCCGGAACAATTTGCGGGGCTGTCCATGTTCAAGGAACAGAATCATGGAAAGCTCAAAGAAGATCTTACTAGTCGAAGATGATCCCGAGATCTCCAATCTCGTGGAGTTACATCTCAAGGACCAGGGGTGGCAAACCGAGGCCGTCGCCGACGGAACCGTGGGATTAGAGCGAGCCTTAACCGGCGAGTTCGACGTCGTCGTCCTCGATCTTATGCTTCCCGGAACTGACGGTCTGGAAATCTGCAAGCGGCTCAGGCAAGAAAACTCGCTTCTTCCGGTGCTGATGCTCACTTCGCGCTCCGAAGAGGTCGATCGGGTGCTCGGCCTCGAACTGGGCGCCGATGATTATCTCACCAAGCCGTTCAGTATTCGTGAACTTATCGCACGAATCAAGGCGTTGCTCCGAAGACTGGACCAACTGGCCCAGGTGCAAGACAACGGCCACCGCGACGAGGTGCTTCAGTTTGCCGGACTCACCCTGGACTTGTCCAAGCGTAAGGTCACGCTCGGTGCCGCCAAAGTCGAGCTGACGGCAAAGGAGTATGAGTTGCTGGCCCTGTTTGCCCGTCATCCCGGACGCGCCTACAGCCGCCAGGACTTGCTGGAGATTGTCTGGGGCTATCAGTACAGCGGTTATGATCACACCGTCAACTCCCATATCAACCGGCTGCGCGGGAAGATTGAGGGCGACCCGGCCAAGCCACGTTACATCAAAACCGTCTGGGGTCACGGCTATCGTTTCGCCGAAAGAGAGGAGTTGGAATCTTGAAGACACTCCTGCATTCGTTCTATGGCAAACTGTCGCTGACCTTCCTGGTACTGCTGCTGGGTATGGGTGTGGTACAGATTCTGATCTCGGTTCAGTCGTCGATCGACTTTGTCAAGGAAGCCGACCAGCGAATGAACCAATCACTAGCCAAAAACCTCGCGGTCGATTTTGAGCCTTTTCTCGGAGACACTATGAACATGCCCGAGATAGAGCATATGATGCACTATCTCATGGTCATCAACCCGCACATTGAAATCTACCTACTCGACCGGGAGGGCCAGGTTCTGGCCTTCTTTGCCGAACCCTCTCTCAAGGTGGTGCGCGAGTCGGTAAATCTGGGACCGGTCAGGGAGTTCATATCGCAAGAAGGCGACCTGGCGGTCATGGGTGACGATCCCCGACGTCTCGATCGTCAGAAGCTGTTCTCGGCGGCTCCGATCAAGCTTGGCCCCGAGAAGGACGGCTACATTTACGTTATTCTGGGCGGCGAGCAATTCGACTATGCCACGGCAAGCCTGTGGGACAGTTTCTTGATATCTACTGCCGCCAAGGGGTTGCTGATCGCCGTTATATGCACGGCCGTGATCGGACTGGTGTTGTTCTTCTTTATGACGCGGAGACTGCGAACCATGAGCGCTGCCGTCAAGCGGTTCGAACAGGGTGAATTCGACCACCGGCTGGAAGTTGACTCCCCGGATGAGTTCGGACGCCTGGCCTCGACTTTCAACAAGATGGCCGGGACGATCGAAAGCAATATCGACGAGCTCAAACGCACCGACGATCTCCGTCGCGAACTGGTGGCCAATGTCTCCCACGACTTGCGTAGTCCGCTCGGATCGGTGAAAGCCCACCTGGAGACGATTCAAATGAAGTTCGATTCGTTGTCGGGAGAAGAGAAGAAAAGCTACATAGATATCTCCCTGAGCAACATCGATCGTCTCAGTCGTCTGGTGCACGAGCTGTTCGAGCTGTCGAAACTGGATGCCTCCCAGGTAGAACCGCAAATGGAGCCGATGGCTATTTCCGAACTGGTGCAAGATGTTGCCATGAAGTTCCAGCCTCAAGCGGAACGCAAAGGATTGAAGTGTGTCACCGTTCTTCCGGAGGGCCTGCCGCTGGTGAAAGCTGATGTTGGCATGATCGAGCGCGTCCTGTCCAACCTGATCGAAAACGCGATCCATCACACCGAACCGGGCGGAGAGATCCGAATCGAACCCAATCGCCTGGAATCTTCGGTCAGAGTCTCGGTCTCAGACACCGGGTCAGGTATTGCGGAGAAGGACGTACCGCACATTTTCGATCGCTTCTATCACGGCCCGCGCGTGGGCAAGAAATCAACCGGCACCGGATTGGGACTCGCGATCGCCAAGAAGATTGTTGAACTGCACGGCGGCGATATCCGAGTGGACACCGAGCTAAAACGCGGCACTGCCTTCTCGTTCGATTTAGGGACGGTCTCCCCGAGCAGTCAGAATTAATCCCTAGCTGATTCCATGCGACTAGAAGACCCGGAGTTCCTCCGGGCTTTCTTCGTTGACCCAACTATCCCCGATTTGTGAGCCTTTGTATATCTCTCCGTGATAGATTCGTGATATTTCGATTGTTCTAGGGTTGAATGCATCACACCAACAACTGGAACACGAAAGGAGAGCACAATGGTGCGTAAAGTGCTTGTCGGAAGTCTGTTTACTCTCGCCCTATTCGTCTGGGGATGCTCCAATCAAGAGAACGGCGTAGCTCCGCAGAACGGCGTTGCTCCGCCGGTCGATGTCGATGAAGCCTCTTTCGAACTCACCGATGAAAACGGTGACATCCCTGAAGAACTGCAGTCCGCTGTGCAGGCGGCGTTCGAAGTCGACGCGGATACCGAAATCAACGAGAAGGCCATGGACGACATGGTCGAACACCAGGGCCAGTCATGCGGCTGGAACGACATCACCGGCCCGACCGTTATCACGGAGCCGGGTTTCTATCGCGTTCGCGACGATTTCTATGCCGACGGTGACGGTATTGTCGTCCAGTGCGACTGGGTCTTCCTCAAACTCGGCCGTCACACTATTACCGGCCCGGGCGAGAAGATGGGTCGTGGCGTGGTTGTCGAGAACGCCAAGTTTGTCGTGGTAAAAGGCGGCACCTTGAGCAACTTCGGCATCGGCGTTGTACTCGACAACAGTCACGCTTCGACAGTCAAGCGGGTGAAGATCTACGGCGAGGACCTGTTCGCCGATCCGGCCAACGGCATTGCTCCCCAGATCGGGATTATGGCCGTCAACAGCGCCGGCAACCGCATCTATCGTAACGAAATCAGCATGACCAACTTGGGTATTTTCGTTCGCGGCGGCGGAAGTTACTACAATCGGATTTTCCGCAACAAGGTGATGGGCGGCAACCTGGGACTCCTGGGCATCTGCTACAATCCGGACGGCAGTGGTGATCCTTCCGGTCCCCACGGTGACTTCGTGAAGCGCAACTATCTGTCCCGTTTTAAGGGTGGCATTCAGGCCTCTGCTGGCGCCGCCAACAACCTTTTCAAGCGCAACGAAATCAAGTTCTTCGACTTCGATATCGAGGATGTCGATGGCGCCAACTATTTCGTCAACAACTCAGCCATGATGATCGAAGCTCCAATGGACTACCTCTCCCTCAATTTCAACGGGCTCGAGAACCTCGGTTCCGATTTCGCCTACGAAGGCTGGTTGATCGTCAACGGCCACGCGGTCACCACCGGAGTCTTCACGGTTGATGGCTCGGGTAATCCCAGCCAGACCCAGTTCCCGGTTTCGGCCTTTGATCTGGCCGGCGCTTCCAAGTTCGTTCTTACGATCGAACCCAGCCCCGACCCGGACCCGGCTCCCGCCGCGACTCATTACCTGGCAGGTGATTTCGCGAGTGACGGCGCCATGCTTTCCGTCGGCGATCCGGCCGCTTTGGGCGATGACTTCATGTCTGCTGGCGGCTACTACATCCTGAATACTCCCTCCACCGGCAGCGACAACTCTGACTACGCCCACGGCATTTGGTGGTTGGATCCGACTTTGGGTCCGGGTCCCTCCTTGACCCTGCCGACTCTTCCGGCCGGATGGGTCTACGAAGGCTGGGTAGTAGGACCGGGCGGACCGGTGACGACGGGCCAGTTCACGGACGTGGCTGACTTTGACTTCGACCTCGGTGGCCCGACCGCCGGTCCCGATCCGATTCCGCCGTTCCCGGGACAGGACTATATCGATCCGCCGATGAACCTGATCGGCTATACGGCCGTGATTAGTGTCGAGCCCTATCCGGACAACAGCGCCGCCCCGTTTGCGCTCAAGCCGCTAGTGGATGGAGTTGTTGAGGATTTCGGAATCGGCGCTCCTCAGGATATGATGAACAACGCCGCGTCGTTCCCTACCGGAAGCGCGATGCGATAGTACATGAAACCGACATCGACCCCGTCGGTTTTCCCCTCACAAAGGCCCGCGCTGCAACACGCGGGCCTTTGACCTATCCAAACGATTCGTCTTGCTGTTTCGGCACAAAGCGGTTACCTTCCCGCCAACCAGTATTGACAGGAAATGTGCATGCAAGACAGTCGCAAAGCTATCTTGAAGACAGCTATAACGGAGTTTGCCAAGACCGGCGTATTCGGCACGACAATCGAATCTGTCGCCGAGGCAGCCGGGGTGGATCCGGCCATAGCTCGCTCCCTGTTTGTGGATCGCAACGGTCTACTTCGGGCTACGGTCGAGGAGATCACCAGCCCCAACGTTGCCGCAATATCGATGGCCGTCGAAGGAATCGACGACCCTCGTGAATTCGTGCGGGCCTCCATGAAGCATTTCGATCGCTTCCTCTACGACAACCCGGACCTGGTGAGAGCTATGCAGCGCTGTATGGCCGATGATCCGATGTTGATGGCGACCATCTACCAGACCTCTATGTTCCCCTCCGAGTTCGCCGAAAGGTTGCACTCGTTCGTTGAGAAAGGTCAGATGAGAGGAGACCTCCTCTCGGTCTTCATGATGCTCGATTCACTGATGCTCTTCGCCCACTGGGTGCGCCCTTCGTTCTCCAAGATAACCGATATGGACGAGGACAAGGTATTCGAGACTCGTTTCGAGTTCATCATGGATGTGCTGGAGAATGGGCTCTACACGAAATAGCTGATTATCCCAGGGGATATCCACCGGAGTACCGGCAATGGGCGTTGGGGGAATGGAGTGGCCCTAAGCGACGGGCTTTTCTTTAGGACGATTTCTTGCCGCGGAGGCCAGGACGCTACGCAGCGTGAATGCCAGGTCCTTGTTGTGGAAAGGCTTGGAGAAGTAACCGTCGGCACCGGCATCGATAGCCTTCTTGGCGTTCATCTTGCCTGAATAGCCGGTAATAAGAATAACCGGAACTCCCGGATACTTGCTTTTCACCTCATTGAGAATATCCTCACCGGTCTTGCCGGGAAGCATGAAGTCGGAGACGACCACATCGACGCGTTGCTTGCTGAGGATCTCAAGACCCTCTTCGGCGGTACCCGCGGTCAGAACCTTGAAGCGTTCGAGCTGCAGAAACTCCTGTAGAATTTCGACAATGACCGGTTCGTCGTCGATCACCAGCACCGTCCTCTTCCCCATCGTCTCGGCCCTGGCCAGTTTGGCCTCAAGCGTGGACTTGGATACGGGAAGCAGAACGATATCGGTCACGCCGACCGAGATGAAGTTGGCCAGCGACTCTTCTTTGAAGTTGCTGCCCACAACGATGACGGGAATCTGTCCGTATCTCGGATGGCTGCGCACTGCCTTGAGGAAATCCCGACCACTGGCTTCGATTGCCGCAGCATCAACTATGACCAGGTCTATCTCCGGTTTGTCCTCGAGGATCTTTCGGCCCTGGATGCAGCTCACCGCCGGGATAATACCGTGACATCCGGCCTCCAGTTTGTCTTTGAGTTCCTTCCAGGTATCAGTGCTCTTGCCTACGAGAAGTATGACCACAGGGGATTCCGCCGTAATTCAGGGTTTGAGTTCAGCACAGGGTCTCTTAGTCGATTTTCGGACGAAATGGCCTGACGCTTTAGAGACAACCACAAGACGATTGCTCATCTCGGAGGCCAAACAGTAAAGAGTGCAACTCCTGGGGCGAATTGCACTCTTCTTGAGGGTCTTGTGTGCTACCGACTTACTCGGAAGTCATGATAAACAGCGGCTGCATTTCGAAGCTCTTGTAGTGGGGGCGCAGACGGTCGATGTTGTAGTGCTTTTCGACGTTGACGAACTTCTTGGTGGAGGTTACCACGTCGATCGGAACATCATCGTAGCGACCGTTTTTCAGAACCACCAGTCGGCCGTGAATACCCTTGAGGATCAAATCCAGCGCCAGGTTGCCGTAAGCCATCGGAACGATTGAGTCGATTGCATCGGGATCGCCGCCACGGACCAGATATCCCAGCTTCTGCGTGATTATGTTGACCCGGTGCCCGCTGTTGAACTTGGGCGAGATCTCCTTGAGTTCGGCTGCGACCAGGTCGCCAATTCCACCCAGCTTCATATGACCGAAAGCGTCTTTTTTCATGTCCTGATAGACCATTTCCTGGCCTTCAAACATGGCGCCTTCCGAGACCAGCACGACGGAGTAACGACTGCGGTTACTTCGGCGATCGGCAACCATCAGCTCGGTCAGGCGTTCGACGTCGAATTTGTGCTCGGGAATGACGCAGCGGTTAGCAGCGCCGGCCATAGTTGGAAGCATGGCCGTATATCCGGCGTAGCGTCCAAACACTTCCAGGACCAGGAAACGTTCGTGGGAGCCGGCCGAGGTGCGTAGCGAGTGCGTCATCTGGATGGTACGGGTGACACAGGTCGAAAAACCGATACAGTAGTCGGTGCCGGGCACGTCGTTGTCCATCGTCTTCGGAATGGCCACCACTTTGACACCTTCCTGATAAAGGCGGACGCCATAGCTGAGGGTGTCGTCTCCGCCGATCGGAATCAGGAAGTCGATTCCGAGGTAATCGAGGTTCTTGATCACTTCGGGAGTGAGATCGTTCATTTCATCGTTGTACTCATCCTGAAGATGATCCGGTACACGATCTTTCGGTACGTGACCCGGATGGGTACGAGAGGAGTGCAGGAAAGTCCCGCCGGTACGACCGGCCTTGTTGACGATTTCCTCGGTCAGTTCCTGAATGCAGTTGCTGTTGTCGACCTTCTTGTCGCGTACGAAATCGATCGTACCCGCCCAACCGCGGCGGATTCCGAGAACCTTGTAGCCTTCTCTGAGAGCCCGAATCGTTACCGCTCTAATTGCAGGATTAAGTCCCGGGACATCGCCTCCGCCGGTGAGAATTCCGATTACGCCCTTGATCTTCTTGGGCTTTGCTTTCGAAACGGTCTTGGTTTTCTTTGCCGCCTTTGCCACGTTTCTACCTCCGTCTGGTGCGGAATTCGGAGCCCTTTGGCTGCCGATGATTAGTCTGTTTCATTGCTCCTGAATTGCCGCCGGCTGCCTGTGGCCACCGGAAATCGACGCTTCAATCTGTCAAAATATCGGCCACCCGAGGGTGGCTCTTGACATTCGCGGCCAAGATATAGCCAAGAGGGGAAAAGGTCAAAGGATTATCGAACAACCGGGATCTAATTAGCCTTTGATCGGGCGAGACGGCTCAATTTCGAAGAAGAGTCCAGGTGCCTACTCGGGCTGGTTGCAGGGGATCAGGCAGTCCGAACAGCCTGAGAACATGAAGGCCACCAGTGCCACCAGGTCGGCGATATCTCCGTGAGTACCATCGTGGTTGATATCGGCGGCTTCCAGGCACTCTGGCGGTGGTCCGCCCGAAAACATATAGGCGATCGTGAAGACGAGATCTGCGATATCCGGACCTGAACCACTGCCGTCCGAGTCACCTCTGACATCACAGCACAATTGAGAATGGTGGAATGCTCCGATGTCGCCTCGGGTACCATCGGGATCCAGATATGATGAGTCGGGATGTCCGGCATCGATCGCTGGAGAGCCCTCGCTCAATCCGAAGTCAAAGCCTGCAACATCAACAAACATGGGGTCCCCTACGACCACATCGAATCCATTCCAGGGTGAGGCTCCCCCCTGGGGACCATTGAGTAGATTGAAGGAGGCGGTGACCTGATCTCGGGCTTCGGGAATGACGCTCAATTGATAGTGGCCACAATCGCTGACCAGATTGTTGATGATGACGATGGAGTCGACCCATTCGGTTTCGACATTGATGCCTCCACCCCAGTACTGGCCGCAGTTGTGAATCGTGTTGTGAGTGATGCTGATATTCCGGCGGAGGGTGTCGGCCAGCCAATTGGCGACGACTATGCCTTCGGCGGCGCAGTCATAGATGAGATTGTGATGAACCTGAATGTTCTCCAGGACCGCCGATATTTCGGTCGAAAGAGCAATGCCCGCATGGAGCGTGTTATGGCACACATTGTGATGGATTTCGATATCGTGCGTGTGTGCGCCCCAGGCGTCAATGTAGATCCCCTGACGTTGAAGATTGTGACAGTGGTTGTAGGCCACTTCACCGTTAGCGCAGCCACCTTTACAATCGATGCCCTCTCCTCCCAGTTCGCCCTCACCGTCATGGTGGACTTCGTTGTAGTTCACGGTGAACCGATTCACGTCAGTCAGAGCAATCCCCTCGCCGTTCCCACCGGCGTTGGCCCCGACAACTTCGTTACGCGTGATGTCGATGTCACGGGCATGAGAGGCCGCGATTCCGGGGAGATAGGTGCTGTCGGTGTAGTTGGAATCTACCAGACCGTTGGTGGTACCCCATAGATGGATTCCGAAACCGAGGGGTGTACGCCTGACCTGATTCTCCGTGATTCTTACCGAGTCGCAGTACTCAACGTTGATGGCGGCCTTGAAGGAGTCATCGGTGCAGGCAAAATCGACTCTGTTGTGTTCGATTGTCAAACTGGTGCAGGCCGTCGCGCGAATGGCCGGCTTGGTAGTGTTGGTGACTCGGTTGCTTCTCAGCACCACATTGTGGGCGAAAGTCAAGTTCATGCCAGATCCTTGACAATTAGTGATGTTAAAACCTTCGATAAGTAGCCAGGATGCTTCTAACGTGAACAAGCCGTACCAGTCGGACAACTCGATCCCGGTGCCATCGAGAATCACCGAATCACCCAGGGCAATGAAGGAGATCGGCTGACCAGGAAGTCCCGACCTGGCAGGTATCACGATTTCCCGATAGGTGCCCTTGGCTACGAGGACTGAGTCACCGGGCAACAGGGCGCCGGCTGCATGGTGAATCGTCAGCCATGGCTCCTGCT